>JACDJC010000122.1_pt1 | contig 100141 bp, 81 predicted proteins | sample 7454191 | NCBI WGS metagenome assembly JACDJC01 (sample SAMN14253291, study PRJNA609438) | sludge metagenome | isolation source: sludge after 25d culture with pyrite and EDTA | collected 2018-12-20 | reverse complement strand
CAAACCAAAATCCCGAAGATGACATTATTATAGATGTGAGATAACCACTAAAAAAAAAGGCAGAGAAATTAGCAATAGAACAGAAAGAACAATCCAAAAAAATATAAACAGGTAACAATATCAACCCTTCGGGGTTTGAAATAAACAATATACCATTTAGCTATAATAATATCAGCCCTTCGGGCTTAAAAAACCAAACCAAAATCCCGAAGATGACATTATTATAGATGTGAGATAACCACTAAAAAAAAAGGCAGAGAAATTAGCAATAGAACAGAAAGAACAATCCAAAAAGATATAAACAGATAACGATATCACCCCTTCGGGGTTTGATATAAGCAATATACCATTTAGCTATAATAATATCAGCCCTTCGGGCTTAAAAAACCAAACCAAAATCCCGAAGATGACATTATTATAGATGTGAGATAACCACTAAAAAAATAAAGGCAGAGAAATTAGCAATAGAACAGAAAGAACAATCCAAAAAAATATAAACAGGTAACAATATCAGCCCTTCGGGCTTAAAAAAACCAAACCAAAATCCCGAAGGGATGACATGATTATAGATGTGACATGATTGTAAAAAACAAACCAGAAAACCAAACCCCGAAGGGGTGATATTATTATAGAATGACATGATTATAGAATTGAAATAACCATAAAATCCAAACCCCGGAGGGGTGACATTATTATAGAGATGACATTATTATGGATGTGAAATGGTTGTAGAGATGAAATAATTACAAAATCGCGAAGGGACGACATGATTTTAGAAGAAGAGAAATATTTGGAATCAGTACATGGAGATAATTACATTGATTACAAAAAAAGTAAACCGATATATGACAATAAATTAAACGCGAACGCAGAACAGCGTTTATGCCGACTGATCATTACGAAACCCGCAAAACCTAAACCTTTCATCCATGTAAACGTTGGATCAATTAAAAAGATACTAATATGACGCTAAAAGAAACACTTGAACAGCTTAAATCGCTAAGCGATGAAAAGACACGAGCCTACAATATCAGGAATGGTGTAGGCGAAAATCAGTATGGTGTAAAACTCGGCGACCTCCGAAAGGTGGCCAAAAAGATAAAGACGAACCATGGCCTGGCCATTGAATTGTGGGAAACAGAGAACTTCGACGCGCAAATGCTGGCAATGCTCCTCATCAAACCAGATGAACTTAAAGCCGCTGAATTGGATGCGATGGCGCGCTCTGTGAAATATACCCGGGTGGCGGACTGGTTGAACTCCTATGTGGTGAAACTCCACCCGGACAACGAAACACTACGCCGGAAATGGATGAAGGACACCAACCCTATGGCGGCCCGCTCAGGCTGGAACCTGACTACCCAGCGTGTGGTAAAGAATCCTGAAATGGTAGATATACCGGCACTGCTTGACCGTATTGAAATCGAATTGGCTGCAGCCGCTCCGGAAGCGCGGTGGACCATGAACTTCTGTCTTGCCGAGATAGGCATCAACCATTCCGGGTACCGGCAGAGGGCCATTGATATTGGAGAAAAGTTGGGCGTGTATCGCGACTATCCCGTTTCCAAAGGTTGTACATCACCATTCGCTCCAATTTGGATAAAAGAAATAGTTAGCAGACAAGAATAAAAAAACCGGGGCCAACAACGAAAAAACAGACAGATTAACGACATAGATGGAAGCATTTTCGATCTAACAAAAACTTGTACACGGCTGATAAATACGTGATCTTAAACCCGCGCGTTGCTAAACCGGGACCGCTATAAAGCATAATTTAAAAAGGAAACTATATGAGGAAATTAATTCTATTTTCACTGTTTTTATTTTCATTTAGTTTGCTTTATTCACAAGTTGAAAAACCAAAGTTTAAACACAAAATTGTTGAGAATTATATACAATTGACAGGAAAACAAACCTTAAGCGAAACTGATAGCGTCACCATTCCCTTTTCTAAACAAGGTTATACTCTTCATCTTCCAGAATCAAAACCTATTGCAGTAATTATTTTTCCAAGCGGCAGCGCGCTTGACACAACAAGAAATATAGATGAGTATGCTATAATTAAACCAGCATTAGAAAAAAATATGGCCGTGCTTTTTGTTAGTACAGGAAAGATAATTGAGTTTTTATTTACCGACGAGGAGATAAAAATTGTTGACAGGTTAATTGAAGATGCCTTAGAAAAAAATAAACTTAAAAACAAGCCGGTATTTCTAGCCGGAATGTCATTGGGTGGCACTATGGCAATGCGTTATAGTGAGTATTGTTTTTTAAATAAATCAAGTTTTGGTTTAAAGCCAAATGCAATTGTTCTTTGTGATGCGCCTTTGGACATGGTTAGAATGTGGCATGAACAAGAACGGGCAATAAAGAATAATTATCATCCTAATGCAGTTGGAGAAGCAAAATGGGTTCTTCACTATTTGAGAAAGCACTTAAATGGCAGCCCTGAAGAATCTATGAAAAACTATGTTGATTATTCTCCATTTGTTTACAAAAATGAAAATAAAGATAAAACAGGTTTATTCAAAAACACACCTATAAGAATGTACCATGAACCAGATATAAATTGGTGGATTGAAAACAGAGCAAAAGATTATAATGCAATAAATAGCATTGACCTTGCCGGTTTTTACAATTCATTAAGACTTGTAGGTAGTAAGAAGGTAGAATTAATTACTTCTTATCAGAAAAGAAAGGACTATGAAAAAGGGTCCTCCCCACACAGTTGGACAATAGTGGATAATTTGGAATTAGTTGATTGGTTTTTAGAAAAATTATAACAAGATTACGCTTTATAACAATGGATAAAAATAATAGCAGTGATGGTGGTAAATTCAAGGGTTGTAGCCCGCTTCAACTTTCTTGTAACTTGACAGAAAAGTGCCACGCAATCGGCTATTATTCTTATACTAAACGTTGTACACAAAATTGAAAAAATGAAATATTTAATTACTATAATCATACTTTACATAAATGTTGGTTGCTCTAATAAAATAGAGAGCAACCAAATTCAACGAATAGACGGCTCGTCAATAACAAGAGCTAAATTAGACGCTCGTATTAAAACTCTTGTTGATACGGCAGGCGTAACAGGATTTACAGTTACCATTTTTAATCAAAACACTATTGCCTATCAAAAAGCATTTGGCTATACAAACTTTACTGAAAAAGATAGTCTAAACATTAACCACGTGTTTTATGGGGCTTCTTTAAGTAAAGCTGTTTTTGGTTATATAGTGGCACAACTAGCCAATGAAGGCCTTATTGACCTTGATAAGCCCATACAAGAATATTTAGATGTACCAATTCCCGAAATGTATTTTAAAAGAGAATGGCGAGGGTTTAAAAATATTGCAAATGATAATAGGTATAAGGATATAACGGCACGAATGTGTTTATCACATACTACAGGCTTTCCTAATTGGAGATGGGTCAGTAGATCAGGTGAATTCCAACCGGAAGGCAAAATCCAATTTTACTTTGACCCGGGAACCGACTACAGTTATTCTGGAGAAGGAATTAGGCTGCTACAAAAAGTTATTGAGCAAATCCTAGGAAAAGGATTGGAGCAGTTGGCAAGAGAACGTGTCTTTGACCCGTTAGATATGGATATGACGAGCTATGTGTGGCAAGAACGATTTGAAAACAACTATTGCTCTGGACATACAACGGAGCAAAAAGTAATTGATAAAGACACGGAAGATGAAGCGGGAGCTGCAGGCACTATGGAAACAACCCCCGTTGATTACTCAAAATTTTTAACAAAAATAATTGAATTGAGCTCACATAATTCTGATGTTACCAAACTTATGTTTGCACCCAATATTCGGATTAATTCAAAGAAACAATTCGGACCAGAGTCACTGCAAAAAACAAATGTGAATGATAGTATCGGTTTGAATTATGGTCTGGGTTGGGGTGTTTTAAAATCGCCTTATGGACACGGGTATTTCAAAGAGGGGCACGGAGAAGGATTTCAGCACTATTCAATTCTATTTCCAGAAAAGCGTATTGGGATTCTATTAATGTCGAATAGCGATAATGCGGAGAGAATCTTTAAGGAAGTACTGGAATTAGGAATTGGGGATATCTACACGCCTTGGTACTGGGAAGACTATATCCCGTATGATATGAAATAGAAAATACTATGCACAACATTGTATAAAAAAATAGCGGTTTAGTGCCAAAACGAAATGAAATCTTTAAAACAAGGGTCAGTATTTAAATGAAAAGATCGTGCAGATAATCCGCTGTCTTTTATATACAAATCTGTCATGTGCAAGCTAGCAGACAAATTATAACGGTGGGAAATGGCAACTATTAAAAAATTCAAATGGGCGCTAATTTTAGCACTGATCATTCTGACAGGAATTCTTTACTTCGTCAACCGTATGCACAGCGATATTAATACTATCCTGGCCTTTGCTAATTCTTACGAAAAATTTGATGATTCAATTAATGATTTGTCGCAATCAATTGTTGGATTGGATCTCACGGATGTCCATAAAATTAATTCATTAGAAAAAAAAGCGGATGAATCATTTTTTGAACTAAATACCCTTGCGTCCAAAAGAATATCCTCATTTATAAAGAATGATTCGGAATTTATGACTCTGGAACGTGAGATCACCGATTTATCCAAAAAGGAATTGGAAACCATTAAAAAATATAGAAATTTGGTTCAAAACGAGAATGCCAATTTTTATGAACTAACCCAAATATTAATTGATTTAAGAAACAAAAGGACCAATGCTTATTCTCGATTTGAGCATCTTGTTCAGCGCACTAAATAGATTCATAGATTGCAGCTATCACACAACAATGGTTAGAATACATTGTGGTTTTGCGCTACCTAAAAATAGAAGTATTAATCAAACGGCTGGATTTCGGCGGATTAATCCTGCAGATGATTCCACGACGAAATCTAAGCCAAACCGTTACCAACCATATTAAAAAAGAGACAGAAATAAAATGAAAAAAATCTCAACTTTAATGATTTTCATCGCAATTCTCTCTATGACAAATTATGCTCAGGGTCAACAGTCAAATAATAGCGCTTTTGAGAAATACACAACAGAACAGTATGTTTTAAATCAATCCTTTTCAAAATACTTTTATGGAAATTTCATACAAATTTATTCATCAAATGAATCAAACTTTGTTAGCATACTAGATTCGTTGAGACAAGGTTATACCGACCTTTTGACACGGTTCAAGAAAGAAAATCCTGATTTTGATAAATCTGTACTTTTCAATGAGTCAAAAGATATCCAATACACTTTTGATAAGTTTTTGGTTGAATATCCTTACTTTCATGAAAGATATACGAATGAGAAAAAGACTATTAACGAAAGACTTGAACGCAGCCTATCGGATTTCAACAACCCGGAATTACTGAATATTGGCAGCTACGTAAAATATCTTAACGCTTTTTTATATTATCACTCAAAAATTGAGCTCGAAAAAGAAGCATATAATAAACTAGACAATCAACAGCTTAGCTCAACATTAAATCTGATTCCTGAGTATTTTTCAAATCAAAAAGTCATTGATTATTTAGAGTTTTACTATCTCAATAATCATATTGATAATTTTGGTATTAAGAATATTGAAAGTCTGTATAATGACTTCATTGCCACATGTGAAGATACATCTTATGTAAAAAAAATTAAGTCGTTTTATACTGAAGAAGCTAATGGAAGAAAAGGTCATTTGATTAAAACATATAAAACAGTTGATAATTATGAATTGGAGATACATTTATTCTTGCCAAAAAATGATAATCAACAAAAGAAAAGACCTGTGATTGTTTATTTTAATGGCGGCAGTTGGTCGGAAGGTAAACCTGACTGGAGTTTTCCTGCGTGTCAAAGTTATGCTGATAAAGGTTGGGTTGGCGTTACCGTTGAGTACAGGCTGGCATACCGCCAGGGAACGCTTCCATTTGAATCTGTTATGGATGCAAAATCAGCTATTCGCTGGTTGAGGCAACACGCAGATGAATATAATATTGATGTAAATAAAATTGTAGCGTCCGGTAATAGTGCAGGCGGACATTTAGTTTTAGCGACGGCATTGGTTGAAAACTGGAATGAAAAGACTGATGATATGAAATATAGTCCGGTTCCTAATGTTTTGATGGTGAATTCCGGGGTATACGATTTGACAGATGACAATACATCCTGGATTCGTCAAGGTTTACGGAATAGAAAACAAGATGAAAGCCTTGTGAAAGAAATATCCCCGAACTTTTTAATCAAAAAAGATTTGCCCCCAACATTAATAATCCATGGAACAAATGATAGAAATGTTTCATTTTCGTCGGCAAAACAATTTGTAGATAAGATGCAACTTGAAGGAAATAATATTGAATTCATAGCATTAGAAGGAGCTGGACATTTTATTTGGTGGGGGCAATATGGAAAACAGGTTTCAGAGATTAGAAGTAATTTTTTAGAAAAAATCAGATATTAAGAAATATGGTCGGTAACAAGCGGTATATCCAATAAGCGGTTCACACCTGTCCCACACCGGTTTGAACATACCGCCTCCATTAGGCTGAAAAACGGAATAGTGAATTCACATTCCAAAAGTTAAATACTAAATAGGTATTGAAATTTCATAAAAAATTGACGTGAGGTCTGTTCCCAGCCGGCATCTGTATAATCACGATAACTATGAGATGATCCGATATAAAATATCGTAAAGGGATTTAATTTATAGCTAAGCAACGGTTCTACTGAGAACCTGCTGTTGAAGTCGTTGTACTGAAAGACCAATCGTAAAAACAACTCGCGCGTAAACTGCAAATTATTTCTCAGCCGGAAAATATACCCGCTAAATACTTTTTCATCATTATCGAGTCTGTACATATCTGAAAAACGGATACCGGGTTCAATAATCCATCTCTGCAACGGTTTAATCGTGGACCAGAACTCAAAATTAGTACCTCTCCCTTTTACGGGATCGTCATCAAAACGGTTTGCGATCATACGCCCGGTTTGAACCCAGAATCCAAACCGGAAAGGGTCAGAAAAATCGGTATCAAATTCAAATTCTAGCCGGTTTATATCTGAAAACAGTTTATTTTTGAATCGTTCGCTGTTTATTAAATAGGCGACACTAATAAAGGTCTGTTTTTTAAAACTAAAAGAAAGTGATGGATTTATCCACTCGTCCTTGATAATACCATCATAATTCCAGACCCGGCCTGTACTAATACCCGGGTTGATCCGATTCAAGAATTTATTGTCAAAATAAAAAGTATATCCGTTCCACACGGAGGCTTGTCTGCGGTTACTGCTGGAAACAAAACCGTTATCTGCCCTAAAAGTGGGTGAAGTTTGCCTGAAATCAAAATCAAAATTCCAGTGCCGGGCATCTCTTTCAAGACTGGCGTAAACAGCATTACCGTTATAAATTTCTCCGTCAAAAGCAGCGGAGTGATTTCCATCATCAAATAGAATATCATTAAGACCACTTGTTCTGCTCGTATCGTCCGGTTCAGCGGTTCTGCTGGTCACCGCCTGAATTTCAAGCCGGTAATTGTCAAGAAGTCGGAGGGATCCGTCAATCCCGATCGTGGTTCCGGATCCGCCGCCGTCATAGCGCCGGTCCGTAATAATGGTTCCGAGATAAGAGTCTTCCAGGAAAGTTTGTTTAAATCTTAAAACATTAGAAACACTGCGCTCCATCGGTACGAAGGAGCTCCGTTCCTCAAAAGGGAGAATCAGTGGTGTTGTTTCGTCGACGGCTGTGAGGAAGGCGAGTGTGGAACGCCGCCAGCGCCCGATAACTTTGCCCGCGGCAACCGGATCATTTATTGAGCGGGTGTAAACCACGTCAACCCATGTGGAGAATAAATCACTTCCCTCCAGGAAAAAAGGTCTTTTTTCGGAGAAACTCAACGCAAACGGCTGATTAATATCAATTTTGTCGGCATCGGATTCAACCTGGCTGAAATCCGGATTGTAGCTCCCTTCAACGGTAAGGCTTGGCGTGATGGTCCATTTTATTCCCAGTGACGCGTCGCCACTAATGTCATGATTTTTAAAGTCGGAATCAGGATCAGATGGATCCTCAAGCGTAGCGGTCTGATTTGTAATCAAAGAAGGCAATAATTCAACCGATCTGCCGGATTCCACGTTTTTTATATTTTTCAAACTCCCATATTGGCAAAGAAAGCAAGGATTATCCCGGTCAATTGCCGCCCACGAGTAAGTGCTTCGGCTTTCCCGGGGATGTGTTCTCCAGAAATTGACGCGCCAGACCTGTTCGTCACGATCAGGGAAACGCAGGCTGGTAAACGGAATAGCCATTTCGACCTGATAGCCGGTTTCGGTAATTTTGCCGCTGCTGGAAAATATGAGATCAAATCCATCATCCTCGCCGGCGCTGCTTGAATAACGTGTATCACCCTGAACACCCAGAGGATTAGAAAATATAAAATAGGCCCAGCTTGCGTCGCCATAAGTATCTATGAGCAACCCGATATAATCATCCGACCAAATCTGATCCCGATCCCTGAGAGAAGCCCTTATTTTCTGTGGATCATCTTCGCAAAGGAACGCAACGTAAAGGTTGGTGTCATCGTATGTCATAAAAACTTCTGTTTTTACGGGAGGTTTTGTTTGATCGCCCGGCTCTGTTTCACTAAAATTATAAGCGCGGATGGCATGCGACCAACCGTCATCCGATAAATCGCCATCAATTTTGATATTTCCCTGCAGGCGGGTCAGTGATAATTCCGGCGCTATATTCGGTCTAAAAGACTCAGGTTTTTGTATGTCTCCGGCAAAAATAAATATAGGAATCAAAAAAAGGAAAATAATATACTTCATCGGATATACTTTTCTTGTTAAATCATTAAAATTTGAAGATGATTACTTTACTTTCTACGGTAATAACCCATTTTTGTTGCCAAAAATTTAGCATAATTAAAGCTGAATATTTTTTTGAATACCATAAATAGTGAATTTCAAATTGGTTGATATTCCGTGCGGGTTAGATTAACTTACTTGCTTTGGTAGTAGTTAAAATTTTAGCTGTTTGATATAATTATAAAAACTCTCACAAGAAAGGTGACATTCATGAGATGGCAATTACCAAGATCGACTCAGAATTGGATCACTCTCATTGGCGCCACAATAGCTATAATCAGTTTGTTTATGATTATATTTCTTTTTGTTGTTTCCACCTTTTGGGTTTCGAATCATACCTATCTTGGGCTGGTTATATATATAATGCTTCCGGCTGTCATGATTATGGGGCTGTTGTTGATCCCTCTGGGAATGTTTGTTCAGATGAACCGGGAGAAGAAGCATAAAGCGGTAATCAGACCGCCCTGGCCGCGCATAGATTTAAATGATTCGGTGCATCGAAACGCGTTTTTTATTTTCACCATCGGGACAACAATTCTTCTGTTTTTGTCCGCGATCGGAAGTTATGAAGCATTTCATTTTACCGAGTCTGTTTCGTTCTGTGGAGAGACCTGTCATTCCGTTATGAACCCGGAGTTTGTCGCGTATCAAAATTCCCCCCATGCCAGGGTGGCGTGTGTGGAGTGCCATGTCGGTTCGGGAGCAGACTGGTATGTAAGGTCCAAGATGTCCGGAACCTACCAGGTTTATGCCGTTCTCGCGAATGTATATCCGAAACCCATTCCGACACCCATAGAAAATTTACGACCCGCGAGAGAGACATGTGAACAGTGCCACTGGCCGCAAAAGTTTTACTCCTTCAAAATCCGCCACGAAACCCATTATCTTTCTGATGAAAATAATACGCAGTGGGATATTGATCTCGTGATGAAAATCGGGGCCAAAAAATCGGCGCTCGGGCTGCAGGAAGGGATCCACTGGCATATAAATCCTGATATAAAAATTGAATATATCGCATCGGATAAGACAAGGGAAAAGCTGCCGTGGGTGCGCTATACCAACCAGAAAACAGGTGAAACAATTGTTTATAACGATCAGGATGAACCTCTTGATGAAGATCAGATAGTGAATGGTGAAATGAGGACAATGGAGTGTATCGATTGCCATAACAGGCCGTCGCATAATTACAGACCGCCGACACTATTTATCAACGAGGCGATGACTGCCGGGGCGATTCCGAAAGAACTGCCAAACATCAAGTCCGTAGCCATAGATCTGAGTGCCGAAGAATATTCAACAATGGATTCCGCGATGATGAGTATTGAAAAAGAAATCCATAAATACTACCGGGAAAATTACCCGGATATATATGAAAGCAAAACCGAACTGATCGGAATGGCGGTTACGGGTCTGCAGGAAGCATTTTCAAAAAATATATTCCCGGAAATGAAGGTAAAATGGAGCGCCTACCCGAATCATATCGGACATCTTGAATTCAACGGCTGCTTCCGTTGCCACAATGATACGCATACCAGCGAAAAGGGAGATACTATCAGGAAAGACTGCAACCTGTGTCATGTCATTAACGCCCAGGGGAGTGCGGAGAATATGGAAATCGGGCGGGTGGGGGACGCGCTTGAATTCAAGCATCCGGAAAATATTGATGAAGCCTGGAAGGAAATGCTGTGCATCGATTGTCATACAGGTTTAAATCCATAGTAAAAATGACTCACATTGGCGTGAAATCGACAAAAATAGCAGCTTCGGCTGCTATTTTTGTTTGAGCTGTCAATAATGAAATAATGTTCTAATTAGAAACAATGCGTAAAATCAAACGTAAATACTTCGAAAGACAAAAAGGAGCTCCATTGTTTGCATTAGAAACACAAGGTCTGACAAAATACTATTCCGGCGGAAAAGTAAAAGCGCTGGAAGAATTTTCCCTGCAGGTGGAAAAAGGTAAAATATTCAGTTTACTGGGACCAAACGGTGCCGGCAAAACCACACTGATCAAACTATTGCTTGGAATCGTGTTTCCAACCCGCGGAACCGCGCAAATACTCGGCAAATCAATCAGAAATCACGAGATTCATACTGATATAGGTTATCTGGCGGAAAACCATCATTTCCCGGATTTTCTCTCCGCAAAGCAGATTTTATATTATTATGGTAAAATGTCGGGCGTGCCGGCTGCTGATTTGAAAATCCGAATTCCGGAATTGCTGGAAATTGTAAAGCTTTCGGAATGGGGAAACACCAAAATTAAAAATTTTTCAAAGGGAATGCTGCAGCGTCTTGGTATCGCTCAGGCGTTGATCAATGATCCGCAGATCCTGTTTCTTGATGAACCGACCGACGGTATTGATCCGGTTGGGCGCAGAGAAGTGCGTGACTTGCTTTCTTCGCTTAGAAACGAGGGTAAAACAATCTTTCTTAATTCGCACCTGCTCTCCGAGGTTGAACGGGTTTCCGATGAGATCGCTATCCTGAAAAATGGCCGGCTGCTCCAAAAGGGACGGGTTCAGGATTTTATAAACATCAAAGAACAATATCAAATAAAACTCACGGACGGCGCGGAACGAATTGATTCCGTCTGCGGGCGTTTAAACATCTCCTTAAGCTCACAAAATGGTTATCATATTGTCCATGTCGTTGATGACATACAGCTGAACAATCTGCTGGATCAATTGCGAAAAGGAAATAATCTGATAAAAGAAGTGATACCAAGAAAAATATCGCTTGAAGAGTTCTTTATAGATGTGGTTGAAGATAAACCGGAGACGAGTAAATGAAGACATTGGCGATCATTCAACTGACATTCAGGGAATCTCTGGCAAAAAAAACATTTATTGCATTCTTTGGTATATCGACGCTTGTTTGTCTGCTGTTTATTTTCGCGCTCAATCTCGATATTGTTGACGGGGCGCAATCATATATTTCTCTTTTCGGGAAAGAATTTGAACAAACCGTTCCTGTTCAGAAGATTATACTGGGAATCGAGGGCGGCCTTGCGGTATTGCTTTTTACGGGAGGATTGTTTTTATCCCTGTTCGCCACAAGCAATCTGATTCCATCGATGCTCGAGCCGGGCAGTATTGACTTATTAATTTCCAAACCCGTTAGCCGGAGTAATATTCTTGCGGGCCGGTTCGTCGGTGGCGTGGCGATCGTGGGATTTAATGTGTTTTATCTTGTCGTGTTTTCCTGGTTAATTCTTTCGATCAAAACATCCGTTTGGAATTGGGGATTCTTGTTGGCCGGTGTAATGATCGTTATTACTTTCATCATTTTATTTACGCTTATGACTTTTCTCGGAATAGTGACGCGAAGCGGTCCGTTCTCATTGATGATTACTTATGCGATTCTTTTCTTCAGTCCCTTGTTATTGCAACGGGATCAAATATACGCGTTATTATCGAATAAGATATATGGCTATATCCTTGACGGGTTGTATCATTTCTTCCCAAAAGCCACAGAACTTGGTGAAATTACGGAACGGCTGGTAAGAGGTCTCGAAGTCGGGAGCTGGGTACCTTTGTGGACATCGCTTTTGTTTGGAGCTTTTATGATGATCACAACCGCAATCATTTTTGAAAAGAAAAATTTTTAGGAGGTTGTAATGAAAAAGCGACTATTGTTAATATTTATCCTCGCGGGTATAGCGCTTTCCGTGTGGAGCTGTGATGTGGAAAGATCAGAACCGATAAACTCTAAAATGGCTGAACAACTCTCTATGCTGCCTCAAAATGCTAATGGTCTTATGTACATCAATGCTGAAAAGATTATTAAAAGTAAATTTTTTAATTTAATGATGGATAGCGCGAAATATTGTCTCGAAGACAACAAGGACTTCAAGGAAATGGAGGCTCTGACAGGATTTAATATAAGAAAAGACGCCAGGGAAGCATATTTTACTTATTCAGCCACAAGGGACACCCTGGGGGATAAATTTCTTGCCGTGGTTACCGGTCGCTACAATGAAACTAAGATAATGGAGTTTATCCATCAAAAAAAGAATGGGTCAGATATTCTCCATGAAGAGTTCGAAGGAATTAAAATATATTATTTTTCAGGCAAAGATATCCAATTCTGCTTTCCGGATCAGGAGACATTTGTTTTCGGGCATAAAAAAACAATCAGATCGTGGATAGAAAAATTAAAAGCCGGCGCGTATAAAAAACCGGGTGGCAAATGGTTTGATGTGGTTAAAGACATAAAATATAAAAACGGCATATATTTTACAATGGATCCGAAGGGAGTGGTCGATCAGATGATGTCGAAAATGAAACGATTTGATGATTCACAAAGGTTTGAGGCGTTTAAATCGGTAGAAAATATAAGTTTCTCAATGGATATGGATGATAAACTGAGATTTGACGGTTGGGGAAACTTCGGCGAAGAGGAAACTGCCGAATTATTTTTTGATTCGGCAAAAGGATTACTTGCAACCTTAAAATTATCAGTTAGCGGTGACCGTGATGCCGTAGATGTCATTAATAAAGTGAAGATCGCGCAGAAAAAAGAAAGTGTTCAGGTAAAGTTTGAAATCACGGGTGAAGACGCGCGAAAACTGATTTCCCGGGGTCAATTTACACGATTCACGATTAAGTAAAACTCCACAAACAATCCCGGCAATTCTTTTATAAATCCGGGATTGTCTTTTTATCTCCAATATTAAAAACCGTTTTTTTATCACTTCCACAGTAATACACAAAAAATTCACAAAACTATAAAGTTGTCGAAGATCATAGATATTTCAATCCTGCCCGGGTATTTTAATCAAAGGTAAGGTTTGGTTTGTATATTTTTAGGTTTCATTTAAGGAGGATTTATTATGAGAACAAAGCTGATCATATTGTTATCGGCCGGAATTTTTATTTTTGGGTGTGAAAACGATTCAACTTCTCCGCAGGCAACTCTGGAGATTGATGCTGTTGTCGAACAATCCGTGTCGGTAGGCTGGGAAGTAAACAGGATGGCGGGCAGCAGTAATGAAATTACATCCCTGACCGGTGAAAGTGATTATACCGGTGATACGGAGATTGGAAATTTTAACAGCGCGGCTAAGATGAAAACTCAGGCCGTAAATATGAAAATTGAAGCGGCGGAATATCTGCCCAACCAGATAAGTCTGAGCAAGACCACCGGCGATTCTCTATACTATTTCGAGGAATCAATCAATGAAATGACCGGTTTTGGGGTGCGAAAGGCACTTTATTATAATTCTGAAACGGGTATCGCAAGGTTTTATGAAACGATTTTTCAATTTCCAAACTGGATGAATCTGGAGTATGATTCAAGTGAAATCCAAATAAACACAAATTATACGTTAGAAGATGATTCAGATGATTATCTTGAAAGTCTTTATAAAATTCAAAATTTCAAAGATGCCTTCTTTATAGATTATATTGAATCCGCATTGACGGTTACCGACCACGAGGGGAATGACATCAAGGCTTTTACGGCGTCTATGGATGCCTATTATAATGATGGGATGAATCTCTCTCGTCTTCGCCAGTCAATGGTAATTAATATTGATCAATCGGGCACCTTGCGTGAGGATTTTGAATTTCGCGATGGTAAAACCGCCTATAACAGCGTCACTTTTTACGCGAACCATACCGGTGAATTTTCAAAGCTGCTGAGAAACGGGACATTGATTTCCGGAACGTTTGACAGTGTGGAAGATGACCTTAGCGGGTTCTATAGTGAAATGATCAATTTTCCGGCAGGTTCATATATTGATCAAATTAATCGCTCAGCGGGGATAGAAATCACCTTGCCTGATTCTATTCTAAATATCACGCTGGAGGAAGCGATCTATTTTGAATCCGGCAACATCGACTCATCGAGCGCGGATATAACAGTCCAAAATATCGACGGAGTTAAAACCACGGTTATAAATCTAACAAAATCCAATTCGGCTCACGGCACGATCACCATCGTAGAGCAAGATACCGAAAGCTCACTCAGCGGAAACTGGACAACCAGGGATAATTATTATATTGTCTTTGAAGCCGAATCATATTTTGACGGAAGTTCTCATCTATACTATGAAGTATATGTTAATGAAGATGCATACAATAATGGTGATACGGCGCTTATTACCGGAGATTATAATTTCTCACCGGATCAGACCGGTCAGGGAACGCTCTTCTATGGCGGGAAAACTTACCTGATATCATTTAGCGACGCCGCCCGGGCAGAGATTAGTTCCGGCGGAGAATCGGCGAGTATTAGTTTATTCTAATAAAAAAAACATAGGCGGATGCAATAGTATCCGCCTTTTTTGTGTTAGCTATAATCTTAAATTCTATTTGGCAAAGAAACATCATAGAGTAAAAATATTTTTCATATAAAACATAGCCGGGATGAATACGTATATTATTCAGGAGCTGTAATTGAAATAATGATCCAATAATATATAAAAGATATATTTGTTCAAAGCAGGATAACTCATCATCCAGACGCGGTTTTTAGTTCTATGTTTAATAAACGCTGGAGTAACCAGATGAAATGGATGCTAAGAAACATCGTTATTTTGTTGATGTTGGCGACCACCATTAGCTGTGTCAATCGGATTCACAGATACGAGGGTATTCAGATTGTTGACGGCAAGTATGATTCAGAGTATCCCACACGCCCGGTTTCTGAACATCTGGAAAAACTCACAAAAAGCGTAAAATTAATAAGTATTTTTTCAATTTATGGAAGTTATGATATTTACGGTGATAGAAATTTAAGAAAAGAAGGACTGTCACTCGCGGATATTAAAACAAACGCGACCTATCATTACATTTTTGAAAAACCGGCGACCGGAACGGCGACAATAATTTACGCGGATGATAAAAAGATAGCCATGCTCACCTGTGCCCATGTGGTAAATTTCCCGGATACGGTATTCAGTTATTTTAAAGATAAATTTAACAAAGACACACCATATATTCGAAATGTATCGATCAAAGAAAGACAGAATATTCATATTCATGATGTGCCGGCATATAAGAATTTTGAAATAATAGCAATTGACACAGAAGAAGATATCGCGTTAATCGGTTTTACTCTTGAATATAACCGTCCCGCTGAACTCATACCGGTCTTAAATTCTCCCACCGGACGCGCGGAGGAGCTTGACTGGGGTACGAGAGTGTATTTGATCGGATATCCGAGGGGTAAGAAAATTGTTTCAAACAATATGGTTAGCAGTCCGAACCGGGATAAAAAACACGGATTTATAATAGATTCAGTTTCTCCAAGGGGAATCAGCGGAGGACTGATCTTTGCGGTTCGGGACGGTGTACCGAATTTTGAAGTAGTGGGGATGGCCAGCGCTGTCGCGGCAGAATCAATGTACTACTTAAGCCCGGAAAAAAGCTTTATAATGTCTGATTATGATGCCCTTCACAGTTATGAGGGTGATGCTTATGTCCAATCCTATGATTCGGTGTTTTATGGCATCACGTATGCTCTTTCAATTGAATCAGTTTTAAAATTCATCAAGGAAAATGAATCTGCGATCCGATCAAAAGGCTACAATCCGGACCGTTTTTTGAACGGGAATATCAATTTTGAAAGAAATTAATCATTTCTTTAAAGTGTATGGAGAATTAAGGTCCGGCGGGGCAAACTTGAAAGTTAGAACTTATAAAATTATATTTAGCCTATGTAAGGCTTAAATAATTTTGCAGGATAATTTAATTGAGAATCGTAGCATTCAGCGACACTCATGGTTACCATGATCAAATCAAAATTCCCGACGGAGATATATTAATTTTTGCGGGAGATATGTGCACAAAAAGATCTTTGGAAAGCATTGAAAAGTTTAATCATTTTTTGGGAAGCCTGCCGCATTCTTATAAGATTGTAATTGCGGGAAATCATGATTTCCCATTTGAACGGGAACCCGTTGAAGCAAAAAAACTTATAACAAACGCCATTTATCTTCAGGATCAATCGACTGAAATTGAAGGGATTCATTTTTACGGATCGCCCTGGCAACCCTGGTTTTTTGACTGGGCGTTTAATTTGAAAAGAGGGCAGGCATTAAAAGAAAAATGGGATCTTATCTCTTCTGACACGGATATTCTGATTACACACAGTCCTCCTTTCGGAGTTCTTGATCTGGTTGGCCATAAACATGTCGGATGCGAAGAACTGACTGCCGCTCTGATGAGAATTAAACCCAAATATCATATTTTCGGCCATATCCATGAAGGTTATGGTACAAAAGAAATGAATGGAACAACATTTATCAATGCCGCCATATGCAACGGCCGTTTTGCTCCTGAGAATAAGCCGATGATTATTGACTATAAACCGTCATAAATCAGTTCAAACGCCGCCGGATATACCTGGAAAAATGTTTATTCAGCACCTTCGAATAAGGCTCTTAAATTAAGCGAGGGCGCTTTTTTGTTGGCCGCGAGAGAAACATAAGTCTGGGCAAAATGTTCTTTTCCGGCGCCAAGCACGGTGCTGATCGTTCCAAGAGCCAATGCAAGTTCGTTTGGCGGGAAGCGCTTTACAATATCATTCCAGATAATTTCTTCAAGTATATTAAAAGCTGAGTGCACTTCATAAAGATCAAATCCTTCGGCATGCCGTTCATTTGCTATTTTTTCTGTATAGCTAAGCATGGGAATGATCTGTTTTGATGAAACGCATTCACTCATCACCGAGTAAAGCGTTTCAATCCGCATATGTGTTGTTTCCGCCGGGCTTTTCTCATAGTGCGTCAGCCGGACACTTTTCAACATCTTAACGGCAGATTCAAGAAGACTCTGTTTTTCTGATTTTAGTACTGTATTTAAATCCATAATGATCCTTTTTAATGTGTGATTAAAGTGATAATAATTTCACAAATTCATACATCAAATGGAAGTAATTATTTTTTTTTCTTGTTATGAAAACGGATGAGAATTTAAAATCAGATATTACCTTTGTGGCCATTGCTTAGATAATAATGCCAGATCATTCTGGCTGCCACTGCCCGCCAGGGACGCCAGGGTTGAGCAAGGGTTGTCATTTCATCCCGGGATGGTTTTTTAGAAAAATTCTTTAATTTTTTCAGAGCGATTTGCAGCGCCAAATCCCCGTCAGGCCAAATATCCGGACGCCTTAAAGCCATTAATAGATATATTTCTGCAGTCCATGGACCAATTCCTTTTAGATTGAGTAATTCCATCCTCGCGGGTTCATCTTCGAGGATGTTAATATCTTCAAGGCTAATATTTCCGGCCAAAATTGAATCAGCTAAATTCCTGCAATACATCGTCTTCTGACGACTAAATCCAATAGTTTTTAGTTCTGTGTCATTCAGCGTGATGAAATTCTCGGGTGTAACCGATTTTATCGCCTCACGTAATTTGTCGAAGGCCGCTTTGGCGGAAGCCAGTGACACCTGCTGTTCCAATATGATATGAACCAGGGTTGAAAAACCGGGATCTCTGGTCCACATCGGCGGAGGGCCGAACTGAAGATAGATTCTGTTTAGATCCGGATCTGCTTTACATAGAAAGCTTAATCCTTCATCGAAAGTTTGAGTGTTTAGTGAATTGATCATTTATTTTCTTTTTGAAAAACCGAAATTCATAGTTGAGCGCAATATTCTGATCAGACAGAAGTCGTCATCTCTGAACGCATGGCCGCTTCCCAGCCCAATATAGCTTTTTTACGGGCGGCGCCCCAATGATAATTACCAATCCGTCCCATTTTTTGAATAACCCGGTGGCATGGGATAATGTAGCTGACCGGATTTGATCCGACCGCGTTGCCAACCGCCCGGCTGGATGAAGGGTGCCCGATTTTGCGGGCTATATCATCATACGAAGCGAGGCCGCCTTCCGGAATTTTCAAAAGAGCTTCCCAGACTTTTATCTGAAAATTTGTTCCTTTCACAAATAGTTTCAGCGGAACCGGTTCAGCCTTGTTTACAAATATTTTATTAAAATAACCGGAAGTTATTTCAGGGTTTTCGGTAATCCCGGCATTGGGCCAGTTTTTTCTTAAGGTCGTTAATCCCTCTTCCTTGCCGCACTCATCATGAAAAGATAAACCGCAGATCCCTCTGCCGGTCACGGCAATCAGGCAGCAGCCAAACGGACTTTCATGAAAACCATAATTAATCTTAAGTCCGGAGCCTTTAATCTTATATTCACCTGGTGTGACAGCGTCAATAGTTATAAACAGATCGTGCAGCCTGCCCGGGCCGGACAATCCGGAATCATAGGCGGCATCCAGAACACTGCGTGATTCAGAAAGTACTTTTCTGGCATGATCAATAGTCAGGAATTGTAAAAAACGCTTGGGACTAATCCCTACCCATTGCTTGAATACTTTTTGCAGGTGAAATAAACTTATTCCAAGACCTGCTGACAATTCTTCCAGTCCGGGCTGTTCACGAAAATGATCATCCAGATACAGGATGGCTTTTTCTATCAAATCATATTGAGATAACACAATTTTTTCTCCACGTTCTTTAACATGGTGAAAAATAACAAATCTGAATATTCAAAATCCACCCGATTCTTGTGTATTTAAAAAAAAGCAGATGATACTGTTGTAATGATTAATCGTCATTGCGTTGAACTCTGCCGGCAACATTTGTGATATCGAGCCCACCGCTGCCTGAATCATCAATGATCACATCTTTTCCTACATCATCAATACTCACAGAACCCGAGCCGTCATCGATCCTGACGCTGCCACCTATCCGACTGATATACATATTGCCGCTTCCGTCATCCAGGGTAACGTTTCCCCGGACGTTCTTTATTTTAACATGACCCGAACCGTCATCAATATCAGCGTTTCCGGAAACGTCATCAATCTCCAGATCTCCTGACCCGTCATCTATAAGCAAATTTCCGCCAACACCGCGTACCGTCAAATCACCGGAGCCGTCATCGATCTCAACATCGGAGTTCATGTCGTTGATTTCAATATACCCGGAACCGTCATCGACATATAACCTTAAAGACGCGGGCGTTTTAACCGTCAGATTGACTTGAATATCAGGATATTTATCAAGAATGGTAGAGAAAAATGAGTGCCCATCTGAATTAATCTCACTTCGGAGAACCGCCTGACGGCCTTCCTTTACCAGCTCCAGTTTAAGATACTTTTCAAGATACTGCTTTATTTCTTTTTCGTCGCCGTTCTTACTGACAATCTCGGCGTTTACCTGAATTTCTTTCAGATCATTATCACCCTGAACTTTTAGAAATCCGGCGCCGCAGTAGATTGCTAATGATTCTAATCCATTGGCGGTTAAACTGAGTTTACGAGTGCCGGAATTATCAACAGCGAATACGGGTAGGGTAATCAAAATAAGAAGCCATATCATCGATTTCATAATATCTCCTTTCAATTCATACAGTCTGAGGATAAGAAAATTTGGAGTACATATTAAAACAGTACGGGATAAATCGGAAAATGTTTGCTTCCAATAATAATATTTCCGGGATTCCGAATGTCTATTTTAACAGAAGCATACGCCGGGTGGTTGTCATTGCTTTATCTGATCGAAGACGAACAAAATACACACCGGATGGTACTAATTGCCCATTTTCATTTTTCCCGTTCCAGTAAACGGTATATCTGCCGGCGTTGAATGTATTTCTGACCATATTTTTTACTAATTGTCCCCCAATACTGTAAATATTCATTTCAAGATCTGAGAGTCTATTTACGGTAAACGGAATAACGGTGCCCGGATTAAACGGATTAGGATAGTTGGGTTCAAGAATAAATTCAGCCGGTTGTAAAACAGATGGATCATCAATGGATGTGGTTACCGTAGGTTTAAAACGGTAGATTTTCCCGTCAAACGCGCAAATATACAGTTCATTATCCTGATCGAGGCCAAAAGAAGAAATATTTACTGATGTGTCGATCAAAAGTGAATTTACGGCAGGGTTCAGGCCGTCATAAAGGAGAGACCAGATTCGGCCGCTTACATAATCAGCATAAATGTATTTCCCCTGCAGTTCCGGGACCGATTTTCCCCGGTAAACATAACCCCCCGAAACCGATGCTCCAGAACTTCGGCCATACTCCCATATCGGAAAAGTAAGTCCGGTTGTATCGCACCCGCTGGAAGGGTTATAACAATGTGAAGCTTCCATGACGCGCCAGCCGTAGTTGTTGCCTTTCGCAATAATATCGATTTCTTCGTAGGCGTTTTGTCCCACATCAGCGGCCCACAACAACCCGGTGACAGAATCAAAACTGAATCGCCATGGATTTCTCAACCCGAAAGCGTATATCTCTTCTTTATATCCTGATTGATTATTGCTGAACGGATTATCGGCGGGGATAGCATAGTTCATTGTATCGGAAACCTGATTAACATCAATCCTTAATATAGAACCGAGAAGGGTGGTCAGATCCTGGCCGTTTCCGGTTGTTCCATGCTGATCACCCGATCCTCCGCCGTCTCCCATAGCAATGTACAGATAACCATCCGGTCCAAACGCAATTTGACCACCGTTGTGATTGCTTTCCGGCTGCGGGATCTCAAGAATGATTAATTCGCTGACTTTTGCGGCGGAATCAGGATTTGCATCCGATACCTTGAATCTTGAAATTACTGTTCTTCTGGGTGAAGACGCGGTATAATCCACAAAAAAATAACCGTTGTTTTTATAATCCGGATGAAAGGCTAATCCAAGCAGTCCCTCCTCATTGCCGGAGTCGTTGACCTCGTCTTTGAGATTGATAAATTCACTTTTTTGGGCAACCGCGGAATCATTGTCAAAGACATAAATAATCCCCTGCTGTTCAACAACAAAGATCCGGTTTGCGTCATCATTCGCGGATTGCAGATCGACGGGGCGTATAAATGAAAGGTTGGGAAAAGCCTCTATCAGCTCAGCCTGGGCGTAAACTGAGACGGTATTCAGAATAAAACAAACTATTAAAAGCATTAATCTAAAAAAATTCATATCTTTCCTTTCCATAAAATTGGACTGCCGGTGTATGTTTTTTGAATGAAAAAGGACCCGTTTCCGGCAGTTTAACTATCAATCCCTGAATAAATTGCGGAAAATGAAGGGATTGATCAGCTTTTCTAAAAAAAAGTAATTAATTAAACCGGATATCCGATATAGATATTTCACAGAAGATAAGGAGAGTCCGTCAGACATTCGGGAATCCGCGTGAAAGAGATGATTTTATCTATATATTTAATGCATGATAATCATATAATAACTTCATGAAATTTTTTAATTAGCAGGAGGATGCATGCGAATTTTTACGGTAGTCCTTTTTATTTTATTTGCGTCAAATGTGTTCGCGCAAACCGCAAAGGCAAAATTCTTTATCGGTGAAGTGCGGGTGAAAAAAGCAACCGAGCAGGGAACCTGGAAAAATCTTACTCTAAAAACGGAGCTGGAAAACAAAGATCTGATCAGAACAGGTGAGAAATCCCGCTGCGAGATTCTTCTTCCTGATGGTTCGATTACTTACATTTCGGAAAACTCAATGCTGGAGCTTCGAAATATCAGCAATCCGGAAACTTCGGGTATAGAGATATTTACCGGATTTGGAAAATTTCTGTTTAAAGTTAAAAAAATAATTTCAGGAAACTTCCGGGTAGGAAGTCCGGCGGCGGTTGTCGCCATCCGGGGAACGGAATTTATTCTTATTAATGAAGGCGGCCAGACAGAGTTGATGGTAAAAAGCGGAGTCGTGGATTTCAGCGATCCGGCACTGGTGACAACATTGCAGGTTCAGACAGGCCAGAAGTCCGTCACCATCGCTGGGGAAGCGCCGCAAACTCCGATGGTATTGAGTGAAAAAGACCTGGACCTTTTCGATGAGATGACGTCACAACCGGAAGAAATGAATCAGGAATCGGCAGAAACCGAAGAAACCGCAAAACCGGCGACTAAAGAAATTAATCAGGAACCACAGCCGTCCACCGGAGATGACGCGCAGAAGCCGGATAAACGATCAAGTGATGGCCCCGGATTTAGCGCGGGTGTTTCAGTCGGCGCCGTTTTGATAGATGATCAGATTTATAACCAGATCGGTATCCGGCCCGAGTTTTCCATAGGCAAGCTGGGAGTGGCTCTTGATCTCAGCTTATATATGGATAAAGACGGCAATATCCGTGATGAGAACTGGGATGAGTTTAGTGATATATTCGAAAAAATTTATTTTGTCCGTTGGGGTCAGAAAGGCGATCCGTTTTATGTAAAGGCGGGGGCGATTGATAATTATCGTCTTGGATACGGTTTGCTTATGAACCATTATTCTAACACCATTGAATATCCGACGGTAATACGCACAGGAATGGAACTCGGTCTTCAGGGTGATAAATTCGGATTTGAAGGTATGGTGAATGATTTTGGTGAATTATCCGATGGCGGTGGTTTGACGGCCGGCAGAGTCACCTATAAGATCCTGGGCGGTCTGGAGATCGGAGCGAGCGTTGTTTATGACGTAAACCAGTACAAGTCGCTAAAAGACAGAGATGGGGACGGTATTCCTGATTATATAGATGATCTGCCTGATGATAAAAAATACTCGGTTGACACGGATGGCGACGGAGTGCCGGATGCTCTTGATCCGGATAGGGACGGAAACGGATACTCCGACAATTACGCGGTTCTCCCGGATTCATCCTATTATAACGATGATCAGTTTAATGAAGGCAAATTAAAGAAAACCCCGTTTGATGTGGATGACGCGGACAATAAATCTCAGATAGGGTTTGCGCTGGATATCGCATACCCATGGATCAATTTTGATTATTTGAAACTGATCACCTATGGCCAGGTCGCGAAATTTGGTAATGACGGTGGATGGGGCATCTCGGCTCCCGGTGTGATGGTTAAGTTCGCGTTTATCAATGCGTATGCGGAATACCGTATTTATGATGAAAAATTTATTCCTGAATATTTTAACACCACTTACGAACTGGAACGCGCGGTATTTACAACAGACAGTACCGGACAGCTGGTACCATATACAAAGAGACAACTTTTGGAATCGCTGAATGATAAAGCGACCGGGTTTGTGGTCGGCGCGGATTTTGATATTTTAAGTCTTATGATATTCGGGGCGGAATATCAGCATATGAACAAAAGTGAAATCGAATTTAAAACTTTCAGGGCAAATCTGGACCTGAATACGAGCTTCCTGCCGAAAATCAACAGGGCAGGGGCGTATTATATCCAAAATAATGTTGTGGATCTTTTTGAAAAAAGTCCGGGGACGATACTGGGTTACCGTTTTGAATACGAGATCAGCGGAAATGCATCGCTGTTGCTTGACTTCCGGCAGAATTACCGTGATTTAAACGGCGACGGAAAAATCTCAGGGTCAAATGAGACCGTTAGAACAACCAATGTCCAGACGGTTTTCAGGTTCTGATAATTAATTTGTGTTGAATTATGAAGCGTAATACCCAAAAGGTATTGCGCTTTTTTTTTGAGAATTGAGCTGTTTGGCTTTCAAATGATCAGATAAATTTGAACTGAAAAATCGCCGCGAAAAATTATTTTAAATATTTATTCATTTTTGATTGTTTTCATTTATCATTTTTGTTATCTATATCTTACGGAAATCGCAAAACAAAATTTGTGATCCAAAAATTAATTAAATTTTAATTCGAATCAAATTGGAGATTGCTAATGCAAAAACAAACAGCAATAAATTTGATTGAAGAAACCCGTTATTTAATCGGGAAAGACATAGAACTTAAAAGATTAGATCTGGATTCCGATAAATACAGCACAGAAACATTTACAATTCTGGACAATTCATCAATTATATCTTTAACGAATCCTTCGAGCTCCAGGGTCTGTCTTGATGTATATGCAAAGGTCGAGAATCAGATGACCAGTGAAGTTCTTCATATCTCCCTGAAAAAACTGGCAGAACTGTATCTCTCATAGCGCCCGGATTTAAAATCACCGCAATCAGGGAAATTTAAGCTCTATCCCAAATCGCGGTTTTCCCCGCAGATTTAATTTAAACGGATCTGATTCCGAATCAATGTTTTGACCGACCTGGTAGCCTGATTTGAGTTTATTTGCAAATTCGAGACTGTATCCGGCGAACAGGTGAATATCAACCACATCAAGTGAAATTCCTCCTCCAATGCCGATAATCGGTTCCAGAATTTCCGCCATTCTGAGTCCCCCCAGCAGGTGGATTGATGTGCCGATGGTTTTGGCCTTCGTGTCCACCGGTTTCAGATGATAGTTTATCACCCCGAATCCCGCCACATCTGCCGACGGCTTAGGGCGGATGATGATCTTCCCGTCGCTGCCCACTTTCAGATCTACATCATCAGCGCTGGTTACCGCCAGAGCGATACCATAACTCCATCGCTCAAGAGAAGTATTGTCAAATACGGCGCTGGCAAGTACGTTTGGAGATGAAAGATCCTCTTTTACAATGATAGACAGATCACTGAATTTTTGATATGATTTTGGAATGGTGAATTTACGGATGTCAACCCAGGTTTCCTGACCAGCCAGACCCGGGAGCGCCTGTGCCCGGGTAAAAGGACCGAACAGTCCCAGAAAACCGGGAAGATTTTCAAGAAAAGGCGAACTTTTTGCGGTTGCCATCAGGGAAATAAATGAAGGGGCCTGTGGTGAGCGGGAGATAAAAATATAATACAGGTTATCCTCCTTCAAACCATAAAGACGGGTGTTGTAGAAGTCCGTATTTTCATGCAGGATACCCATTGGCGCGAACTCATCCATAAAATGGGCAACCACAATATAATAGTTTTTTGGATCAAGCTCATATCCCGCGCCTTCTATGACTTTCTTCAGGTTATGAACGGCGCTGTCCGCCTGATTCTCAAGAAACCACCGATATGCCTGGCCGTAGTATTCTTCACTGTCATCAAAAACAAATGGCGCGCCAGGAATTTGCTTTGGAACCAGAATGGTTCTCTCCTGGGCATAGACTGTTGTTAACAGGAAAACGGCGCACATAATGATGTTAATACAGATATGACGCATGATACCCCCCAATCTTTTACATGCGGTAAATTATTAAATCACAAAAAATATTTACTGTTTTTCAATAAATAATGTTTGGGTCGGATAGGCAAACTCAATTTTATTCTCCCCGAATTTATGGATGATCTCCAAATTGATTTCCTGTTGCGTATCCATATAAACAGTGTAATCAGGACTTTCCATCCAATAAACTATTTCAAAATCAAGAGAAGAATCGCCAAAGCCTTTAAAATGCGCTCTGTCAAACCGGGCCATATCTTGTTTTGTGATAATATCTTTTATCATCCCGGGAATGGCTTTTAAATTATCCGCAGATGTCTGATAGATCACGCCGATGGAGAATACGACCCGGCGCTCGGACATTCTTTTATAGTTGCGAATCCGGCTGTTTAGTAAATCACTGTTTGAAAATACAAGCTGTTCTCCGGAAAGGCTTCGAATACGGGTTGTTTTTAAACCGATGTGTTCGATAGTCCCCATATAACTGTCAATAATGATAAAGTCTCCGAGTACAAACGGCTTGTCAAGAACGATTGAAAGTGACGCGAACAAATCACCAAGGACATTCTGTACCGCGAGGGCAACCGCGATACCACCGACGCCCAGACCCGCCACAAGCGCTGTGACATTTATGCCGAGGTTGTCAAGCGCGAGGAGGATGATGACGGACCATAGAATAAGCCGACTGACAAATCCAAGTGCAGAAAAAGTTGTCGCGCTGGCAGCGTCTTCTTCCATTTTCTGATTTTGATAACGCTTTAGCCAGTAGTTGATAATTTCGCTTCCCCAAATCGCGCCCTGAAACAACAATGAAATAATGAGCAGCTTTATCATGATTTCTCTGCTTGTTTCGGGAAGCGAGAGATACAGGGAGCCGGTATATACAGAAATATAAATTAAAAACCAGAGTTTGATTTTATCGATCAATCCGGCAATCATATCATCAATATCAGTTTTTGTTCTTTTTGCCAGGGATAGAATGCGCCGGTGCAGCAGGCTTTTTATAATACGCAGACCGATCAGAACTAAAATCGCGATAATAATTACCGTTAACCAGGACTTGAAGGTGTTGTTATAAAAAACCTGATCAAAAAACATGCAATATCTCCTTTGTTTTATAGAACCGGGAAAAATGCCGGAGTGGAAATTTATTAAAATTGTCAGAAAGTAATATGTTTCTAATAAAAACTACCCTTCATATTATGTTACTAAATGAATTCAAAGTCAATACTTTAGATTTATTCATACGGTGGTGACTTGTCATCGTTTTTTGGTTTTACTTTTGGAAAAGTCCAGTCGATCTCCGCGGTGATCATCCCGAGTACAATAAGCAGGCCTCCGAGCCAGCCGGTAAAGGGCAAAATTTCTCCCGCGATCAGAAAAGCAAACAAAGCGGCAAATACCGGTTCCATGGAAAAAACAAGCGCGGTGCGCGTGGCGGTAGTGAATCGCTGCATAGCTGTCTGCATCAAAAATGTATACACGGTGCCAAAAAGCGCGAGATAGAGCAGCACGTAAAGATAAATAGTTGTCGGAATAAAACCCGGACTTTCTGAAAAGGGTAAAGTGGAAAGGCTTAAGATCGAAACCACGACGAGCTGAACGGCGGTCAGAACATAGATGTTATGCAGACGGGCGTATTTTCCGGTCAGGATGACATGAAACGTAACCGAGAACGCGCACACCAGAACCAGATAATCACCATAATTCCACTTTAAAGGATTACCGCCTGAAAGCAGCAAAAGCCCTGCCGTTGCCAGAGCGACACCGGCAAGAGAATTTATTCGCGGGTGAGCGCGAAAAAACAGGATACCGAAAACGGGAACAAAGACGACTGAAAGCCCGGTGATAAATCCGGCGTTCGAAGCGCTCGTGTGCTGGATACCCCACATCTGAAACAGGTAAGAGATAAAAAGGGAAATACCAAGAATCGCGCCGTGTATGACAGTTGAACGGTCAATAAGTTTTCGATGGGGTATCGCGATCAGCGTCATAAAAAAAGCGGCAAGAGAAAGTCGAATTGCCAGGAACGTCTGAAGGGGAACGGACTCAAGGGTTAATTTGGAAATAATAAACGTCGTTCCCCAAAAAACGGTAACGGACAATAGCAAAAGATCGGCCTTGGTTTTTGATATCTGTTTTGTCATAATACACAGGTCTCTATGCTATGCCGTTTAAAAGTAAAAATGAATTCTAAAAGTTGATTCATGATATTTATCAGTCTTTATCATGATCGTGATCGTTTTCATCATCTTCATCATGATCTTCTTCATTCCCTTCGGTTGAAGCGGATCCGGTATTTGATGTCATACCGGTCCATGATTGGATGAGCGCCAGATCAGTCTGGCTGAGTCTTGCGTCGCTATGGATTAATGTGTATTGCCAAAGCGGCATTTCTCCTTCAGAAACTTCCTCCCATATCTCTTTGATTTTTTTGCTTCTTTTTTCAGTATCATAACGATTCCAGGTGGAGAAATTAAGCTCTTTTCTAGCCTCTTTTACATCGTATGCCACAAGCCATGACGCCGGCGCCACATAACTATACCAGGGCCATTTGACTTCATTTGAATGACAGTCATAGCAGGCGCGTTTAAGAACGGTTTTAACTTCATCCGGAGCGGGTACTTCCGTTTCCACCGGCGGATTGGACCGGGATACGGGAACAAGCTGAATGGCGGCGAAAAAAAGGACAATAACAATGAGTGATGTACGTTTAATGTTTTTCATGGCGAAAGATCTCCCAATTTATTCTGTTTCAGTGAGATTTTGTTAAAGCCTGGTCAAAATCGTAAATAATATCATCAACATCTTCAATACCGATGGAAACCCGGATAAGGTGGTCTGATATACCCAGTTTTTTTCTGTCGCTTGCTGAAAGACCTGAGTGTGATGTTGTCGCCGGACGCGTCAGCAGGGTTTCGACACCGCCGAGACTGGGCGCGATGATAGGAATGGTGGCGTTTTGCATAAATTTTTTCGCGGCATCGATGCCTCCTTTTGGTTCAAAGCTAAGCATTCCCGAGAAGCCGTCAAACAGTTTTACCGCGCGGAAATATCCCTCATTGCTCTCGAGTCCGGGATAATTTACTTTTTTAACATCAGGATGATTTTCCAGAAATTTAGCGACTTTTAATCCGCTTTCATTATGCTGCTTCATTCTCAAAACAAGCGTTTTCATGCCCCGGTGCAGTAAAAAACAGGCATGAGGATCGAGCGCGCCTCCGAGCAGTTTTAGTTTAAGGGCGGCTTTTTCAACCAAATCAGCTTTTCCGATCACCGCGCCGGCAACGATATCTGAATGTCCGTTTAAATACTTTGTACCGCTGTGAAGGGAAAGATCAAATCCGAATTCCGGCGGTCTGAAATTAACAGGGCTGGCAAAGGTGTTGTCAATCATCGAAATAAGTCCGTTTAATTTTGAAAATTCAACGACCGCCTGAAGATCCGCGACCTGCAAAAGCGGATTGGTCATGCTCTCTACATAAATAACTTTAGTATTCGATTTTATTTTGGTTTTCCAGGTTTCCGGATGCCGGGCGTCGATGAAATCATAACCAATGCCGAATTCCGGCAGTACCTGAGTAATAAAGGTGTGCGCGCCTCCGTAAAGACAATCCTGAGCGAGAAGGTGATCCCCGGAGCGAAGGCAGCTTAGCAGAGCGGCGGAAATGGCTGCCATTCCGCTTCCGGCAACCAAAGCGGATTCCGCGTTTTCCAAAGCCGCCAGCTTTAGATTTAACGCGATGTGATTTGGTGTATTGTTCAGCCGGATATATTTAAGCTTCTCATGATCGCCTTCACCTGTGAATTCGTACATGGCGGTTTGAAATATCGGCATGCTTACCGCGCCGCTGATTAAAGGGTCGGGTTCACCGGCATGGATGACTTTTGTAGCGAGTTTATCGGAGTTGTTTTTCATAAGCCCCCCAAGTTAAAAATTTACAATGATAAAATCAGAGTTTCTAACGTTAAAATTATAAAAAAAGACACAATCCGGGCAATTAATTTCTAATATTTGATTAAATCCCAATATAAACGCTTCAACACTCTTATGGGAGATAAATGTTCCGGCGGTGGATGTTTTCTGAATCAGGTCAAAACTATGATAAAAAACCCGGGTAAACGATCTCCATCGGAAAGCAGTACGCGTCTTTATCGGGATGCTCCGGAATGCTTTTAATCATCTCCGGCGGAGACGCGGCAGTGACGGCGAGAATCAGCGCGTCGAGAATATCATCTCTGGCGACATCACTTCTTTTGAAGCGGCTTAATGCCGTGTTATAAATTTCCGGCAGCGATGGATGGATGTTATTTAGTATTTGTAAACGCTCATTAACTCCATGAATGGTCTTTTTACTGTTTTTTAAGGGTTGGCCGTTTAATGACTGAAAACAGATTTCCGGATGGGATTCATGTATTTTAATCCGCGCTTCGTCTTGTGAGGATAATAAGATGTCCGTTTGCCGGATTTTGGGAATGATATTCCATGTCTGAACGGATAATTTTTTACCAAGGATTTTCAGGTTGATCAATGAAGCATCCCTGTAATTCGCCGCGTAAACCGCTTCACGGCATGGGGCGGGGAAAATACTTGAAGGACGTGATTTTAGTACCTTCCGGGCAAGGATATCGCATTCTCTTGCCTGCGAGGAGGGCAGGCCAATGGGGATATCGATTAAAATCATGGAAGAATCCCGAAACTCATCCCAAAGCATGGTGAGTTCCGGGAATAGCTTTAATTTACCATTAAAATCGGTATCGGTATCGGTATCGGTACAGGCGGTAATCCACCCGGCGCGGCAACCGTCAACTCCAACGAATCTCATTATATTAATTTGTCAATCCGCGTTCATAATACCAATCTTCAAGCTGCATATAACCTCTCAATGCTCCGGCGGTTATGATACGCAAGGGTTCCGGCGGCCAGGGGATAACTCGCGGATTAACAAATGGGCTGTCGGTCAGGTCGGTCTGTCGTTCAAGAAGCATATCACACATGGTTTTGGCATTCAGGTGACTCATAGACACACCATGACCAATGCACCCGATGGAATAAACCGCGTTTTTGTTTTTGATATATCCCATCGCGGGAGTCAGGGTAACGGTCACCGAAAAAGGGCCGCCCCATCGATGGCTGATTTTTACATTTGCCAGAGAGGGGAACAAAAATCGCAGATGATCTTCAAGATGATTCCATGCCGCCTTACTCTCGTCGCCGTGAAGATCGTTCGCGTAAGTTAACCCAACGGGACCGCCTCCGATCACAACACGTTTATCCGGCGTAATGCGGTAGTAATGAATAAGATTGCGGGCATCCTCCACGCCTTCCTGACCCAGCCAGCCTATCGGTTCAAGCTGTTCGGAAGATAGATGTTCGGTAGCAATCATATATGTAAAAGCCGGGATTTGCTTTCTTTTTAGATTTGGAAACAGGTGCGAATAGGCGTTTGTAGCGAAAACCAGTTTTTCGGCGGTCACCGTACCCCGTGGCGTTTTCAGTCTGAACTTGTTTTTTGAGTTGATTTCGATCACGGGCGTGTTCTCATAGATCCTGACACCATGTCGTTTTGCCAGCTCTTTTTCCTGCCGCACCAGTTTGGCGGGATTGACAAGAAGCAATCTCGGTTCCAACATAGCTCCGAGATACCTTTCGGAATTGACCCTGGAACGGGTCTCATTGGATTCGATCCAGCTAATATCATCGAAACCCAGAGAATTCATTAGTTCAATATCATGTTTTAGTCTGTTAACATACCCGGGAGTGGTGGCGGCGCGCAGGAAACCGGGTCTGATCTTATCACACTCCAGTTTTTCGAAAGTGATCAGCTCATCGAGATGATCCACTGCCCGCATCATGTAATGGTGGGCTTCGCGGACATATTCTTTTCCCCTCAGCATGGCGGTAACGCCAAAACCGAGACCCACGACGGTCATGGCAAAGGAACCGTTTCTGCCGCTCGCGCCATAACCGATCGTTTTCGATTCAATAAGCGCGACACTCATTCCGGGATCAGCTAGTTTTAATTCGCGGGCGGTGGCGACACCCGTAAAACCGCCTCCGATTATTGCGGTATCAACAGCAATGTCTTCACTTATGGGTGGATCCGGCGAATAATCTCCGTAGGTATCCAGCCATAATGAAAGCGGGGAGTCCGGAAAGATTTGCATGAGATTCTCCTGATTTACAAATGGCGCGTCTGAATGTAAAGAAGTGATATTAAGTTAAATTAATTTATTTCACTTTTCAATGGCCGATCAGCCATGAGACCGCCCCTTTATCATTATACATGCTAAAGTTTAAATCCGGGTCCTATAATTGAGATATGAATCAGCAGGATTATAATGGAGGCCATAATCCAGAACCAATTTAGTTCAACTTCCAAGGGTTTCAGCGGTTGTTCCTTAAACCGGTTTGTCTTATAAAGCTGTGACATCCAGGCTAAGGCGGAGGTTCCCCCAAAAGATGAGGCGGCGGAAGTGATGACAAATAGCATGGAGATTGGATTTAGAAACGCGCCGATAGTCGATGCCGCGCTTCCGGAAAGATATGGAATGACCGTCAATATAAGCGCGCGTTTTAAGCGGCTTGAATCATCTCCGCCGATTAATAAATTTAATTCGCGGAGTGAAATCCAAATGGATATCATGTATAAAACAGCGCCGGAAATGATTAATATTACTCTCCAGAACCAGAAAAATTCAACGCCCTCAATCACATGAATCCAGTCCCCAAAACCGATGATGCCGGAGAATAAGGGATAACCGGTGGCGGTTAACAGATTCACGGTCATAGACAGCCAAAGGAAAAATCGCCATTCCGATGAACGCACACGGATTTTTTTTAACATTACCCAAAAAAAGAGACCTGTGAACAGATTGACCATACTGCCCGCGCTCGCGATTAGCCGCCGGACGGAATCGCTCATTGTCTCATGGTCATACTCAAAGTAGGCGGTGGAGAAGGAAATAGGATCCCCCCCGGAAAGGTAACACGCGCCACCGTGACCGATCAGTTCATGCAAAATGTTTTGAATAATATAGACGATGATGGAAATGGCTATAATTGTTAGAATGTTGATGTTTAAACCGGGTTTAACTGATTGGTCGTTCATTTTATCACTTCTTTTATCAGTTGGGGTTAATTAATATAAACTTTTTACCAAAAATTCAAAATATTTAAGAAAAACGGTTTGAACCATGGTTAAGAAAGTAGGAAGTAGGAAGTAAGAATTTTAAGAAAAAAGATAAAAGATAAAAGAAAAAAGAGAAGAGGCGCAGTATGCTGTGAGCCATTGTCAATATCGAAAGGATTGAGAAAACAAGATTCTACGGGGCGAATTTTCTGTTCGAGTGGCTGAACTAGAAAAACGGAGAAATTGATACGAGTTAAAATTCGCGAGGGCTTTTTGCTACTTTTTGGCCATTCAAAAAGTAGGGAGGAAGAAAAGTAGGAAGTAAGAAGTAAGAAGTAAGAATTGTTAAGAGTTAAGAGTGTAAGAGTAGGGGCGCGATGCTCGCGCCCATGGAAGAACGTAGGCATCAGAGTTTTCATGTAATCATCTAATTCAAAGTTCAGACAATCTTTAATCTCAGTTCAGACAATGGCAAAAAAAAGCCGGACCTGAAACAGGGCCGGCTTGATATTGGTTTGATATGGTTATTAATAATTTTCTGCCAGGATTTCAAAATATGACTGTGAATGAGCGCAAGCCGGGCATGCTTTAGGAGCTTCTTCGCCTTCATGCAGATAACCGCAGTTGCGGCAGCGCCAGACGATTTTGTCCTCACGGCGAAACACGATTTCATCTTCAATGTTGTCAGCAAGCTTTTGATACCGGCCGCAGTGATATTTTTCGGCGTTGGCCACATATTCGAACACCTTCGCGATACCTTCAAAGCCTTCTTCTCTGGCGATTTTAGCGAACCCCGGATACATTTCGGTGTACTCGTATTTTTCACCAGCGGCAGCAGCGCGCAGATTTTCTTCGGTTGATCCAATCATTCCTGCCGGAAAGGCTGCTTTAATTTCCACATCGCCGCCCTGAAGATATTTAAAGAACCGTTTGGCGTGTTCTTTTTCCTGATTGGCAGTTTCCTCAAAAATTTCAGCGATCTGTATATAACCCTCTTTTCTTGCCTGACTCGCGTAAAAGGTGTAGCGGTTCCGCGCCTGTGATTCACCTGCGAATGCGGTTAGCAGATTGATCTCGGTTCTGGTCCCTTTTAGTGATTTAGCCATACTTAATACTCCTTCCATCAATGAATAGATACCATTACATCAGGAACATATCAAATTAATAATGATGTTGACTGATAATATAAAGATATTTTTCACATTATGAAATCGAAAAAAGATTTCACGACATGTCATTGATAGATATCAAATTTAAAAAAGAAAGAAGTATGAGGAAGATAAAGCCGGCAAAGTATATCTCTGCCGGCCAGGAATGATTATTTTTTCTTTAAATTCTTAATGATATCATTGATGCGCTGTTTCTGGGTATCGCCTGTGACCATGTTATGCGCTTTGGTGTAATTTTCAAGAGCCGGTTTATAATCTCCGTTATTCGCATAGGCTTCACCCAGGCTGTCATATACATTCCAGGAATCCGGGTAGCGTTTTACATTCATTTTAAAGATATCAATCGCTTTAGGGATGTCACCGCTGTTCATCACTTCATAACCCCAGTTGTTCAACTCAGCCTCGGTCGCCATTTCCAGGGCTTTGTTTTTTATTTTCTGGGCTTCGGCAGTATTGCCTTTTCGTTTTACTATCTCGGATTTCAGATTGAGATTGGTAAAATTGGGTGTCATCGATATGGAATGATCAATCCATTCTTCGGCCTGTTCCGGAAAGACATTGTTTTTATGACAGTAGTTTGCGGCGTCATACCAGCCCCGCCAGCTAAACCGGGGAAGCGAACGAAGTTCCTTGCGCATGTTCTTCACAACGGAAGCATGCACATCGATCCCCACATTGAATGAAACCATCATCTTTTCCCAGTGCAAGCTCACGCGAACGGAATCTTCAGATGGATCAATAAACCGGTATTCCAGCCGCTCGACAAATTCAGTGGGTTTGGGGGTGACCGTTACCCTCAAAGCGTCTTCTGATTGATCATAGCTGAAACTTCCCCAGGCCGAGTACATTTTGCTGAAAATCAAAATCCATTCATTCTTTGCCGGAATGACATGAAATCCGTAAGTCCCCGCCGGAAGATCCTTACCGTTTATTGTGACCGGGTCGCCAAATGATATGGTCGTGTTTTCATTGGCGCCTGCCCGCCAGACCTGATTATAAGGAACCAGTCCATCCCATATTTGCCGACCCTTTACTGCCGGACGGTGATAAGTGATTGTTATTTGTGTTAAGCCGACGGTCTGGCTCACCACCGCCGCGGGACTCTCTCTTGGTATGGTTAAAGCCGGCTGCGAAAATGAATTGTTTACAAAAAATAGCCCTGAAACAAATAAAACGACCGTCGCTAAAAATAAATGGTTTTTGCGCATAATTCCCCCTGTTGTCTGATGTAAAATCGTGTTGGATTTACGATAAAAATGCTGTGACTATATTCATAATACCATAAAAGGAAACTAAAAATTCCTCGAGTAATGAATCAGTACGTTCCGCCGGCGATCCGTTGAACTAAATTAAAGCTCATCTGAGTTATATATGCCGGTTAGATCATATTAAGTAGTTTTCTAAAAAAAGTAAGGAGTCAAAAAGTGAAATGGATACTGCGCGTCAGCATCGGGGTTGTGTTGATCATTTTTACCGCTTTTCTGGTCATGTTTATCTGGAGCGGGGGAGCAAAGGGAATCGGATACAGCGAAGTAAAGGTTCAGATCGACCGGCCGGCCGCTGAAGTATTTGAATGGATCACGGATCAGGATAAAATCAAATCATGGATTGAGGGATTTGTCGAAGAAACGCCGCTTAATGGTGACAGTCTAAGGATCGGCGCTAAATCAATGATCATACTCGAATATGATGAACAGATTTATGAAATGGAAATGGAAATCACTGACCTCGAAGTAAACCGTTTGCTTGAAGTAAAAATCAGCGCGGTCGGGTGGGATGAAACTTCCCGTTATGTGCTAAATGAATCGGATGGCATTACGACTCTTCTATTTAAAGATGAAACGCAGTATATGCATACTTTTGCAAAACTGATGGAGCCGCTGATCACTTTGTCCGCGCGAAAACAATTCAAAAAGAACTTTACGCGGTTGAAAACGCTGGCAGAAGCTAGTGAAATGTAGATTAATTTAAAAATAAGATCAGGGGATTTCGTAACGCATAATGGGACGTGTTTCCAAGCGACGCGCTGCCCTGTTTTTCGAAAAGCGGAAGCCGGTCCAGCTTAGGCTAAAGCCAAATGGAATTAAATCCCCGGCAGCCCACGGGCCAAAACCCGTGGCAATTAGTTTAACGCGTTTTATTGCCCCGACCTTCAGGTCGGGGATAACAGATAAACCCAAATAACCCCGGGCTTCAGCCCAATGAAAACAAAAGCCTATTCCAATAAAGCCACGGGCAATCCGGAAACTAATACCCGCGGCAATACGCAATCCCGATAAAGCGGAATCCTATTCGACTTGTTTTTTACTGGCAAGCATGAACAAGTAAGCGCCCAACAGGCAAAATATTATAAATGAAACCGCTTCGCCTGCCAGTCCGTGCAAGCCAAAGCTGAGGCCGCCGGGCTTGGTGCCGGCCACAAAGGCAAATCCGGCAATCACAACCCCCATAATTCCCTCTCCGGCGATCAGTCCCGAACTAAACAGGACACCCGTATCGGTTTGCTTTTCTGCCACACCCTCTATCTTACGATTCCGTCTTGCTTCCACAAAATATTTGATCACGCCGCCCACGAACACGGGAGTCATAGTGGAAAGGGGCAGATAAATCCCAACCGCGAACGGCAGGGATGGCACGGACAGGAGTTCAGCCACAACGGCAAAACTGGCGCCGATGAGCACAAGACTCCAGGGAAGATTTGCCTGTAGAACACCGTCAACCACCGTTTTCATCAGGGTGGCTTGCGGAGCGGGAATTTCTTTTGAGCCAAAACCATACACTTCACCAAGCGTCACCACCGCGAGCGCGATGAAGAATGCCGAGCTGAAAGTCCCGAATAATTCGCTTGCCTGTTGTTTTGCGGGTGTGGCGCCGAGCAAATAACCGGATTTTAAATCCTGCGAAATATCACCGGCGATCGATGCCGCGACGGCCACTACCGTCCCGATCGTCAATACCGCTGTTTTGCTCATGGGATCTGTCCAGCCGAGCATATAAAACACGGCGCTCGTCCCCAGCAAGGTAACGATGGCCATACCCGATGTGGGATTGGAGGACACACCCACCAGACCGACAATCCGGGAAGATACGGTAACAAATATAAAAGCGAACAACACAATGGCCAGAGATCCAATGACACGCGTAATCATAATCTGATCCACACCGACTACAAACGGAGTGGCGATACTGGTGATCAGGAACAGCACAACCACGGCGATGACGACTTTAAATGATAAATCACGGTCCGTCCGGATTCGTGAGGAAATTTCTGTCACAGCTTTTGGCGAGAGTTCGCGAATTCCGATTTTTAGAGAATTGATCATGGTCGGGAGCGACTTGAATACGGTAATGACACCCGCCACCGCCACAGCACCGGCGCCGATATAACGGACGTAGCGTGTCCAGATAAGCTGCGGCGACATATCCACGATAAGTTTTTCCGCCTCCGGAAACATGGGCGTCGCGACCAGTTCCCCGAAATGGGCGATCGTCGGAATGATTCCTAGCCAGGACAGTAAACCGCCGGCAACCATAATGGCGGAAATCCGGAATCCAAGGATATAGCCCACTCCCAGCAAAGCCGGTGTAGCTTCCAGTCCCAATTCACCTTTTTTGAGTCCGGGAATATTCATCGCTACTTCCGACGGCCACAATTTGGCAAAAGACAGCAAACCTTTATATATGGCGCCGAGGCCGAGACCGTAAAACACAAATTTGGCTTTACTGCCTCCGCTGTCCGCCGCGATCAGCACCTGAGCCGCAGCCGTGCCCTCCGGATAGGGAAGTGATTCATGTTCTTTAACAATCAGAAACCGGCGCAAAGGAATCATAAAAACAATACCCAGCATGCCGCCGAGCAATCCAAGAAGGGCGATCTGCGCGAGCTCGGGTTTAAATCCCCATATAAATAGGGCGGGTACGGTAAAGATGATTCCGGAAGCAAGGGATGAACTTGCGGAACCGGTTGTCTGGGCGATATTGGCTTCCAGAATAGACGCCTTCCCCCAGATCTTTTCGAATGATTTAAAGAGAGCCACCGAAATTACCGCCAACGGAATAGCGGTACTTATGGTTAATCCGACTCTTAATCCGAGATACGCGTTGGCGCTTCCGAAGAGGACACCGAACACGGCTCCGACAATCAGCGCCCGAAAACTAAAGTCCTTTAAATTTGAATCATGTGGTACATGCGGTTTAACTTCAGACATTGCTCTCCCCTGATGTTGAGATATTTGTTTCACCGTCTTTATTTATCATGATGATTGATTTTCTTTCTAACCTGATTCAGGTGGTTTTGCTTTCCGGATTTATCAGTTCCGACAAATAAATTCTCATTTCGGATACAACGGCCTTTGTATGAGTATTGTTGTTTGTCTCCATATCAACGTAGGTTGAATTTGTCAGATCGTGTACAATTTTCTTTAGGTTCCCCGGGTCGTGCAATTTATCCTTTGAAGCTCCGATAATCAACGCGGGATATTTAACATGTTCGAGAAAATCCCAAATTTTATATTTTGCCAGGGATAACACCGCTTTTTTCAGTTTCCATGGATCGGCGGCGTCCAGTGCGGTTGAATATTTTTCGAACTGTGCATAGTCGTGCTTTACATTCAGGCGAAAATTTTTCAGATACCACAGAACAGTTGGTTTGATCAGCTTATACATGGGGGGATAAAAAATGGTGACGAGGAAAATCCATGTTTTGGGAACCCTGAACTCCGCGTTTGGTCCGACCAAAACAAGGCAGCGCGGATCGGATTTTAGCAAACGGCAGCTGTCAAGTATCGTTGTCGCGCCAAGTGAGCTTCCGAAAAAGATATATTCACCGTTTTTCAGATCAAAGTGTTCAATGAGTTTAACAATATCCTGTCCCATATCCACGACGCCATATCCCACATTACCCTTTACACGGGATGATATTTTTTCCCGGGTTTCAATATAATACACATTAAATTCTTTTGTCATTTCCAGCAGAACTTCCTGCCAGGCGGAAATCTGAGATACCCATCCGGCGACAAATACAACCGACGGATTTGAAGTTTTTTTAGGAGTGGTAAATGTAATTACCCGGAGAGAAACATTTTCGGATGTATCGATCATTTCATCCCTGAAAGACACACCGGCAGCACAATATTCCGTTAAATTTTCCATTATCCCTGTGAGTTTTATTCTACATTATTAGATTTAATTAAGACGCTTTTCAACAAATGCCTTCAGTTAAAGCGAATGATTCATCCTGGCATACCATTTCTTGTTCTGTTTGTACACATTTTTAAACTCGGCGTACATTTTGTCATAAAGCGATCTGTTGGCCGGATTTGGTTTATATTGTTTTTCGATTTTAATATATTTTTTAATTTCTTCAAAGGATTTAATATAACCCAGGCTCATGCTTGCAAGTAATGCCACACCCTTGCCGGCAGCCTCCTGCGGATCTGATACCTGGTTAATATTCCGGTTAGTCACGTCGGCGATAATCTGACACCAGATGCTGCTTTTCGCGCCTCCGCCGATGATATTTAGTTTATCGACTTTATCATACAGCTTTTCCAGCGTCTCCATTGCCCAGCGGGTATTAAAGGCAACTCCCTCAAAGACGGCTCTTACAATATGCTCCCTCGAATGGTTTAGACCGATATTATAGAGTCCTCCCCGTACATGATTGTCATCAAGGGGGCAGCGTTCTCCAAACAGCCAGGGGGTGAACATCAACCCATCCGATCCAGGTGGCGCAGATTCCGCGAGCTGATCCAGAAGCTGAAAAATTTCGCGGACGTTGCCTTCTTCCTTTAGCTGTTCTTCATGATAAAGTACCTTTGTTTTCAGCCATTCCAGGCATAAACCCGCGGTTTCCTGATGAGCAAGTCCGAGATAATATTTTTTCGGCCAGGTGCTGCCGATGCATCCCGCGTAGTGGGCAAGATCGATTTTTCGTTTGGTAAAATGTCCGGCAACGCCTCCGCTCGTGCCGATTCTGATGTGCAGTTCCCCGTTGTCAATCGCTCCGGACCCCAGCGCCGATGCGCTCAAGTCACCGGCGCCGTTTATGATCGGTGTGCCGGGCAGTAATCCTGTTTCCGCGGCGGCTTCAGGAGTCAGTTCCCCTACAATGGCCGCGCTCTCTTTTACCTCGGCAAGGCGGTCGGGTGTGATACCGGGGATTTTACATAACCCGGGGTGCCACTCATTTTTATTTTTTCTGGTATCAAGAAGCCACCATATCACCGCCAGATCGACGGAAGTAACAAATTTTCCGGTGAGCTTATAGATTATAAAATCCTTGGCGTCGATAAATTTATACGTTTGCGCAAATATGTCCGGCTTATTTTTCTTAAGCCAAAGCATTTTTGCAATGATATCTTTCCCTGTATGCCCGGGAGTGCCTCCGGTTATTTTTAGAAATTTAAGGAGCCGGAATATATTAAAACCGAGAACCCGCGGAGCCGTCCATAAAGTATCTTTCAGGATCTCCGCGCTGCGCACATCCAGCCAGCTCATGGCGGGAGTCAGAGGTTCGCCGGATTCGGATACCGGAATAAGATTTTGCATCTGTGATGCAAATGTCACTCCGACCACATCTTTTGGATCGATACCTGATTTTTTTAACACGGCCCGCGTATTATCGCAGACCGCATCCCACCAGTCCAGTGGATTTTGCTCGGCGTAACCCGGCTTGGGATGACTTAAATGGTAGGTCTTTTTTGCGGTGTCAATGATTTCTCCGAATACCGTCGTTAAGATGACTTTATCGGAGCTGGTTCCCATATCATGCGTAATAATGTACTTTTCGGGCATAGGCTGCAATCTCTCTTTACAGTTACTGACTCTATACGAATATAATAATACGCGATATTATATTAAGGATTTCCCTTTCTGCACAACCGGGTTTTTTTAACCTTTTTCATATTTGGAGATGTTGACAATAGATCATATAATCACCACAACTTTTGAAAACTTTTTAATAAACAGAGAATCATGGTATTATTGGTCAGCATAGGACTCAACCTTGTCCTCGACAACCGTTAACTCAATTCCCGCCTGTTTAAAAAGCTCCCGAGTTTCTTCGGCGGCATGATACTTCTTTTGAGCGACGACTCTTGTTATGCCGACGCTTATGATCAGCATGGCGCAAACACGGCATGGTTCCATAGTGCAATACAATGTGGTACCCTGAAGCGAAATACCGTATTTTGCCGCCTGACAGATGGCATTCTGTTCGGCGTGAATGGTGCGCACACAATGTTGAGTGATTGTGCCGTCACTGTTCAGCACTTTTTTTAGCTGATGTCCGGCCTCGTCGCAGTGCGGCAGTCCCGGCGGGGAGCCGACATATCCGCTGCATAACATCCGTTTATCACGGACAATGATACATCCGCTCATACCTCTGTCGCATGTCGCCCGTTTCGCGACTTCAGTCACGAGCTTTAAAAAATATTCATCCCAGCTTGGGCGTTTTTTTTCGGCTGCCATACGGTCCGGTCCTTTCAAATTCGCCAACAGACCCAGAATTTAACTTTAATATAACTGAAATATTATTATATTCAAGTTCTAATTTTAAGGTTGTTTGATCATTATGTGAGCAGGAGATTATAAAAGTTGAAGCTATGAAGGATTATTCCGATCGCATAATATTTCGCCTGATTCCCGCGTCGGGCGCGGAATCGTTGAATCTTATCTGATCGAAAAACAGATCAATACCCAGGGCATCATACACTTCTGAGAGATCGGGAAAGTCACTGGAATTGACATGCACATCGTATAAATCTGTAAAAACGGTTGTCCGGGTGAGCAAATCCAGTTTTCCGGATATCTCCAGAGCGGTCCACATGCGGTCAGAAGGGATACAGCATTCTCTGAGCAGGCCGAGCGCTGTATCAAGAGACATTTTGCCTCCGGATAATTTACGAAGACGCCAGTCGGCCACCAGCATCATTCCCGCGCCGCTCCAGTAAACTCTCATAAACGCCCGGTTGCGGTACATATGTTCGGTGGCATCGCTCAACGACTCTTCGCCCGATTCATTTTTCCCGCGAATAAATCCTTCATGGAGTTTCGTCCAGGCCATTTTTTCAGAAAGAATCCCCGACCGGGCAAGTAAAACATTTTGATAATAACTGGCAAGTCCTTCAGAAAACCAGGCGTCATTTCTGCTTATGAATGGCAGGGTCATATGGCTGAATTCATGAAATGCGGTCCAGTCCTTCAAAAACTCATCATGATTTCGCCGCTGATCAATAAAAAAATGCGCCGCGGCGCTTCCGCCCCGCAAAACCTGGGCATAAGGCACCGGCTCACGACCTTTATTAACCGGTATCACTAAAACCTGGGTTGATTTTTGTGGAAACTGACCATAAATATCAGCCACCGCCTGCGCGGACTTTTGAATCCACCGGCTTATCTCATCCGGTTTAACAGGGGGATCTCCATCAAGTATAGCAAGTGAAAGCGTACCGCCCGGGACCTGAATTTTTTTTGAATAAAATTTACCAAATACGACGGTGACCGGCCATTCATGAGGGGTATGACCCAACCGGTATACAGATTTTCCGGGTTCCGTACTGACTTCCTCCCATGGGGCGGAGACCTTTATGTTCCCCGGAAGTTCAAAGGATATCAGGATATCGGTATCTACCCGGTCTTCTTTTGGAAGCCATAACCACAGATCCGCAGAGGTGATCAGGGCCGAATCCGCTTTTCTGACCATGCTCCATTTATTTTTACCAACAGCGCTCTGCAGGTCAACCTGATATTCGATTCCGCTGCCTTCGGCCATTTTGCCAAGGTTGATTTTGTTGTCACCGATATTCGTTTCTTGGTTACCTCTGACATGGGTTAGATATTTAGAAGCTTTTTTATTACCTGAATAAAGAACATCCGGGGGTGGACCTTGATAAACAATCTGAACGGTCAGGAAAGCCAAAGATGAATCAACGCGGACAGAATAATAATGAATTCTTTTTTTTTGACCGGAAAGGACAGACATCCCGCAGATGAAAGAGAATAGGATAAGTAAAACACCCATCGGGAACAGAGCGGGATTGACCTTAATATTTTGAATCCGGATATTCATCATCTTTCTTCTCTTAATGTATATAGATATTTAAGTGAAGAAGACAATAAAATATTTCAAAAATTGGTTGGATGGCTGAATGCCGCAAATCGACTATTTGAGATATAGCATTTTCCCTGTTTCGCTGAATAGAATTCGGGAACCCGAGGTTGCCCGTATCAAATAAAAGTAAACGCCGCTCGCCATGCCCGCGTGCGGTTGATAAACGAAACGGTGAAGCCCGGGTCCTTGCTGCTTTTTTAGCGGGACTGCTATGCGTCGGCCCGATATATCAAAAATGTTAATTTCAACGTCCGATATTTGCGGAATAGTGTACTCAATGGTTGTAGAAGGATTGAACGGATTGGGATAATTTTGGCGGATTGAAAAGGCCAACGGCAATGATTCTGTATGCTCAACAGGTGTGGATATGTTGATATCTTCAATTTTAATTTCATGATTTTCTGTCGTGTTCAAATCGGATTGAACATACAAAATTTGATTATCGGGGTCATAATAATACCCGTTCTCCGATTGTCGCAACAACACAAGAGAGGCGAAGGCGCTCGTTTCAGCGTTGTCAACAAACAGCCTTTCAGGAGCGCTATTCACCTGATGAATTTCGGCAAGATAAACACGGTCGGCGGGCATTCCCGCGTAACTACCTTCAGAGGCGCCGATCATCATCATCATTATATTTTTACTGTCCTGTGTATAAAATGACTGTGAAAAATTTGTCAATGTATAGCTGCCAAGCTGATATTCCAGACTGTTATTATCATCTTCATACAATATAAAGGACGCGTCGGCTTCCGGGTCGGGATAGACGGTGAGCGTCAAAGTATCCACGGGAAATTCATCCACATAATTCATCACCGGCTGCATGGGAATAATGCTCCCTGCTTTGATGAACAGCGGGATTTGATCAAGGGGTGCGTCAACCGAAACACTTCGCCCGCCTTCATAAATCTGATCTGTCCAGAAATCAAACCAGCGCCCCGAAGGAAGATAGAAGGTCTTGCTTCGCTGCCCCGACTGAACCACCGGGGACACCAGGATGTTCTCCCCGAAAAGGAATGAATCCTCATCATTAGTAAGAGCGGGATCATCGGGATCGGCAAAAAACAACGGTCTGGCAATGGGCATTCCGGTCGTGTAATTTTCGTAGGCCAGCGTATAGAGATAGGGCAATAACCGATAGCGCAACTGAATGAATTTTTTGCTGATCGCTTCGGCTTCTGTTCCGAATCCCCAGGGTTCGGTGGACTGATTATCCACACCATGCGCGCGCATCACCGGATTGAATGCCCCGAATTCGATCCAACGGGTATAAAGTTCCGGTGAAGATGTTCCGGTGAATCCTCCCAAATCCGAGCTGTGATAAGCCAGGCCGGAAATTCCGGTATTAAGCATCAACGCCGGCTGAACGGCCAGTCCGCCAAAGGTTCGCGAAACATCTCCCGACCAGGTAAATACCCCATATCGCTGAATCCCGGCATAGCCCGAGCGGGTAAGATTCACAACCCGTTTATTGGGACGATAATTGTTAAACCCTTCATACACGGTTTTGGCCCAGAGAAGATTGTACAGATTATGAGTTTCCTGGGCGCTCCCAAGAAAATGCGTCATTCCGGATGGATGATTCTCCGGTTCACCGAGATCGGTCCACACGCCGGCTACCCCATAATCCATAAATGTCCGGTACTCGTTCCATAACCAGTCCCGCGCGTCCGGATTTGTAATATCAAACAAAACCGCGTTACAACCGCATGACCACCAGTTGGAAAGGATATAGGGATTTCCAAAAGCGTCCATCGCGCTGTACGCGCTCAGAGATCCGGTAAGATCGGAATAATGCCGGGAGTACTGGGTAAAATACGGTTCGGTGATGACAATGGTCTTAAATCCCTGGTCCATGAAATCAGAGGTCATTCCCGCCGGATCCGGCCAGTCGCCAAAATCCCAGGACAGATCACCCATGTTTTGAAACCAGTAAAGATCAAGTATAATGGCATCGGCAGGGATTTTTTTGGCGCGCATGGTACTTATCATGTTGCGGGCTTCGTTTTCATTTCGGTAGCCGAATTTCGATTGCAGATATCCCAGCGCCCATTTTGGCGGAAGCGGCTGTCTCCCCGTAAGCCAGGTGTAGGCCTCGATATGATCAGGAATGGTTTCACCGGCGATAAAGAAATAGGAAAGGACGCCTCCATAAACACGATAATAAAAATTCTCCGGTTCATACACCCCAAGATCAAATTCCGCTTTACCGTTATTTTCGAAATAAAGCGCGTATCCCCGCGCGGATGAAAGAAAGGGAATATTGATGTTCATGGTTGAAGGGACGGGAGATCCATACCCGTAAACCTGCGTGTTATAACTGGTAAAAGAGTAACCGCGTAAATCCAGATCCAATCCCCGTTCACCGGTTCCGTAAAAGTGATCGGCGGGATCGAGCATAAATGTGGCCGCTTTATCATCTCCGTTCCATAAAAACCCGCCGGCAGCCGGTTCATCAAGCAGCGGCATCCCGGAAGCGGAAGCGTAATGTATCCGCAGCGGAAATTTATCCAGCCTGATTGTCAATCCGGCAGACTGAATATTGATTTCACTCTCAGATTCGCTAAGGGTGTATGATATGGCCTCACTGGTGTCCTGAACAACAACCCGGGATGTATCGGGCGCGGTATTTCCATCCGGGAGAAGATCGACGCGAACGATATCAGACCGGTAAAAGGTAAATATCATGGCGGCGGGATTGGCTTCCACAATAATCTGCTTGCCTGAAATGCGGTAACCTGTATAATCGCCGGTAGATGACTGTCCAAAGACCAATCCGGTATGCAACGCGATGACAATTATAATAGATAAAGCGTTTTTTATACGCATTAGCCGCCTTCTTGCTCTCAAGTTTTATGTTTTAATCTGTTCTTAACAACCGTTTAAACCAAAGAATGGAAATCACCGCCAATGCCAGCGATGAAAGAACAGCGCCCGGGATCGCTTCGGGAACAGCATTAAACACCCCCTGTTTAACTGAACCGAGAATCATCAATGAACCGCTCATCAATGGAATGAGCGCCGGTTGAAAACGGAATACGGTTATATACATGATAATAAAATATATACCTGAAATTATTCCCAGGGTCAGCCACAGGTTGAGATTGTCAATGGCAAATCCGCTGTAAATAAAGCCGAATAAGAAAAGCGTCACGAGGGTAAGAATTTTTTTGCCGGACCATCCGTCAGAGAATCTATCAAGGGCGGTGAATACCAGCAGGAGCAGGGCGGTTTCGATAATATACCCGGCTATCGGCTGTAATGCCGCTCCAAGGAGAGGGATTGAACTAGCGATCAGTTTATATTCCGCCCAGACCGGCGTTAGGACCGGACCGGTTAATGATCCCGCGGAAGTTAGTAATCCCGCAAAAAGCAGCCCGATGGAGGCTCCCGCTAAAATCAAGGTGAAGCTACCGGGGGTTTTTCCGGCTCGTTTCCATTTTTGCGCAAATCCGCCGATAAAGGCAGGGCCGGCCGCGAGAAACAGGATCAAAATAACAGGCATAACGAGCGCGAGAATCATCTGATTGAAATACGGTTCGGATGTTGAAAATTTCGCGACAGAACAATTCCATTCATTTATGATATCAATAATCCCGATTCCAAGCAGAAAAGCGAGAATCCATAAAAAAACAGAGGGAGAAAATTTCTTTCTGCTCCAGGCAACGATAGCGCCGATTATACCGGCAAGGAAAATCAACACGGCAGACATGATGACGAGACCCCTGATGAGTCTTGAAAGATTCGTTCTGTTTGTTTCATCGCGTTCCCATTCTTCCTTGACATATATATAACGATAACTGTCAGTCACCTCTTTGCCCGAAATGATAACCGCGATCCGGGCTTCGCCGTTTTCGGTCGAATAAGCCATCGTGTCCGCGAAAGTAATCGTCCAGTCAAGACGATTTTCAAGCCGTGAAGGCTCTACAGAGATCACTTTCAGGGCTGCGGGGTCCATCCGGTGCAGATTGACGATTACAGAATCGGCTAGTTTTTTTGCCTGTTCTTCCTCAAGAACCGCGCCGGTCCTTGCCTCGGGCAGGATATGGCGGAAACGGATATTGTTTTCATCCTGAATCAATATCTGATATTCCTCGGCTCTATCCGCCACATCACCTTCAAAACGGACATAACGAAACTTCCAGTATGGCGGTGACAGATAGTTGCCGATCAATCCGGCGTAGCTCTCAGACCCTTCTGTCTGCCAGATCATCCGGTCATCCGCGCCGTTGGGGGATTCAATACAGCTCAGCATCCTCCATTCTTTGGGTAACTGAATATTTCTTTCCTTCATAATTGTATCGGCAATTCGAATCGCCTCAGTTTTTTGAATATCCAAACGTGGCGCTTCGTTTTTGAAATTGGCGGTGAAAATCCAAAGAACAAGCCCGGCAATTCCGGCAAATATTAGGAAGTAATTGATGTTTTTTCCCTGTGAAACTTCCTCTTTTTGGGGAGTCGGCACCGGTTTTTCTTTCAACGGATCCGGTTCCCATGATCCGTTAAGCTGTTCATCCCTTATTGTTGTCCATTTTTTGGATCTTAAGCGGGCAAACAGGATTACCCACAGCGGAACCAGCACGAGAATGAAAACCATCAGGCGGTCGGCCCAGATTCCGGGAGCGGTCGAAACAAATAAAGGAAGGGCGAACCAAACAACATCCACCGCGAAATGCAGAATGATACCGGGAAGTAAACCAAAGTAGAGATAGACCAAACCGAACCCGATTGAAGGGATAATCAGTTCCACTAGTCTTGCGTACGCCGGCTGCTGCGGATAATTGGCGTGAGCTGCCCCGAAAATCACTGCCTGAAGAATAAACGCGGCGAATATCCATGCTTTTCTGTGCCCGTATTTTTGACCGATCAGAGCGGCCCCGGCGATGGGAATCGCCCGGAACAGACATTCTTCCATAAAACCGGCCTGAAAAGAAATGGTTATGGATGACAGCCAGGGAAAATATGAGGCCAGTATATCGGGCTCAAATAAAGCCTCGGATGGCGACCACCAGCCAAGATACCGCGAGGCAAAAAAGTATAACCCGATATCAAAGGCAAAGAACAATCCAACCGCCAGATACCCGCCGAATGTCTGTCCCCATACAACCGGCGAGCTTGCCGTGTCTTTTGACCAAATATTCCAGAACCGCAGATGGTTAGGAAAGGCTTTTCTTGTGAGACTTTCCGCCGCCATAAATGAAAGCGTAAAAAAGATTGTCAGTCCGATAAATGACACGAGCAAACCGACAATCTGCTGCATTACAAACCCTTGCGCGGAGAGGGCCGTGTCATATCTCATCCATGACAGCGGCCATCGGTTCAAAGAGTTTAATATTTGCAGCAGCGCGACAAAGATCCCCCAGAACAGAGGTTTTCGCCAGATAATCCATCTTTGCCGGATGAGAAAAAACAATCCGATGATCATACCGCCCAAAAAGTAAAAAATGATCATTCCCACCAACGCGCCCGCGGAGATGGTTTCATTTGATGAACGCATTTCACTGTATCGTCTGGAGAAGGCTTCGGGTATTTTCACAAAATGCGTTAATTCGGTAAACTTATCACCCGATACGACCAGGCGCATGCGATAGTGGGCGTCACCGGTTTTGACATCGGCGCGTTCATATACAAAGGTATGATCAACACGGCCGCCGGGGCGCACTTCCTTCGACGTTTCCACAAGATTATAGACACTCAGATCAGTTTTTAGGAACAGCCGCGCGTTTTGTTCGGCGATCACCCGGGCGGAGTCCGGTATTAATGCCGCGCCCGGCGCCTTCTCCGAAAGCGTTTCGACAAAACCGTATGGTTCGCCGCCCGGTGTAAAGCGGATTTCCGTTTCATTTACTTCCGATTCCCTGTAATGACGAACATGCCATGTGTAGGGATAGTAAATTTTCTCATCCAGGACGGCGCTGAATGCTTCCGCTCCCCCCGCTTCAAGCTCCACATAATTCTGAAATTTGTTGTCCAGGTCAAACGAAGCCGCCTGATCAAAATCAGCAGGTCCGAGATTTAGGATTCCGGAAAACTGTTCCGCGGCGGTCATGGCCGTCTGCCTGTCCATCTGCAGATCCAGATTAACAAGCGGATAGGCCATCGGGAAAAACCGGTAGGTAAAAATAGCGCCTGCAATGGAAAAAATAGTCAGAATGATCCAGAAAACGGGTTTTTTAAACATCTCATCCCCCAATTTTTTTTGAGAATGGATTTAAATATGATGAAGAATCGCCGGACTAAATGAACGGTTTTGTGAAAATATAAGCACGGGAGGGGTTCATAGGAAATATTAATAAATTAATTAATCCGGAAGGTTTGGCCGGATCGCGACCAATCATTAAATATGATGATGCCTAAGATTATACAACGGACTTTGAAGCCGTAATCAAGAATTGAATATTATAAATCTTGTAATGAATAAAAATGGATGATATTATACAAAAGCTGAATAATTGAGACAGCGTTTAGTAAGGTTAGACTATGAAAAACACAATTTCATGCCGTCAGAATGCATGGTATGGAGACAATGAAATTTCTTACCGGTTTCCCGGCAACTGGAAAATTACCGTGTTTTCACCTCAAGACAAGACAAGGCTGAGTGATGATGAAATTTATACAAAGATACAGAATCCCCTGGGCTGTTTTCCCCTGATCAAACAATTGAAGCCAGGAATGAAAGTATTAATCATCAGCGATGATATAACCAGACCCACCCGTACAGATATCATCATTCCGATTCTTCTCAATATCCTGAAAAACGCCGGTATTCAATCCACTAATATTTCTATATTGATCGGAACAGGCCTTCATTCGCCTATGGGTGATCATGAGAAGATGCTGAAATTCGGCAAAGAAATAGTTGATAATTTCAAAATATATGACCACGATTATCGCGGAAAAAACATTTACGCGGGAAAAACAAGACAGGGGACGCCGGTTTTTATAAACAGACATGTTATGGAAAGCGATTTTATAATCGGTGTTGGCGGGATTTATCCCCATAATCCGGCCGGATTCGGAGGAGGAGCTAAGCTGATTCTGGGTGTCAGCGGAGAGAAAACAATCAAATATTTTCATCTGAGAAGAAAAGGCGTAGACGCCGGCGGAGCAGTTTCAAATGAGTTCAGACAGGATCTGCTTGAAGCTTCAAGGTTGGCGGGATTGAATTTTATCATCAATAACCTGGTTGATAAAAACAGAAATATAATCGATATCTTTGCCGGAGATGTTGATTCGGCTTATCATGCGGGAGTGGAAAAAGCGATGGATATTTTCGGTGTTCCGAGTCCCGCCGATCAATCATTTGATTTAGTGGTGGCTGACGCCTATCCCTTTGACAGTACATTTGCCTTTACCCGAAAAGGATGGTGGCCTATCCGTCAATGCGGGAGAAACAGCTACAAACTTATTATTTCTTCTATCCCCAATGGAATAGGGAATCATCCGCTATTTCCGACGGTTCCGGTCCGATTCCCAAAGATAATTGATGTATATGATCAATATCTGACCTCCGGGATCATAGATTTTATCTTCAACTACTGTGTAAAATCCATTTACCGTGAAGGCAGAAATTTCGTCTCCGGAGGATTTCACAAGGTTAAGAATATGATTCGTCCATCCGTGAAGGAAGCTCCGGCAGCAAGGAATCTGTCTATGCCGGCGACGCTGCTTCATGGTTTGGATAATGATTTTTCAAATCAGCCGCTTCCGTATTCCCTGCGCTCTACAAATAATCTGGAGGAATTCACAAATCATCTGATATCCCAAACCGGCAACAGGGAATTAAAAGTGGGATTTTATCAAGCATCGTCTCTGACTTTTCCTGGATAGCGCGATGGTTATTTCGGGACCGGGAACTACATTTTTTTTATAAAAACAGCACTTCTATAAAGGCTTTTTGTCATAAGCGCGTCAGCCGTTTCTTTGATGTGTAAGTTATGATCGGCTCATACCTATGTTTTGATTGGCTGAACCGTATGTTATAATCGGTTCATGCGTAGCAGACGATGGTGTTATCCGTTTAGGCCACAACGGTTATTTGAAATATTGACGCGGGATTACACGTTTATTGAAGATGTCGGCCATATCCGCGCCGGATTAAGTGATACTCAGGATGTAATTATGATCATGTTTTACAGGCATAAAAACTGTTCCGAATGCGACGATATTCAGGACCGGCTCGATGAGCTGGTCATTGCATACGAGTCCGTCATACCGGGGGCGGAAGAGCGGCCGGAAATTCAAAACCTGCCTGTTTTAAAAGATGACGGTAAAAATTTTACCGGGATACAATCGATTTCTAAGCATATTGATGAATTAACGTCCTTTAAAGAGCTTTGGGATAAATTTCAGGGCGATTCATGTTATTGCAATGACCGGGGCGAGGTCGAATAATCCTGCTTTTTCATCATTTCTCATGTGATTTTTAAACAAAACCTTACGTTCATCGTGTTTCAGTATCTGCGTATCTCAGAAAATTGGATTAATCAGGGAGTAACGCGATGCACGGCAGAAGAATTTATATCTTCATATTTGTGTAATAATATATTAATTTAATCATAGCAAAGGCCAGTTTCACATAAGCTTGGGATCATTTATGAAATCAAAAGTCCTCATTCCTCTTCTGCTTCTTTTTCAGTTTCTGTTTTTAGTTTTCAGTGTCAATCTTTTTTCGCAGTCAATTGAATCTGCCGAAATTACCGGATTAATACAGTCATTTAAAAAAGACGAACGCGGCCCCTATCAGGCGATCCGTTGGTTTTGTCCGGATGGCACCATCATTCCGCCCAAGGAAAGGTGTCCGGAGCCCGGCGGTATTCAGCACGCTCTTCATAAAGATATTGTCACGCGAATCGCGAAAAATAACGGGATATACCTGGGGCAGATTCTTGCCGGCGCGAAGTTTGAAGATGTCTTGGATGAAGTAAACCGGAACTCCAGATTAAAACAATATATGATGGAGAGATACCTTCAGCGCAGCGATGACGGCTGGATTTTTCGCAGAGCGCGTTATTACCGGGGCGCCATCCAGGTAGAGGATGAAGAATACTGGGGAGTGAATTTCCTTAAATGGATCGTCTCCAGGGAAGATATTATTGATAGGCAATTCTATTTGCTGCGTCAGGCCGCAAAGGATATTCCGCATAAGGCAAATGATAATCACTGGAATAATATCCGGGATCTCTCCAAAACGCTTGGAGATTCACTCCCGTCATTTATGGATTTGCGGGTGAAATTACACGGACAGCCGGATATGGGAGATCTGGAACGGGTAAGAAATTTCAAAATACGAAACAAAAACAAAATTCCGGTGATGATGGATGAATTACTGCAGAATCTGGAAAAAGAACTGGAACTGGCATTCAAGCCGACTGATCTTCAGACACTCAGCGCATACATTGAAAAATTACCATCATCTAATATTTTATCCGTACGGACTAAAAAACTAATCACTGCTTACGGAAGAAAAAGTAGTCAGAATAATCCGGACAACCGAATAAAGGACATCGCTTCCCTCCTGTGGGAGATCAGAGCCAATCTTCTTTCTGTGTCAAAGCCGGATCAACGTCTGGCCATCATCGATCTTTCAAACGAGCTCGAAACGATCCTTTTCAGCGAAATTCGTTTATGGAAGCCGGAAACCATCGGCGGGCTGCTTGAGAAAAATTATTATCTTACAAAAGCGGCGGCAGGATGTGGATTTCTTGAAAAATGGGAATGGGAACAGATTGAGCAACTCCTATCGGTGTCCGGAAGCGCTGAAGATATGAGTCTGGATGATTTCAGAAAAAAAAGCGAAACTTCAAGGCGAGCCGTCGAATGGAGCGCGGGAATGGTACGGGCTAATTTTGAACCGGTCGTTTCATTGTTCGATGCATTCGAGCCGCTTGCAAAAGGTTTTACAGATGACCGCATCCGAGGTTCCGTGCTTCTTCCTCTTGGAGAAGTCGCGGGCGATTTGTCAGACCGGTTGTCTGTCTTTGCCGGTCAGAGCAACAATGTAATGGGGATAAGTAATCAAAATAAAATTACCGGTCTTAATCCGGGATTTGCTTTTGGGAAGCTGGAAGTTGTTCCCGGGGCGCCGGATGACATTCAGTTCGCGGCGGATAAAATTTATATACTGATGCGGCCGCCTGCGGATATGAAGCCGGTAGCGGGAATTGCTACTGTTTCAGAAGGAAATCTGGTCTCGCATGTGCAGCTGCTGGCGCGGAATCTTGGGATTCCGAACGCGGTATTGTCGGATCAGAATTTGGCCGATTTATCCGCCTATTCGGGGAAGGAAGTGTTTTATGCGGTTTCACCGGGCGGCAGCGTGTTGATGAAACCGGCTGAAAAAATGACGGATAAGGAAAAGGCTCTTATTCAGATTAAAAAGAGGAAAGAAGAAAGAATTAAGGTTCCCACAGGGAAAATCGATTTAAATCAGACCGATATTTTAAATCTACGTAAACTCAGGGCATCCGATTCGGGAAAGATCTGCGGCCCGAAAGCGGCAAATCTTGGTCAGTTGAAAAGTATGTTCCCGCAGCGGGTGGTAGAAGGTCTTGTGATTCCATTCGGAATTTTCCGTCAGCACATGGATCAATTCATGCCGGGTAGTGAATTAACTTACTGGCAGTATTTACAGGAAACGTTTGAGAATGCATCCGGTGAGAATAAAACCGGAATGACTAATGACCAAATTGATTCAATGGTATTGAAGCGTCTCGAAGTTCTTCGTGAAGCGATCAGGAAAATTAAATTTTCACAGGAGTTTTTACAAAAGATGAAAGCGGGATTCGCGGATGTTCTTGGCAGGGACATGGGCAGAGTACCGGTCTTTATCCGCAGTGACACCAATATGGAAGATTTGAAGGATTTTACGGGCGCGGGATTGAATCTGACGGTATTTAATGTGGTTGACGAAGAAAAAATTTTACAGGCAATCCGCGATGTATGGGCTTCTCCGTTCACGGAACGGAGTTATAAATGGAGACAAAAATTCCTGCTTAATCCGGAAAATGTATATCCGTCTATTCTTATTATTCCCACCGTGGATGTTGAAAAATCGGGAGTGATGATCACGACCGGTGTCACCTCAGGAAATCCGGAGGATGTTACCATTGCGTTCAACCGCGGAGCCGGCGGGGCGGTGGAGGGCCAGGCGGCCGAATCGTATCTTCTGAGAATCGATGGCACAAATCAGCTATTGTCTCCTTCACGAGAAACTCTCAGCACTACGCTCCCGGCAACCGGCGGAACAGCAAAAGCAATCATGCCTTTGAATAAACCGGTGCTGGATAACAATGAACTAAACATGCTTCGCGCTTTTGCCGGTGAAATTAAAAAGAACCTCCCGGGAACTCCCGGAATTGAATCAAAAGGGCCGTTTGATGTAGAGTTAGGATTTAAAGACGGACAAATCTGGTTGTTTCAGGTACGGCCGTTTGTGGAAAATAAAAACGCGCGATCTTCAGAGTATCTCCAGAAAATGGATCCGAAGATAAAAAATATCCGGATATCACTGACCGATACTCTGAATTAGTGTTTAGTCTAATGTTTGGGGAGAAACAGATCCAATGAAACTAAAAATAGCGGCGTTACTGTTTTTTATGATCCTTTTTGACGGTCTTTCGGGTTACCCGATCGACGGATATCAATGGACAGGAATAAGACGCTTATTGAGATTAAGCCTGATGAGCGAGGGACAGATTAAAGGTACCTTGCCCCCACCCGGAGGCAGGAAACCCTACTCGGAAATCGCTTTGAATCTTTTAAACGCGAAAGGTGACAGTCTTGATACGCTTCCGAAGGCAGATCCGGAATTACAGAAACGGATTGACGCGCTGTTCCCGAACCGCGATGAAAGTTATTCACTGGCGCTTCTTGAAATAACCCCGGGTAAGCCGATGCGCTTTGCCAAACGACAGGCGGAAAACAGATTCGCCCCCGGAAGCGTGGGAAAGCTGGCCATTTTAGCCGGACTGTTTACCGAATTACAAAAAATCTACCCGGACTCACCCGAAAAAAGAAGGGAACTGCTGCGCGCCCGAATGGTCGTCGCGGATAAGTGGATTCTCACAGATCATCATGAAGTACCATTTTTTAATCCGGAAACGAAGGCGGCATCCTGGAGACCGATAAAAGAAGGGGATACATTTTCTCTATATGAATGGGTAGATCACATGATCTCAGCCAGCGCGAATTCAGCGGCAAGCGTTGTCTGGAAAGAAGTTCTGTTGATGAGAGCATTCGGGAAAAATTACCCGGCGAGTCCGGAGTGGGAAAAACATTTTTTTGAAAAAACAACAAAAAGTGAACTGAGTGTGATAGCCATGTCAACGGTTAATGATCCGCTCAGGGCGATGGGGATAGAGCAGAATGAATGGCAGCTCGGCAGTTTTTTTACGCAAACAGGCAAAAAACTGGTTCCGGGCGGTGGAGGAAGTTACGGGACTCCCACGGCTTTGCTAAAATATCTCATCGCTTTGGAACGGGGAAAGATAGTGGATGAATGGTCAAGCCTGGAGATTAAAAGAATGATGTATATGACCGCGAGACGAATCCGCTATGCGTCAAGCCCGGCGTTATCAGACGCGGCGGTCTATTTTAAATCGGGGAGCCAGTACCGCTGTAAAGCGGAACCTGATTTCAAGTGCGGTAAATATATGGGAAATGTTGAAAACTATATGAATTCGGTTGCCATTATCGAGCATCCGGCCGGTCGTGTCTATCTTGTGGCGCTTATGTCAAATGTTTTAAAGAAAAACTCAGCGGTGGAACATCAGTCACTGGCCACATTTATCGACAGGATCATTTCAAAATAGGTGAATAGTTTTAGCGGTCGACGCCAATATGCTTCAGCGCGAAACCGGCCATTTTTCTGACTTTGGGATCCGGACTGTTCACCAATGAACCAATATAAGGAAGATATTTCTCATCTTTTAATTGACTGACAAGATACAAGGTGCGGATTTGCAGTGTAGTGTCTTCGCTTGTAAGAAGTGTTGTAAGACATTCGTGCTCAGACTTGATTTTTAATCCAAACTGCTCAAGCGTTTTGTCGATAACAGAACTGATCATTGTTGTTTCAACGATCGGTATGATGATCTTTTTCAAATCACTCTCCAGGACATTATCCAAAAACTCAACCGCGTTTACACGGACATCCGGTTTGCTGCTGCTGATTCCGCTGTACACATTCTCTATATCTTCAGGCGGATATTTTAATCCGAGCAGCCGGAAAATTCTTTCCAGATTGTTGTCCAGACGATCCTCCAAAGCCTTAATCAGCATATTTCTGGCTTCATGCAGTTTGGTTTGATCGGGATCAGACAAGTTCCCGGTGCCGGATATCGTATCGGCTCGCACCTGTGAATAAAGAAACGCGAGGGTGTTAACATAATCGTTGGCTTCCGCGAAAATTCGGTTGGCGAGGTTGGGGACATGGAAATTCAGCGCGGGGGAATTCAGTCTCAGGTCGTATAAAGCATTGATAACTTCATAGCGGACGAGCGCGTCTTTTAACTGTAAATTTTTTACAAGAACATCTACCGCTTTTTGGTTGCGGAAATTGGCGATCAGAGCGGGAATACTCAATCGAATATTTCTCTCAACATACGGATTGTTTAAATGTTCATTCAAAACATCAAGTATTTCCGGCCCAAACGCAAGGAGAGCTTCGTAGGTGTATTTCCATAATCTTTTCTTTTTTTGCATACGGATCAGAACGGGGATAAAATCTATATTCTTGCTGGATCCCGCGGCTAATATCGCTGCTTTTAAAACGTCAGGATCACTATCGCTCAACAAAATATGCAGATAGGGGTACAATTCGGGAATATCCGCCGCGCCAATGACCCTGGATGCCAGAGTTTTTAAAGATTTTGCATGGGATTTGTTTGTCTGAAGCCGCAAATCTTTCATCAGTTCGTCGACCGATTCTTTCACTCTGAATTGTTGCTTTAATTCGGGATTATTACGGCTCTCCCTTGCCGCGCACAGAAGGGCGGCGCTGCGAACGGTAATATCGGGAGACTGCAGGAATGAAGACAGCTTTTCAATTCTTTGTCCGCCGGCGCTCTGAAACAGATAATGTATGGCCTCAGTTTTTATCTCTAAATCCGGGTCCCTGATAAGATTTTCGACTTCTGCGGAAAGATCCACATGTTTATAAAAATAGATATTTCTAAGTACTTCAAGTTTTATCTCTCCGGAAGGATGTTTCAGAAGTTTCTGAAAGCATGGAAGCAGACGGTCGTTTTGAACAGGCTTCACCATTTTAAGAACCTGGAGAATCTGAGATTCGTTTTTCCCTTCAAGGATTTTGATGAATCCACCAAATACTGACTCGTTTTGAATATCGGGCAAATCGGAATTTGAGTTTATCTTATTGGATTCAATCTTTAAGCGGAATGAATTTACATACTCTTTTCTAATCCTGGTGACAAGATATATCCATAGAGAAAGCAATAAAATGATAATAAGACTGATCTGCCTGATGGAGAAGTCGAATCCGTACGTTAAAAAAATCAGAAGCAATCCGCCAATTCCTGTCGCGAAACTATCTACAAAAACATCGATAAACGATTTTGCCTGATTTTTAATTTCCACCGGAATAGGCAAGGCGAGCAGTTCGATTCCGGCCTTGTTGATGGAGTTTTTAAGACTGCCGTCCGTTATTTTGATAAAAATTCCCGCCCACAGCACGGGAGTGATAAAGATGGTCACCGCTCCAAAGAGAATCCCGACCGGCAGAAAAAACAGAGATGTTCCCACTCCAAAAACACCAACAACCCGGCGCGTGACAAACAGCTGGATCAGAAGAGAAGCGATATTCAGATTGGAAAGCCAGAATCCGAAGAAAGCGGTTAACTGATCTTCATTGGTGATTTCTCTGGCAGCGATGGCTCCAAACTGGTACTCAATAAGTTTGGCGACCAGCACGCCGGTTCCAACGATGCTGGCCAGATAAATAAGATGCTTTGACTGCCGGATTATTCGGACCGGATGGACCGTCGTCACGGATACCGGGTGCGCCCGGTATAGTTTACGGTGTTCGGCGTTCCTAAAATAATCCTTCCATAAATTATTTGTGATTGGTATACACAATAATAAAAAGCCGATACAAATAAAGATCAGATTTTCACTGCTGATGACAGGGGCAAGAAAATTGGTGAGATATCCGCCGAAAATCCCTCCGGCTATGGCGCCGGATCCTATGAATCCGAATAAGCGTTTCGCCTCACGAGCGTTAAATATCACATTCGCGAGTATCCAGAACTGAGAACTCGAGATGACGGCAAATATGGCGACAAACACATAAAAAATGTATATGATCCAACCGGGCAGCAAATTTAATTGCAGAAACGACCAGAACATGAATAAAAAAGCAATCGAAATTTTTAGTGTTTTTACAATTAAACGGTGAACGGGCGCTTTTTTAAGCAACTCTGAATAAAGGGATGATATTCCGGCCGCAAATACGGCAACCAGTATAAATACAAAGGGAAGCTGTTCAACGCCGAATCTGGTAAGGAACATTGAAATAACGACAGGTTTTACAATGAGGAGAGACGAGATGATCAGAAATATATAAATCCACATCATCAGGGCTCGTCTTCCCTCCCCGTGCCTTATATCAAAGGTCTCGTTAAGTATTTTTTCAACGATGTCAATGAATTTTAACCCGGCAACGCTGGAACCGCTGTTTGTACTCACCATAAATCCTGTACTTTAAGGTTAGATTTTTTTACCGGATTTTAAAACCTTCTCCGCCGTCAACAGCAAATCTCTAAGAATCGCCTCTCCGTGAGGATCTTCGACAAGTCCCACGAGGATATAACGCCGCCATTCCGGACCCCAGACCATTACAGAATCTGAATGCCAGTTCCGCCAGGTACCCGATTTTCTGTATATCTTTGCATCCGGAACGAGTTCGTCGAGACTATGCACAAATTTATGATGAAGTTCAGGATCGGAAAGAAAATCCAGCATTTGGGCTGAGCGATCCCGGCTTACCAGTTTCCCGAACGCCAGTAAATAATAGTACCGGCAAACCTGAGTGGCGGTAGCGCCGTGACTTAGACCCATTAAAGGATCAGGATAGCGTTTTCCCAATTTCGCGTAGCGTTTGCCGACCCACAAACCGCCCCCCATATCCGGCGCGTATAACTGATACTCAGGTTTCATAAGGACAGCCTGGATTTTTTTAAATCCGACCCGGTCAATCATTCTCGTTGCCGCAGAATTATCTGATTTACTGATCATAATGCGCATATCTTGCAATACTTCAGGTGACTCTTCAAGCGTACCGTCTTCAAGCGACTGCGATGCGCCCAACAGGATTGCCAGTTTTGGTAAACTTGCCGCATACATCATCAGATCGCCGTTGACCCTGGCAAACCTTACATGATATGGGTCGCTGATGTCAACGAGGCCGACAGACATTTTCTTTTTATCGATCAGTCTGGCCCATGTTTTATCTTTTCGAAGCTGTTTTTCCAATTCAGCCTGAAAATCATTGTCAACCAGTTTCCTTAAAGGTTTGATTTCCTTATCAGCGATAGAATAAGGGAGTGGTTCGTCTTTGTTTGTCTGAGTGAAGCCAGGAGGAATGAACACCAAAAATGCAGTAATCAAAAGATAGAGTATTTTCATAAATGTAATCCTTAAAAAATGTTGTAATCACCCCGGATCACGCCGATTAATTCGAGAATTAAACGAGACCGAATTATGTTAGTTCACGAAAATAACCGGAAATAATACAAATTCATAAAATTTATCTGAATAAACAAGATATTTTTAAATGCGGGTTATATTGGCCATAAAACAATATTTATTCCGGGTCAAAATGATTGAAATGTGATAATTTTATTTTTAGTTTTGAGAACTAAGATTTATCTCATATCATAATATAGTGTATTTAATAAATTTGAATTAACTCAGTTCAGGCCGAATCCCTGGAGTATGCCATGTTTAAAAACAACAATATCAAACGAATCTTTATGAGTGGCGCTACCGCGGCGCTGGTACTTATGTCCGTTTCGATAGGTTTTTTCTGGATAACGGCCGAATTCCGTCAGTTTGAACAACAGTCGGAAGAGCTGGAAAAAACATACATTGAATCGCAAAAAAAAATGATCAAGGACCAGGTCGAAAATGTCATAAGCTATATTCAGTACAACAGAACAGTGTATGAAGCAAATCTCCGGGATGATTTAAAGCAGCGTGTTTATCAGGCCCATGCCATAGCATCCAATATTTACATCCAATATAAAGATCGGTATCCGGAAGCAGATTTAAAAAAAATGATCCTTGACGCTCTTAGGCCTGCCCGTTTTAACCACGGACGGAGTTATTTTATTGTGACTGATCTTAACAGTGTTTCCAGGTTATATCCCCCGGATCCGTCGGTTGAGGGCACCAGTCTTGGGGAATGGGTCGATGCGGATGGAAAATATGTGACTAAAGAAATCATCGCTCTTATAAAAAAGGAAGGGGAAATTTTCCGGAAATATTACTGGCACCGCTCCGGTGATGATTCAGGTAAAACATTTCCCAAGATTGGATTTGTTAAAATTTTTAAGCCTTTAAATTGGTTTATCGGTACCGGAGAATTTCTTGATAATATCGAAAATGATATTAAGAAAGAAGTTCTTGAGCGAATATCCAGAATTAGTTATGATGAAAACGGTTATGTCTTTGTGAACACTTTTGATGGGATCGCTCTGATCATTGACTCTGAAAAATATAATGCCGGCGATAATGTCTGGGAACTAACGGATCCCAATGGTGTGAAAGTGGTACAGGAAGAAAGAAAAGTCGCCGAAAACCCTGAAGGCGGATATATCCATTATTCCTGGGTAAAGCCTTCAACCAGCCAATATTCACCAAAAATATCCTTTATTAAAGCAGTAAACGACTGGAAATGGATGATAGGCGCCGGTATATATCTTGATGATATAAATGGCGTTATATCGGCGCACAAAGAACAGTTGAAGATGGGAGTGATGCAGCACATCATCAGCATTTTGCTGCTCTTTTTATTTGTACTTACATTAACCATTCTTTTGTCAAATTATTACTCGGAAAAAATTAAAGATGAATTCGATATATTTACATCCTTCTTTAAGGAAGCGGCGCACAGGCATAAAAAGATCAGTGAAGGAAAGCTGAAACTCAGTGAATTTAAAGTGCTGGCGGAATCCGCCAATTATATGGTTGGGGAAAGGGAGAAAATCGAAAATGAGCTTATGATTAATAAGCAGAGAATGGACGATTTAATTTCGAGTGTTAATGGTTTTCTTTGGAGCGCTGATGCGGATAAGAATAGAAATATCTCCTATTCCATCTATACAGAAAATATCTTCAGAATAACCGGATACAAATCAGAAGAATTTTTAAACGCGACAGAAAATCTCTGGTTGTCCATTGTTCATCCGGATGATTCAGAGTATGCAGAAAAGGCTGTAGAAACCTTGTTAAACGGTCACGCGGCAAACGGAGAATATCGTATCATCAGAAAGGATGGCGATATCCGCTGGATTTATGAAACAGCTGAACCACTATCGGATAAAGACGGCAGACCCTATAAAATAAACGGGGTATCCGTTGATATAACAGACCGGAAAAAGGCGGAAGAAGATCTGGAAGCGGAAAAAGAGCGGTTGGCGGTAACATTGAGAAGTATCGGTGATGCCGTAATAACCACTGATACACATGGTAATATTGTAATGCTGAATAAGGTGGCGGAGGACCTGACCGGCTGGACACAATCCGAAGCTCTTGGAAAATCCCTGAACACAGTATTCAGAATTATCGATGAAAAAACAAAAAAACCGGCAGAAAATCCGGTTAAAAAAGTCATGAAATCCGGGGCGATTGTAGGACTGGCAAGCTCTACACTGTTAATTTCTAAAGACGGGACGGAGAGAATTATTGCCGACAGCGGCGCGCCGATCAGAGATAAATGCAGCAAAATACTTGGTATAGTTTTGGTTTTCAGAGACATTACTGAGCATCGGCATCTTGAAAACGAAGTCTTAAAGAATAGAAAACTTGAATCGGTTGGATTGCTTGCGGGAGGAATCGCCCATGATTTTAATAATCTCCTGACAGCTATTCTGGGAAATATTTCGCTCGCAAAATTAAATCTTGAACCCGGAGAAAAAACATTCGACCGGCTCGAAGATGCCGAAAAAGCGACCATGAGGGCAAAAGATCTGACTCAACAACTATTAACTTTTTCACGCGGGGGCGCGCCGGTTAAAAAATTATCGGATGTGGGAATACTCATAAGGGAGACGTCTGAGTTTGCGTTGAGAGGATCCAATGTAAAGTCAAAAATATCAATCCCGGAGAATCTATGGTCGATCGAGGTTGATGAAGGGCAGTTAAGTCAGGTCATAAATAATCTCGTTATTAACGCCGATCAGGCGATGCCGGAAGGCGGGAATCTTGAAATAATTGTGGATAATCTGAGTGTTAAGGGAGAAAAAAACAGTCTGCTTAAAAACGGAAAGTATATAAGGCTGGTCATACGAGATCAGGGAATTGGGATCCCGATGAACCATCTGGATAAAATATTTGATCCCTATTTTACAACAAAACAGCATGGAAACGGATTGGGGCTTGCCACAACGCATTCGATAATAAAAAATCATCAGGGATATATTACAGTCAAGTCAGAGCTTGGAAATGGAACGGAATTTATCATTTATCTTCCAGCTATCTCAAAAACTAAAAAAGCGGGTCTTTCCGGAGCTAAAAAAATAACCGAAGGCAGCGGAAACATTCTGGTGATGGATGACGATGACCTTATATTGAAGGCATGCGCTAATATGTTAAAAAGTTTAGGATATAAAGTCGTTTTAGCTCCTGACGGCGGTGAAGCAATCGAAAAATATACACTGGCCCGGAGTTCAGGTGAACCGTTTGACCTGATCATGATGGATTTAACTGTTCCGGGCGGCATGGGCGGTAAGGAAACAATTCGGAAAATGAAAGAAATTGAACCGGGGTTGAAAGCGATTGTCATGAGCGGATATTCAAATGATCCGGTGATGGCAAATTATGAGGAATATGGTTTTATGGGTGTAATAACCAAGCCTTTCAATATTGAAGAGCTGGCCGCGACGGTCGGCAGGGTTATTTCAGACGGGCATGAGGAAAAGAAACAAATAAAAGATTAATGATGATCATGATATGGGGCTGAATGAATTAATTTTATTTATCAGAAATTTTTCATAAATTTGAACCTTACCGGAAATTTAGTTATGCCCGCAGATATTGAGAGGAAAATTAGTGGTAAACGAGACATTCAAGACAAAAATTTTCAGATGGGGGATGAACATCTTTCCCGCCTATCGGGGCACGGGAGCGCGCATTATCCATATTTCAGGTGACTGGACCAATGTCCGGATTAAAATTCCCCTGAGTATGAGAACAAGAAATTATGTCAATACTATTTTTGGTGGAAGCATGTACGGCGGAGTTGATCCGATTTATATGCTGATGCTGCTAAAAATATTAGGACCGGATTATATCGTATGGGATAAAGCCGCTACAATCCGGTTTATGAAACCGGGGCGGCAGACCCTCTACGCGGATTTCACTCTGGATAAAAATGAAATCGATGAGATTGTTTCACTTTTGAAATTTAGTTCAAAAACGGATCGAAAGTACCTGGTTGAACTCAAATCATCGGATGGGGTCACACACGCGAAAATCGAAAAGACAATCCATATCAGCTTAAAAAACAAAGCCGACGAGCCGGTAGAATCTAAAATGTTCCGGGCCGGGGAGTCCGCGCGGTAATTTTTTTAATTCACACCCGCTATTTTAATATTTCCAGCCACAAAGAAGTTAGTAAAATAACATGAGACACCGGGGAATTTTCCTCCATTTTCCTTCGCTAAATCTAATATAGATTCAATCATTAAATATTGGAGTATCCAATGAATAACATAGATAAACGGGGATATGTACACCCCGAAGTACTGGTGTCAACGGATTGGGTGGAAGAAAATCTAAAAAATCCGGGGATACGAATTATCGAGTCAAATGAGGACACGCTTTTGTACACGGCAGGGCATATACCCGGCGCCGTGCATGTGGACTGGACAACGGATTTAAATGATCAGATTCGCCGGGATTATATACACCGCGGCGCGTTCGAAGAACTGATGTCCAGGATTGGCATGACAAAAGACACAACGGCAGTTTTTTATGGTGATAAGAATAACTGGTGGGCATGCTACGCTTTTTGGGTGTTTAGTCTGTTTGGTCATAAACGGATGAAGATTATGGATGGCGGTCGCGTTAAGTGGGAAAAGGAACACCGTGTCATGACAAGAGAAGCGCCAAAATATCCGGTGAGTAAGTACGCGGCGAAGGAGCGAACGGACCGCGATATTCGCGCTTTCAGGCAGGACGTTTTAAAACATGTTGAGAAAAAGCTGCCGCTTGTCGATGTGCGCAGTCCTGAAGAATACAGCGGTGAGCGATTGCATATGGAAGGTTATCCCAATGAAGGGGCATTAAGAGGCGGTCATATTCCCGGAGCGGCGAATGTGCCGTGGAGCATGGCGGTGAATACGGATAACGGCACGTTCAAGGATGCGCAGGAATTAAAAGAAATATATCTGCGCAAGCAGGGATTGAAACCTGATAATGACATTATCACCTATTGCAGGATCGGTGAACGAAGCAGTCTGTCATGGTTTGTGCTCACCTATCTGCTTGGTTATAATCATGTGCGAAATTATGACGGATCATGGACAGAGTACGGGAATCTTGTAAACGTGCCGATTGAGAAATAGACAGCAAAGTCAAACGATCAATGGAAGACTTAATGCGGGTACCGGACAAGCTGGCGGAACTAATTGAAAATCTATCTCTTGCAGATGATCTGACCGATCGCGCGGAGTTTCTTATAAGTTACGCGGAGCAATATCGGGAAGTACCTCCGGAAATTGCCAAACGTCCGTTTCCGGAAAAAAACAAAATTCCGTATTGTGAATCGGAGGCGTATATCTGGTCTGTTCTCCGGGATGACGGAACGGTTAAATTATATTTTGCCGTTGAGAATCCATCCGGAATATCAGCGAAAGCATTAGCAGCCATCCTGGAGAAAACACTTTCCGGTCTGACAGCCCGTGAGATCGCGGAAATTCCGGATGAAATCGTCTATAAAATTTTCAGACAAAATATTTCAATGGGAAAAGGAATGGGACTTATGGCCATGGTACAGGCAGTTCGCGCGTTAGCGAGAAATCATTTGTCCTCATTATAGTAATGAATAAATTCCGTCTTAAATTATTTCACTATCTAAATCCGGATCTGATTCTTCATGGTTGAACGAAAACTCATCATCGATATATCCCGCTGATTCAAGATACTGACGTACAAAAGAATTGATAAAATCATTCAATTCCTGCCAAAGATAACCCGAATCCAGAATTTCATTATGAATATAATCTTCGTATTTGTGTAAATCCTTGTCCAGAATGCTGATCACATATTCACCCAGGGATTTTTCATTATACCAATCCCTGTTCCTTCCACTACCCATACGACACCCTTTCATTATATAGTACTGTTACTGTCAATTTTTTAAGTTTCCCTGATAGTACTTCCGATATCGGGTTTATCGAGAAATATTCCAACATCGACAATTTATACAGAATCTGAATAAATTTGATGAGGAGAATGATAAAAATCAATCGGAAATTTACATTTCTTTCAGGAATCAAATGAAATAAATCCTTGTTATAAAAATTAGAATTCCGGATTGAATAATGATCATATTCAAAAAAATTTATACGGGGCGCTTCATCAATCGGATGTATTTTCGGTATAAATTTAATATCGAATGAAATCCACCGGAGAAATCAGTTGACGCGAACCAGAAGAGGAAACTGAACATGAAAACACACCTGAGTGAAAAATGGCAGCGGCTTGGGAAAGTTGATCCCTTAAATCTGATAAAAGCTCGACTTGAGCTTCATCAGGCAGCTCAACTAATCGCGGCAATTGGATCATCCTATCTGGAACCCAGGGAGGATGCCGGTCATTCTAACATGGAATGGCTGGGTGATAATCAGGTTTTTGCCGGAAATAAAATCGGCGGCAAAAAGAAATACCGCGTGGCGCTGCATCCGGCTGACCTTAAACTGCAGTTTCTGGATGGCAGCGGAAAAATTCTATCAGAATTTGCCCTGGAAGGTCGATTGCTGGATGGCGCGATTGAGTGGCTAAGAGAAGAACTTACATCATACGGATTTGATAAATCAAAATTTAATTTTCCTGATAACCTTAAACTGCCCGCGGCCGGTCAGTCGCAAGGGCAGCCGTTTAGGATAGATATGGCGGCGGCTTTCGAAGAACATGCCAAATATTTCAGCAATGCAGATTTAATTCTGAAAGAGGTGCTTAAGGAAGTGGCTGGGGCTTCAGAAGTCCGGTGCTGGCCGCATCATTTTGATATCGCCTCACTGATTACGGTGGATAAAAGACTTGGAAAGTCTATCGGCGTTGGCCTGTCGCCCGGTGACGACAGTTACAATGAACCCTATTTTTATGTGACTCCATGGCCATATCCGGACGAGAAGCTTGTCGGGTCTCATGATCTCTCCGGGGGAGGATTCTGGCATACCAAAGGCTGGATAGGCGCGGTACTGCAGGGTTCAGAGATAATTAAGGAGACCTCCCGGGAAGCACAGGTTATAAAGAATCTTCTTTTTCTCGAAAGCGCTATTAATGCTTGTTTTGAAATTCTTGCATCCTAATAACTGTCAGAGATTCATTTTTAATGCTCAAATTAGAAAAAGTGACAAAGTCGTTTGCAAATACGACTGCCGTAAATTCATTAAGCCTGATAATTAAATCGGGTGAAACAACCGTTTTGATTGGTCCGAGCGGTTGCGGCAAATCGACTATCCTTCGGCTGATGATCGGCTTGATTAAACCGGATAGTGGGGTAGTGTACTTTATGGATGAGAAGTTAACACGGGATAATATCAGGAATACCCGACTAAGGATGGGATATGTTATTCAGGATGGTGGTTTGTTTCCGCATTTAACAGCCCGCGACAATATAACAATCATGTCAAAATATCTGGGTTGGCGCAAAAAAGAGATGGATGACCGTTTGTTAGAACTTACAGCGCTTTCACGATTCCCGGAAACAGGATTGGATCGCTTCCCCGTTCAGCTTTCAGGGGGACAAAGACAACGTGTCAGTCTAATGCGGGCGCTAATGCTTGATCCTGATATTTTGCTTCTGGACGAACCCCTCGGGGCGCTTGATCCGATGATTCGGTCAGAATTGCAGGAAGATCTTCGAAGTATTTTCAAAAAGCTCAATAAAACAGTTGTCATGGTAACGCATGATATGGCAGAAGCAGGTTTTTTTGGCGATAAAATCGTCCTGTTGCGCGAAGGAGAAGTAATCCAGACCGGAAGTTTTCAGGAAATGTTAACATCGCCTAAAGATCCGTTTGTGACCAGGTTTATTAATGCCCAGCGCTCTCCGCTCGAGAGACTTCAGGAATCGGTCAGGTGATCAGACTATGCAAAAAACACTCATTTCAGTAATCCTGTTAATCTTGTTAAGTCTCCCGGTTTCCACCAGCGGCAGGCAGGCAAAACAGGTGGTCATCGGATCGAAAAAATTTACCGAGTCTGTTATTATCGGCAGTATCATAGATCAGCTTTTACAAAATGCTAAAATTAAATCTGAGCACAAAAAAGAACTGGGAGGCACCCGGATTTTATGGAAGGCTTTACTCAACGGAGAGATAGATATCTATCCTGAATACACCGGAACCATCGTAAAAGAAATTCTAAATAATGAGCAGATGTCAAATTTTCAAGATATACGCTCCGTTCTGGGGAAGTACGGAATAGGAATGACCGGTTCCCTTGGTTTTAACAATACCTATGCAATCGGAATGAGGGATTTGATCGCGGATGAGATGAATATTCGAACAGTTTCTGACTTAAAAAATTATCCGGAGTTAAAATTTGGTTTTACGAATGAGTTTATGGACAGGGGCGACGGCTGGCCCGGGTTACGCGAGACCTATGGGCTGCCTCAGGACAAGGTCACGGGTCTCGACCACGATCTCGCCTATAAAGGCTTGATGAGCGGTTCCATTCAGGTAACGGATTTATATTCAACCGATGCAGAAATCATCCACTATAATCTTCGGATTTTGGAAGATGATCTGCATTACTTCACCGAATATAAAGCGGTTTTGCTATATCGCCTCGATCTTGAGGACAGAGTTCCGGGTAGCATCGAAATATTACAAAAAGCCGCAGGCCGGATTTCAGAAAAGGATATGATCCGGCTCAATAGCCTTGTGCGAATTAAAGGTTTCCCGGAAGCGAAAGCGGCCGCGGAATTTGTAAGAGAAAATATGGGAATCGACACCGGTGTGAAGACGCAAACAGCGTATGACAGGATACGCCGGCATACTTTTGAACATTTGTATTTAGTATTTATATCATTATCCACGGCTATTCTGGTATCAATTCCGCTCGGTATCGCCGCATCCGTTAATGCCAGGTTTGGAGCGGGAATTCTTGGCCTTGTCGGAATCATTCAGACCATACCTTCGTTGGCTTTACTTGTATTCATGATACCGCTATTGGGTATCGGAGGGCCTCCGGCAATAGTTGCTCTGTTTTTGTACAGCCTTCTGCCGATTGTCCGGAATACCTATACGGGTATTCATGATATTCCCGGCCCGATAAGCGAATCTGCCCGCGCGCTGGGATTGCCCCGTTTGATCAGGCTTTGGAGGATTGAGCTGCCAATGGCCTCCGCTTCAATTCTTGCCGGCATCAAAACTTCGGCGGTGATCAATATTGGAACAGCCACCCTGGGCGCGTTAATCGGCGCGGGTGGATACGGGCAACCGATTCTGACGGGAATACGGCTGGATAATACGGGTTTAATCCTGCAGGGGGCAGTTCCCGCGGCCCTGCTCGCGCTTCTGGTTCAGTGGGGATTTGATTTGGCGGATCGTGTATTGATACCAAAAGGCCTGAGAATTAAGGCAAGTGACTAAACAAATGCTGTGAGATTGAAGGAGATTAATTGATGGTAACGGCAGTTATGAAGGAAAGATTTGAACTTATCACATCAGATCAGGAAAGTACGGCAAACGAATTTTCGAAGGATGTGGCAGAAGGGCTCTCGGGCGCGCCAAAACGACTACCAAGTGTGTATTTCTACGACAAAGAAGGCTCACTGCTATTTGAAAAAATATGCGACCTGCCCGAATATTACCTCACAAGAACCGAAACAGAAATTCTGAATGAATACGCCGATGAAATTTCTTCAAAATTCACCGAAGATATTATGCTGGTGGAATTGGGCAGCGGCAGTTCGGCAAAAACGCGGATTCTGATTGAATCATTTATACGACGCTTTGGGAGCGTGTGTTATTATCCGATTGATATTTCGCGCACCATGCTTGAGAATAGCTCGAAGGCACTGTTAAAAGACTACCCGGGACTGGAAATTACCGCGGTTGCCGCAAGGTACAGGGAGGGTCTCAATCTCCTGAAGAATTATTCGGACCGGCCAAAGCTAATCCTCTGGCTGGGATCGAGTATCGGTAATTTCGACCATGAAGAATCCGTCGAATTTTTAATCCGTCTGCGGGAAACTATAACATCTAATGATGGCCTGATTGTAGGGGCGGATCTTCGGAAAAGCAGAAACATTCTTGAAAGAGCGTATGATGACAGTCAGGGAGTAACGGCGGCTTTCAATTTAAATATCCTGAAAAGAATAAACAGAGAATTGAACGCTGATTTTAATCCCGGGACTTTTCGCCACCACGCGCATTATGATGAAGAATCCGGCCGGGTTGAAATGCATCTGATCAGTAAAATTGATCAATCGGTTCAGGTCGGTGAAGAAAAATATTCATTCGCGGAAGGTGAAAGTATCTGGACCGAGTCATCATACAAGTACAGTTTGAATGAGTTTTCTGAAATTGCGGATCAGGCCGGTTTTGCTGTTGAGAAGGTATGGATGGATGAAGAAACCAGGTTTAGTTTGCAGTATCTTATCCCAAAAGGGACATTGTAATCTGAGCCCGCTAAAAATCGATAAGCAGAAAGGTAGTATCATGGAAAGATCAGAAATACTTCAAAAATTTATTAGAGTACGGAAATTTACAGAAGAATTATGCGGAACGCTGGAAACTGAAGATTATGTCATTCAGCCCGTGGCGGATGTGAGTCCGGCAAAATGGCATCTGGCGCATACCACATGGTTTTTTGAAACGTTTCTTCTGCGTGAATTTGAGCGTGATTTTAAGCCGTATCATCATTTATATAACTTTCTGTATAATTCCTATTACTATCACGCCGGCGAACGATGGGACCGCCCGGAACGCGGTAACTTATCACGACCTACCGTTAAGGAAATCTATCATTACAGGGAAGCTGTAACCGGAAAAATGCAGATTCTGATTGACCGTGTGAGTGAAACCCAATGGAAGGAATTTAGTGACAGGGTCATATTAGGGATCAACCATGAACAGCAGCATCAGGAACTCCTCCTGACCGACATAAAATATCTGTTCGGCCTGAATCCCTTGTACCCGGTTTATAAAAAAGAAAAATCCAATACGGGACAATCCTCACTTCCGGAATCTTCGTTTATCACCATTAAAAGCGGGATGAGAACGCTCGGATTTGGAGACAAAGGATTTTGTTATGATAATGAGCAGCCCGCTCATCAGGTTTATGTAAATGACTTCAAGCTGCAAAACCGGCTGGTGACCAATGGAGAATATCTCGATTTTATTAAGGATAATGGCTACAATGATTTCAGGCACTGGCTTTCGGACGGCTGGGACGCTGTTCAGGTGAATAAATGGAAAGCGCCTCTTTACTGGCGAAAGATTGATGACGCCTGGTTTGAGTTTACGCTTTCAGGTCTGAGAAAATTGGATCTCCATGCTCCGGTAACTCATATCAGTCACTACGAAGCGGATGCGTACGCGTCATGGATGAAAAGACGTTTGCCCACTGAAGCGGAATGGGAGATCGCGGCCCGGGAGCAAAAAATTTCGTCAGAAGAAGGTAATTTTGTCGATGACGGATATTTTCATCCGGTCATGCCCAAAAATCCGTCAGGCAGATTAACGCAGATGTTCGGAGATGTTTGGGAATGGACGGGCAGCGCGTATCTGCCGCATCCGGGATACCGCCGGGCCGGAGGCGCGTTAGGAGAATATAACGGTAAATTTATGAGTAATCAGATGGTGTTGAAAGGCGGTTCCTGCGCGACATCCCGTGATCATATCCGCTTGACATACCGAAATTTCTTTCAACCGGATAAACGCTGGCAGTTTACCGGTATCCGCCTGGCCGGGGATGTATAAAAAATTCGTAACGGCAGCGCGTGTTTCAATTTTAAGAATAATTCTCTGGTGCATTAAGGTAGGGTTTGTATATCGTTTATCCGCAATGAGGATAAAAATATAAATTTCCGCTAAAAACGTCATGATTTTCTTAGTTGGTTAAAGAAAATGTCTTTTGGTAGCCGTCCGCATCAATATACCTAACGAAAAAATATCTTTTTTATTGACTGGCGGAATAGACATAGCTATGTTCTTATAAAGAAACCCCGCGTTTTGCTTTTGAATATTATGTTGATTGTTAAAAAATTCTGGTTTTTACAATTTTTTTTGAAGATCATTGTTAAAGAAATGAACCCGGAAATCTTAATGATAAAATTGTTACCACAACTCACAAAATTATCAATCTAAATTTTACACGGAATGGTGAATTCATTTTATGTAAATCAAACTGTGTAAATTTTGTTTATAATAGAGGTTAGGGTTGTGATTTTAAAAAGGGAATAGCTATGAAATATTTAAAAACAACTCTTATTCAATTTAGTATTTTGGCATTCTGTTATGGACAAAGTTCGGCATTTTTTGAATTTAATACATCTCGTTACGCCAGAGTCGTATCACTGGGAAATGCTTTTACCGGATTAGCGGATGACATTGAAACTGTTTATTATAATTCAGCAGGACTGGCAAACCTTGATTACTATTCAGTTGCTTACTCAAGAGGACAAGGTTTTGCTTTTATTACGAATGATTATGTTGCAGATAATATTGCGGTATTAATCCCTGTGTTTGATAGGATAGGTAAAATTGCTTTATCTTTAGATCGTCTTGATTATGAATTTGATGATTATAGTGAATCCTTATTTCGGCTACACTATGCTAAAAAAATTTTTAAAAATTTGTCAATTGGAACCAGTATAAATTTTTATCATTTATCCGCGGACTCTTATACTGAAGTAAGTGATCCAGGCAGCAATGACAGACAGTTTACCGGTAATGCGTTTGATATTAGCGTATCGGCGCTTTATTCAATGCCAGTGAGGTTTATCCCGGGTATATACAATGAATCACGCATTGGTTTTCAAATGCAAAACCTATTTGATACAGAAATACATTATTCAAATGAATTACCATCGGAATCAAAGTACCAAACTTTTCGCGCGGGAATATCAACAATTATGATTCCGAAGTTCCCAAAAATAAATTCATTGAATCCTTTAAAGGTAATAATTGTGGCCGATGCAGTCTTTTATGGTAGCAATTATAATTTTGATGTTTGGCAGCCTAATTATGGCATCGAAATAAAAATTTTTGAAATTCTTAATTTGAGATATGGTAGAGAAAATGAAGAAGAAATAAAAAACTATTATGATTATTCACCTCAGCATCCGGTCAGCAGATATGGATTTGGTGTTGAATTTCCAATTCATAAATTTATTTCAGAATATGAAAGATTGATGTTATCCTTTGATTACAGTTACTCTGATTGGGATAAACTTGACGAGTCAAAGCCATTTGGTATCTCAAACGACTTACCAAATAGAGAATCGTATAGTATAAAATTGTTACTACAATTTTAGAGAATTGTAGACCTTACAATGCAATTAAGCAACAACTTGAAAATCACCGGCCGCTTATTTTTGTGGCTTATCGCCCCGTTAAATTAATATGTAACAATTAATGAAAGAATTCACCAAAAAAAGAGGTGTATGATGATAAGAATTATTTCGATTCTGATATGCGCTGTCCTATCAAGTCAATTTTGTCTTGCTGATCCTGGTGGTCAAAAGATTATGCGAATTGGAGGTATGGAGCTTTCACCCTATGGCTATGGCTATATGGAAACGCATCCTCATCAGGCGATTGATTCAACGAACACAGAGTTTGCCAACTATTACACCAAAATATCACTAATTTTGGGAGGCGTTACGACAGATGGAGATACCCTTATCACTTATTCCCGACTTGCTCCAATTGGTGAAACGACCGACTTTAGACCAAAAGGACTATTTCAGGACACAACAAATGTGCTTGGACTGCCGAATGTGGAGTTTACTACTATCTCTAAATATGATGACGTTATTAATGGTTGGAATGTAGGACAATTTAACATTGCTCTCCAGGATCATTCCGCGGGTGTGCTTGTTTTTTCCATTCGTTATAATGGCGGTAAGGGTAACTTACATAATGTTTTTGCCGGTGTTCATTTTGATTTTGATGTTCCCAATCCGGACAATCATCCTTCATCAGATGATGATCTGTTAACGCGCACCCCCTCGGGTTACCAGATGACCGACTTCTATTCACACCACGGAATGGAGGTTGTTGTCCCGTTTTCTCCCGTGATTCAGAATTATATGACTCGTACCCGGTTACCCAATACAGCCGAAGAAGCGTATAATCTGATAAGTAATTCCAATACCATTACTCTTCAGGATACAGCTGATTATAACTTTTATGTTGGAAGCGGACCTTTTTCCATTCGCAGAGGAGAAAAAATAATATTGATTTACACTCTATTGTCACTTTCCGATAGGTTCTCTAAAACTTCATCAGATTTTTTTGAAAGCCTTGAAAATGGGATGATCAATTTTTACAAAAAAGAACCAATGGCAATTATAGATGAATCATATTTGAATAATCCGGAGTCTAACTTGTTTTTGCCAGAGAATTACCGGCTATTTCAAAATTTTCCCAATCCATTTAACCCCACAACAAAAATTAGATTTCAAATACCGGCATCCACCCAAACCAAATTAGATATAAAAGTGCATCTGGATGTATTCAATATCATGGGGCAAAAGGTCAGAACATTACTTTACAAATCATTGAAAGCAGGAACTTATACAGTTGATTGGAATGGTACAAATCAGGAAGGCATACCGGTTACTTCCGGTGTTTACATTTACAGGTTAAGCAGTCCGGATTTTCAGACACAGAAAAAAATGCTTCTGATTCGCTGATGATAGAACAATCAGGTTTTTATAAATTATTCAATTGCAACCAGGATGCATAATTCTTGAAAATAGGAGATGAATGGATATGAAAAAATTTACCGGTTACCTGTTTATCGTACTGATGTTGACAATTGTTAACCAAGTCCTTGCCAGAGAATATCCACCTGGGGGTGGAGGGGAAGGCACTTTGGTTGTGTAACGATATTATGTGGACGTGAAAGATACTAAAAATAGCCCCGTAGGTAATGTAAATGTGCAAATGACCGCATTTTATGGATTTTATTTGGGAGGCGGAGAATACTACAAAGGATATAAGGTTGTAAATGGAGTAACGAATAGTGACGGGTTCGTATTGCTTGAAGCATGGGTTGATGCCACAGATTATTGGCCTGAATATTATTACTTTGAACGTATGTATGTAATCGTTACAAATTCTGATTATACAGTTTTATCTTCAACGAATACGGCAAGTTATTTTCCTAATGCTGCAGGGGGTTTTACTGTTGTCTATGATCGGGATGGAGATTCAGTAGACGATAATTTTGAACTATTCCTGGCTGAAAAGTTCAAACCGGTTCTTCATAAACATTCTTATGACTTGCAGCAGAACTTAGATAGCTTTGATCGAATTTTGCAAGGTGGATATCTGACTTTAAAAGTTTTTAATGATCTTGGGCAGTTGATAAGCACCCAAGCAATAACTGGAGGTGAATCCGCGGCACACAAATGGGAAACCTGGCATTGGGATACGTATGGTTGGGGAAATGTAAGTCATGGATTTTACTACCTAAATATTCATGATACTCAAAGATATGTCGGCGCTCCTGTTGACCAAAGACCATTGTATTACCATGTTTATTACGATGATGGTTACTATTACGTTCAATACTGGTATTTTTTCGGTATGAATGATCTCAGAGAACAATTATCCGGAACTCTTGAAACCTGGCATGAGGGTGATTGGGAGCACGTAAGTATTCGAATTTCTGAACAAGGAATCTCTTATATTCCAGATAAAATTAATTTCTATACCCATGAAGGAGGTCGTACCTTCAACGCTTCTGAATGTTGGTGGAGTGCCTCAAATATCTCTACTTACAATGGTATTAATCAAGGTTATATTGACAACCAATACACACATCTTAATATCTGGCTTGCAGCTAATTCTCATGCTTCTTATAATCGATATTCTACCGTATATAAAACAGGTATAGTTGGCATTTATTACCATGACCGTGTTGATTATAGCCCAGGTGGAAACGATCTTTATTTTGAATATGACACGTTAGTTAAGTTTGGAGAAGTGTTGAAATCGAGATTGACAGAATGTCCGGTCAGTGGATATACATTAGAATATCATTGCTATCCAATAAAATTCAGCAAACATTGGTTGGCTTATTTGGGCAGGGTTGGTGTTTGGCACAATTATCCTGTATTACCGGGCCTTGGATATGGAAGCGCTTCTCCAACCATGCCGGCACATGAAGGAATAAGCCATGAATGGAGAAATTTTACTATTAATTTTTCTGGTTTTGGAAACAGTGACGCCAATTGGATTGTGGATGATGCAATCGGAGATTAGCGATCTTTCTGAATTTTAATGTATTTTTTATAGGAGAGAAATTGCTATGTAGCGTTTTCTAGTCTCTACCTGTGGTATGTTTCTTTGAAAAGTAAAAAAAGTATTTCATATTTTAAGGAGCGCCGGGATGCTGAGGAATTTAAAACTCATATCAACTCTTTTGGCTGTTTCATTAATTATTCAGGCCTGTATTTCGACATACAAAATTCCGCTTGATAAAGAAACCGAATCTATCGTTTCAAAACCAGTAAAGGTCACTACCAAAGATGGTAAAACTTATGATTTGGTTAACTATATTATCAAAGAAAATGTTCTGACAGGTAAAGATCAAAAGGGGAATCAGGTTGTAATCCCAAAGGAGAATATAAAAACCATTGATGGGAAAAAGCCAAACAAAATTATCATTATCACCTTCATTACAGTATTCACAGCCTTTTTTTTGTTTTTATATTATCTTGGTGAAAACTTGCCGTATCCTACTTAGGTATAACCAAAAACCGGTAGAATCTGTCAAACGGATTTTAGTTGCCTCCGGTTTTCAACGACGAAGGTAATATAGAGCAAATGGTGACAGACAAATCAAACTAATCATTACTTATTTAAAAATCGATTATATTGGAGTGATGGTAAAAATTTATTGATTTGCTCTTCAATGTTTAGCTAAATTGCAGTGTATGTGTATCATACATCTATATACATAACAAGTGATCATTCAGCCATATCAATAGGGAAGTTGCGGAAGGAGACTGATTGTGAGAAGGTTTGCTATACCTGCGCTTTTGGTTTTGATCATCTGCATTTTCCCGCAAATAACAAATGCCCAGGTGAAAGTTTCCGCCAATCCTACCCGACCGTCGGCAGCTGATAATGCCTATCTGACCGCTTATGGATACTCGGAAATCGAATTTGGCTGGGCTTCCACGGAGGATGCCTGGACCCTTCCGATGCTGTTAAAGTTTTCGATCCATCCGGCCGCGGAGCTGGGTTTTTTGATGTCCGGTGTATTGAATTATACAAATTTCAATAATAAAAGCGAAACGGAGGCCGGTACTCCGGGATTCCAAATGAAGACGAGAGTGCTGAGCAGTCCTTCCGTTTCAACCGCTTTGGTAGGGCGCGTGGAAATACCATCCGATGCCGATAACATTTACACGGCCTATGCCGCGATTAGCGGACAATCAAAAAGACTGGCGGTGGACGTCACCCTGGGATGTATTTTTTCCGATCAGGTGGATGGAAGATTTATATACGCGGCCGCTCTGGCGCCAAAATTAAACGGTTCCATTGGCGGTTTCGCGGAAATCTTTGGAGAGAGTAGTAATTCGTACCGGCCCGTATCAATGGATCTTGGTGTTTCATACTCGTTTTCTCCCGGTCTGGTCGCCGATATTTCAGCGGCATTTGGATTAAATGAGGATGCTCAGGACTGGCAGTTTCAGATCGGATTCACGAGTGTGCTGATCAAAATGTTTAATCCCGAGTAGGATTTTAAAAAGGTATCATTTGAAGGATAAGGAAAATCAGAAATGTCAGAGATTTCTTTGAATGTTAAGGAAGTGAAGAAAAATGAGTGGCAATTTGTTCAATCAGCATATTTTGAGAACGCCGAGGATGATCTGGCGGAAGCAAAAGAATTGCTTGAGGACGGTGAGACCGAAGCAGCGGAAGAGCTACTAAGAACGATCATCTCTGAGTATCCGGAATTTCTGGAGGCCTATCATCATCTGGCGCTCATCTTGAGCGATAATGATGAAGATGATTTAGCCTTTGATCTATGGAAAAAGGCGGCAGATATAGCTTTAAGGTGTTTTACCGAAGAATTTGATTTTACAAAAAACAGGATTGAATGGAAATACGCCGGAAACCGTCCGTTTTTAAAAGTATATAAAGGTTTGGGAATGGAGTATTTTTTGAGGGGAAATCTCGAAAAAGCGGTGGTCATCTTTAGAAATCTGCTGTATTTAAATCCTTCCGATGATCAGGACGTTCGATCACTGGCAATTCAGGTAAATTTTGCGCTCAAACAACCGGATGAAGTAATTAATATTACTGAAGACTACCCGAATGATATGATGATAGATACCTGTTACGGACGCGTACTGGCCTTATATATGACAGGTGAAAAAAGGAAAGCCTCCGCCGCGTTGAAGGAAGCGATTGAACTATTTCCGGCAGTGGCGGCCGAGCTGGTCAAAGAGGATCATCGTCAATCGGTGAGGAGAGTCGATCAAATATTTTTTTCAGACAGCGATGAAGAAGCGTTCGATTACTGGGAACGCGCCGGTCATTATTGGGCTGAGACAGAAAGCGCGCTAAAATTTCTTTCCGCCGGAATAGAGAAGTACTCTGACTGACCCAATTTAAGTTTTCTGATTCATGCTGTCACGGAAGAAATTTTTTAAGCTGCAATATCGGGAGATTAATCATTTTCATTGTTTATAAATAATTGTTAAATTTCTGATAGTCCAAAATAAAACATCAATATTTGGTATATTAATCAAGCGCTCAGGGGCAAGTCATGATTATCGCGCACAGAGGAGCATCGTATTTAGCGCCCGAAAATACACTGGCGGCTGTCAGCCTTGCCTGGGAAGGCGACGCGGACGCTATTGAAGTGGATGTGCATTTGTCAAAAGATAATGTGATCGTTGTTATTCATGATGAAAACACGCTTCGTACAGGGGGTAGAGATGCTCTTGTGGCTGATCAGACCCTGAAAGAGCTGAAACAACTGGATTTTGGCGTTTATAAAGATAAGAAGTGGGCCGGAGAACGGATTCCGACACTCGACGAAGTCGTGAGAACAGTTCCTAAAAATAAAACAGTTTTTATAGAAATCAAATGCGGAAAAGAGATTATTCCCGTGCTTGAAAACGAGATCTATAATTCTGGTTTATTGGCGGAACAGGTAGTGATCATTGGTTTTGATCGTGATGTCATGCGGGAATTAAAAAAAGCGCTGCCGGAGTTTATCGTTCTCCTTCTGTTTGAGATGGAAAAAGAATCAATTTCAGGCCGCTGGGTTCCCGATATCGATGAAATGCTGCTGCAGGCAAAAAATGCGGGGATGGACGGTCTTGATGTCCTGGGGTGTGAATATGTGGATGATGATTTCGCGCGGAAAGTTAAGTCCCATGATATGAAACTGTATGTGTGGACCGTAGACCATCCACAGGAAGCGAGGAGATTAATCGATGCGGGTGTCGATGGTATTACAACCAACCGGCCCAAATGGTTAAAAGCAAAATTATTGGAATCAGCCGCGACTGATTAATAGAAATTCATATGCGCTAAAGAGTGTGATTCAGCCATGTTAAATCTGCGTTCGCAACTGCGGTTATTATCAGAAAAAATTACCGGAAAAGAAAGAATTGTCATCGGTATTCATGGGTTGAACAACAAACCTCCCAGAGAATTACTCCATTTATGGTGGAAACAGGCCATTCAGGAGGGGCTGGCCAGGATCGGTCACCATGAAGAATTATTCACTCTGGAAATCGCGTACTGGGCAAATCTTCTCCATCCCGAACCGCTAAATCCCAATATAAAAGACGCGAAGAATCTTCTCTATATCGAAGCGCCGTATGTGCGTGGAAATCCGGATAGCGTAAAAGTCACGCCAAATCTTAAAAAGAAGAGAATGCTGGATAAAATAGAGCGAAGGCTCGATGAAATGTTCTTTGATGAAGACAGTTTTCTTAATTACGATTTTATTTCGGATCTGATCATTAGAAATATGTTCAAGGATCTTGATATTTATTACAACCAGGATTGCCCCGTAAAAACGAATTTCGGATTATGCGCGCGTGAAGCGATCAGAATTGAACTGGCGGATATGCTTATCAGGCATAGGAATAAAAAAATTCTGTTGATCGCTCATTCTATGGGCTCCATAATCGCGTATGATGTTCTTACGCAGGTTGTTCCCGACATCCAAATAGATACAATGATCACCATTGGCTCGCCGCTGGGATTGCCTTCTATCCAGAAAAAAATATTTGAAGAGCAGGGAAAAGAGTTCAAGCTGGAAAAACAGGTAGCTACTCCGGAAAATATTCAAAATCACTGGTATAATTTTTCGGATCTGGATGATAAAGTCGCTATTAATTATAATCTCGCCGATGATTTCAAAAAGAACAGCAGGGATGTCGGTCCGCAGGATTTTATCGTCGTCAATGACTATATATATAATGACGAGAAAAATAATCATAAATCATACGGTTATCTGCGAACGCCTGAAGTCGCGAACGAGATTTATAGATTCCTACGGCCTGAAAAAACTACCTTCGCGGAGACGGTCAGAACAAATTTCAAACAAATACTTAAGACATTCAGCGAAACAAAAAAATAATCCGTGTATGCAGTTAAATTTGTCAGATAAGGGCCGAATGGGGAAAAAAATTGCCGTATTAATCATTGTAACGCTTCAAGTTTTTGCGGCCGGCTGTGGACGGGACACGGGCCTCAGCAGAAAGGATTCAGTTGTCCCGGTTAGCGGGGTCCCTGTATTTAACCTGCCGCTGTCCGCAGAATTGGCCGGTGATGATACTGAGATTTCAGGTCTTGCCTGGTACAATAATTACCTCATTATTCTTCCACAGTATCCAAAACGGTTTCCAAGTGAAGGTGACGGAGCGATTTTCGCTATTCCGAAGGCCGAAATATTGGAACGGTTGGAATCAGGTGACAACAAACCGCTGGAGGCGATAAAAATTCCGGTTTTTGGGCAGGGGCTTAATAAAAAAATTATTGGCTTTGAAGGATTTGAAGCAATAGCATTCAGGGATAGTACGGCATATTTGACGATAGAGAGCAGAGAAAACAGGAAAATGAAAGGACAAATTGTCGCGGGGGTCATGAAATCCGATCTCAGCGGGCTTTATATCGAATCAAACAGCCTTAAAGAGATACCGTCCGATGTGAATCTTCGCAATATGGCGTTTGAATCACTGGTTATCACGAATGACGGGGTACTGGCGATATATGAGGCGAACGGCATCAATGTGAATCATTTGCCGCGGGCGGTTTTGTTTGATTTTTCATTAAATCTAAAATCCCGAATTACTTTTCCCGCGGTTGAATACAGGATCACGGACGCCACGCCTACCGATTCAGACAATCGTTTCTGGGTTATAAATTATTTTTTCCCCGGTGATAAGAATCTGTTAAGGCCGCCGGGAAACAGTTTTCCCCAAAGACATGGTGAAAACAGATCTGATTTCGCGAATTTAGCGGTGGAAAGGATCATTGAACTGCAATACAGTGATTCTAAAGTATCCGCGACCAATCGAGAACCGATAAGTCTGATGCCGGCGTCCGGCCGCGATTCGCGGAACTGGGAGGGTATTGTTATATTAGAAAACAAGGGCTTTATCATGGCGACAGATAAATTCCCAAAAACAATTCTGGCGTTTATTCCCTTCGATAACACCCAAAACCACGGGAATTAAGAGGACAGATAGCTCCACTTTTAATGTCGTTATAATTCTTATACATATATAGATATCCTCCGTTAAATTAAATATAACATAAAATATATAATCATTTTTTCCGCAGGTCCATTTAGTTATATTTTCAGGTAAACTAATAAGAACAGTGAAACGACAAATTAAAAATCGTTTTAAATTGCTGATTGTCAAATACATAAAAAATTAAATAGTTTTCAAATTGTAGATAATTTTTGCTGTTTCAAAGTAATTGTTATGATTCTCGGGCAGATTAATTTTTAACAAATCAATTTAGGGAGATTCAAATGAATATCATTGAGAGAGTAAAAAGAATATTGATGACACCTGCAGCGGAGTGGGAAATTATCAAGGTGGAGCAGGCTTCAGTATCGGGTTTGTTCTCAAATTATGCTGTTATCTTAGCGGCCATACCGGCAGCGGCAGGTTTTATCGGATTTAGCGTTTTTGGTATTTCATCCGGTTATGGATCATTTAAATTTTCTATAGGAACAGCCTTAACCTGGGCGGTTGTTTCATACATCATGTCATTGGTTGGCGTGTTTGTAGTGGGCTATGTGATAGATTTTTTAGCTCCAAATTTCGGATCAACAAAAGATCTTGTATCATCTATGAAAGTGGCGGTTTACGCGTACACCGCGGCATGGGTCGGCGGAATCTTCAATCTGATTCCTTCACTCGCGATTGTATCTGCCCTCGCGGGAATATATTCGCTCTTTCTTTTATACAAGGGAATCGAAAGTATTAAAATGCCGCCGGCAAACAAACTTGTCAGTTATTTCGTGGTGACTCTCCTGATTGCCATTGTTATTTTCTTTATTACAGGCGCTCTGTTGTCCCCGATCCTGATGAAGGGGAATGTAATGTACGGAACTCTTTAAGTTCTGAATATGCCAAACTTCTGAAATGCCAGGGATGGCTCAGAAGTTATATACAAAATCCACCCAGGGAATTCCCGGGAATAACGCGTCTTCTCCAAGTACATTAAAAAAACCAAGATCGAAACTCATCGATTCACCGAAAAATCGTAATCCATACGAAATCAGAGGATTATCAACACCGGGAAATATCCAGTTTTCACTGACAAAGGCAACCCGTCGCGCAAAACGGTTTTCCACACCGATCATAAAAACCGGTTCGTTGGCAACATCACCTGAAGCGAATCCGTATCCAAGCCCGATAGAAATACTGCGGTCCGCGCTGCCATAAGTGCCGACACCATAGAGAATTCCGAATGTACCAAAATCATCTTCGTCCGGAATTTTTATGATCAACGCGCCCGCCGCCAGATTAATATCATCAGACTGAATAAGGCCGATTTTTGGTGTGATGAAGAATAACTGGTCATTCATATTCACGCCGGGAAAAATAGAAAAACCACCGCCGATCGTCAGCCAGTCGGTTAAGCCATAGGCGATCCCGGGGAAAAAGATATAATAATCGGAAAAATATCCTTTACCCTTTTCCAGCATCCTTCCTGTCGGCGCGAAATAAAGTCTGGTATAATTCGGATTAGGAAACCAGTAACTGCCTCCCCTGATAGATTTTGCGGGAACCTCATCTATTTTTTTAATACGGGAAATTTTGAGTGAGATATTTCCCATTTCTGTTTGAAACAGAATCATATCATCCATAATGTCTATGATTCTGCCGATGAGGGTGGACCCGTCCATAGTAGTGATCATCTGAATGGTCGAAGAATCCGGAATCTGTAACTGGTCAATGACTTTCTTCTCCTGTCCGTAGCCTGTCAATGTAAAAGACATAACAAATAACAGTGAAATCGCGGGCGCGATTCCCTTGAGTAAAGAGATGGTTCTCATTTTGACCTCACAATTTTAATGCAATAAAATATTTTACACTATGCGCGGCTGATTAAATAGACAGTATATACTACATAAATTACCAGAAAAAGAACCGCTTCCCAGCGGTCAAGAGTACGTTTTTTACCGGTAAACATCGTAAAGAAGAGTAAGAAGGAGGCCGTTATTAAGACCATCAAATCCAGATTCATCGCGGAATTGAAGGGTAACGGACGAATGAGTGCGGATACAGCAAGAATGAAAAAGATATTGAAGATATTTGAGCCAAGAATATTTCCCATCGCAATATCAGACTGTCCTTTGTGAGCAGCGACAGCGGAAGTAAACAGTTCCGGCAGCGAAGTTCCTATGGCGACGATTGTCAGGCCGATAATGCGGTCACTAACATCAAAATGCCGGGCAATGTCAACAGAATTATTCACAACAAATTGCCCGCCAAAAAACAAACCTCCAAGGCCCAGTAAAATATACAGAACCATTTTGACCGTGTTCATTTCAGTGAATTTTTCCGCGTCATCAGTTTCGACTTTTGAGATCGCGAAATTGTAAATTAAAAAAATGATAAAAAAGAATAGAAGTACAATCCCCTCACTCCGCGACATGACGTTTTCCGATTGATCAAAAATAAAATCATTGCACATAAATATTAAGACAAGAGAACCGAGAAGGGCAAATGGTATTTCACGCCAGACCGTATTCCGGTGGGTTGAAATCGGATTGATCAAACCTGCAATTCCCAAAATCAACAAAATGTTTACAATATTGCTGCCGATTATATTTCCAAAACTCAGGTCCGTGTTTCCCCGAAGGGAGGCGATAATATTAACCACTAATTCGGGAGAAGATGTGCCAAAAGCAACAATGGTCAGACCGATAACCATAGGTGAAATAGAAAAACGAACCGCCAGGGACGCAGAACCTTCAACAAGGAGATCAGCGCCTTTGATTAAAAGTAGGAAGCCGAGCAGTAATAACGCATAATTAAAAAATAACGGCATTTTATGCTTTCATTGTTCTAATATTACCGTTTATCTTCATAGCAATATTTCTTAAATCACAAAAAAGATCGCGAATATTCCTGACAGAATTATTTCGTTCTTTTTCCGTTTTGATGAGTTCCGGCATCCTCATTGTTAATGATCGCTACGGGAAAAGGTTTTGTTTCTGATCCGGTGTATAAAGAAATGTGAGGGAACGGAATTTCAATGCCTTGGTCATCAAAACGATTCTTAATTTCTTCAAGAATGCTGTTTTTTAATTTGAGAAAATCCGCTTTCACTGCCCACACGGCAAAGAGAAAATCAATGGATGAATCTCCGAAACCGGAAAAGATAATCAAAGGTTCAGGTTCCTGAAGGCAAAGCGGATTCTTAGCGGCTATATCCAATAAGACCGATTTAACCTTACCGACATCCTCTTTATATGCAACCCCGATATTTACATCCAGCCGGCGAATAGGAAAGCGGGTAACGTTGGTTACCTCACTTTTTATAATAGTTTCATTTGGAATTCGAATAAATTTGTTGTCAAAGGTTCTGAGTTTGATGGATAATACATCAATGGAGAGCACCTGTCCGGTGGTGCCGCCAACAGTGATGACATCATCAACCATAAATGGTTTTTCGGCGATCAGAAAAAGACCGCTGATGATATTTGAAACGGAAGTCTGAGACGCGAATCCAAGCGCGATTCCAACAATTCCGGCGGCGCCAAGGAGATGCGATAACTTAAATCCAAAATCATTTAAAATGGAAAAAATAATAATGACGACGCCTGAATACATAACCAGCTTGCCGAAAATCATCCCCTGCTGGGCGCTTAGTTTTTTAGTGAAATATTTTTTGATGCTTTTGCTTAACATAAAAGTCAGCGGCAGGCCTATAAATATAAGCGCGAGAAACCGAATGATGGCAGATGCTTTTTCTTCTGTAAAAAAATGGCTAAAGTCAAGCCCGAGTGAATGTAAAAAGTCCATATCAGCCTCGCTTAATTTGTGAAAATTCCCAGTCCGGGAAGATCCTTCAATGTTGAAAATGTTTTGATCGAAAGACCTTTTTTAGATGTAATCCGGGCTGTATTAATGAGCTTTGCTGATTTTGCGTCAACCGGCGGCCCCTGTGGAAATTCAATCTGGCTAATTTCCTGTTCGCCCTTATAAATGATGCTTGTATCGCCAGCCCAGAGCTGGTTGTTTTCCATATACAAAGATAAATTGGTAACCCGAAGAGCTAATTTTTCCACCAGTAAATCCTCATTAGATTTATTAGATAAAAATATCGGGCAAATGGCCATATAGGGGCGATCGGGATCTATTTCAATCTGACGCCGCACCCCTGAAGAAACCCAATAGCATAGTTCACCTTCAAGAAAAGTTCCGAACCATGTATTTGATAATATAATGGTAGGTATGTCTAGAAGAGGGTAGGTATGCCTTCCGGAAATACCAAGCTGAATCCAGACGGGAATGCGGACATAAATCTGGGCATGACTATTTTTAACTATCCGGAATGGAGATTCAGGTTTTATGATGACAGGCCGGTCAGGCATTTGAGGTTTTATCTGCAGCTTGGTTATTTCTTTTTTGACCGCCCAGCGAGACCAGGTCGTCTTTTCGCTGCTGATTTTCTTACTGATATTATTGTCTTTCCGGCTATGAAAATATTCATACCTGGCCATGAGTTCGTTTCTGGAATACATAAACGAAAATTTAAGATTTCCAATGGAGTAATCTTGTGGATCTGTGGAAATAGTTTCGTAATCCTTCCAGGTGAATATCGCTTTACGCATCCGCTATCCTAACATCTTATTCAGAAAACAATATTGTCTGTAATTTAGTAATAAAGTGATTATAGTACTAAGAATAATCTGTAAAAAGATAAAGAACAATTAAATATTAATTACCTGAATCTCTTCGAAGCTCCTTGATTGGAAGCGGTTCAGCACTACGAAGATGTAAATCTCTTTGTGGAAAAGGTATTTCTATTGAATTCTCCCTGAACTTACGGACGATCGCGCAATTAATATCAGAGCGGATTATATGGTGCCTTTTGGTGTCAAGAATCCAGACTCGTAAAAGCATATTCCATGATGAGTCGCCAAAACTGGAAAGCAGAACATCCGGTTTGGGGTTTTTTAGAACATCAGGGTGTTCGCCGGCGACTTCCTCCAGGCTATTCAGCACGGCATCCAGATCAGATCCGTAGGAAACCCCAACTTCAATTACCAATCTGATTTTTGGGTCTCCGTGTGTCCAGTTTATGACATTCGAAGATACAAATTCAGAATTCGGTACTATAATAGTGATATTGTTAAGCGAACGAATCGTCGTCGATCGGAAATTAATGGCTATCACATCACCCTCTGTGTCACCAACAGTCACACGGTCTCCTATTTTAATCGGTTGCTCAAAGAGCAGAATGAGCCCAGCCACAAAATTGGATGTCACATTCTGCAGCCCGAAACCGATACCGACGGAAAGCAATCCAAAGATGACAGCCAGACCGCCGAGATTGATTCCGACAAATTGAAACGCGACAATTGTGCCGATCACCATGACAGAATAATGAGTAATCCTGAGCATCATGAATCTGGTATTTGTTTCAAGCTGGAGTCTTGTGAATACTCTTTGCAGCAGCATGCGGTTAATGATTCGGGACAGAATAAAAAACATGATCATCATTATAATGAACATCAGTATTGAAAACATGGTGACCGGAGTCTGATTCAGCTCAAAGAGCGTAACGTTAAGAATTTTGGAAATAACATGCGAAATTGCCTGAAGATCCATTGTTTATCCCGTCCGGAAAATTAAAAAAATGTTATAATTTATAATCACTGATCAGTGTTTAAAAATTCCTTCTAGTTTTTACTGTTGATAAAAGACATTTCCTCCGCTGTGATCAGTTTCTGATTTAGAAACTCAGAAATGACAATTTCAGTCATCTCGCTGGCAAATGCAAATTCGTACCGGATATCATTTACATAAGCCTTGAGCCGCATTTTTAAAAGTGACCGTCCTTCATGTATTTCATTCTTAATAATAATCGCAATCGGTTTGTTCAGATAAATAAATTTGGATACCGCGGCGGCGCGATAAGCGACTTTTTTGGCCCTGACCAGATCGATATCCGGAGGCAGATAGAATTCGGCTACGACCTGACAGTTGGATTCCCCTGAGTTCGAATTTGAAACAGACTGATTGACGATTTCACTGTTCGGAATGGATACAAGCGAATCGTCCGCCGTAACAATCCGCACGGTGCGCAAACCGATTTGAACCACTTCGCCATAGTGTGCCCCCACTTCTATTTTGTCACCGGCCTGAAACGGGCGGTCGAACAAAATCATAATACCCCCAAAGATGTTCTTAAGGATATCCTGCGAAGCGAAGCCGACCGCTATGCCGGCCGAAGCGGTGACGGCGATCAGGGTTTCGATGGGAGGCGCGATAATTCCCGCGATGATGATATAGAGTACAAATGTCCACCCGACAATTCGTAATATGGGGACAAGCCCCTTTATAGTAAGTCTCAGATTGCTGAAACGTTCCGCAAGGGCTTCAAGAACACGGGTTAGATATTTAATGACAATAAAAGCGATAAGAAAAATCAGAAAAGACCAGAGTATTTTTCCGAAAGATATGGACCAGGGAAGTTTTGGACCGGAATCACCAATCTTTTCCCGGATATTGCTTATTGCCGAGGTAGAATCCGCCTGCGCTAAGGTATCTTTTACCGCCTGCCCGTAAGAAGGCTGGTAATCAAATATCCCAAATATGACAACCAAACTGAAAAGTACAGATAAAAATGATCTGTTCATATTAAATCCTTATTGGATAATATTCTTTGCTTTTAAAATTCTCATCAACGGGCGATATAAAAATGGATGTATCTGATAGCCGCGCTCCTTCTTTATAATCAGGCCCAGGTTTTCCATCCGGGTAAGCTGCAATAAACTGTGTTGACTATTCTGGTGGAAGATAAGCGCGTGAATTTTAGGAGAGAGCGTTTCATGCTGGAAGATGGCACCCAGAGTGAAAAGATCTTCTGCCGGAAATCCGTATAGAAATGAATAATCGACGTTAATATCGGCGGTCAGTATGATTTTGTCGGATAATATTTCTTTAATGGAGCGTAACCAGTAAAGCATTGCAACCGTGACATTTCCGGATGACAGATCGTTTAATTGATCAAAAAACAGTATTTTAAGAAAGTTCTGCCGGTCTTTATCCGTAGTAAGTTTCTTAAATTTCCGGCTGGCTCGTATGCTTTCGTTATCTTCGAATTCAAGATTATATCCACTCACGCGGTGACGTTTTAAGATGATCGACTGCATCTCAGACATTGGTAGAGCGCCCAGGAAGATCTCCTTGTTGAAGAATCTTGAAATGCTGATTACCTTATCCAGATAGTTCCAGCTGTAGAGAGTGCAGGAGAGAAGCCAGAAAATTTTACCGTGTGTCCGTGAAACGAGCAGGAGAAACCGTTCGATGCTTTCAAAACCGTCCACTACCCGGATAAATAAATTCTGTATGTTCTCAACGATGCAGATATGCTTTTCTTTGCTGTTAAGAATCCATTCTTCAAACTCATCCAGGTCGGCAATATTCTCAGTCTTAAACGCGTTTTTAAGAAGAACAAGTAAATCCTGATTGGTATATGATTTATCGAGGATGTCGAGTAAAATCATGCCATGATTCTGGAAATATTTCTTCTCCGCGAACTTCATCAGCGTCGTTCTGCCGCTGCCTCTTTCACCGATCAGAACCGTAGAAGCATACTGACCGTTTTGCCAGTCATTAAATTCATTTTCAATCATTTCCATTTCACTATTTCGGCCGGCGTAAAATCGTTCATCATCAAGTGGTTCGAACCGAAAAAGTCTCTGATAGACATAGGGCAGTTTTGAAACCTGGGTTTGCGTGTCAGAAAGAAATACACTCAACTGATCTTCGATGACCGTTTCCGGTTTAACGAGTCCGGTTATTTTTCTGAACTTTGAATACCCGCCCCAGATTTTCTTAAAATTGCCGGTTACAAAAACAAAAATAACAGGAAGAATCGATTTTACAAACGTGATTGCTTTGTGCCGGTATTCCCTGATTCTCTCTTCCGTTTTGGCTCTGGCAAATCGCAATTTCAAGTCAAATATTTTTTCGTTATCGGCAAGATTTTGTATTTCATGTTCAAACTCAAGAGAGCGTTCAAAAAGCTGCAGATTGCATTCCTCCGCGATACTGACGCTTTGAGAAAGCAAATCGTTAAAAAGTTTTTCGGCTCTTTCAAATCCGCCGAGCACTACTTTTTGCGCTTCGCTAAAATTTGACTCTGAGTCATCCTGAGTAATAAGATTTAAACCGGCCTCAAGATTAAACTCAACGACCTGATCAATTTCAGAGATGGTACGTGAAATACTCTCCAGATTTTCTCTTATCGTATCAATAAATTTATTGTATTTGTCTGAAAACCGAGACAGGATTTCGGTATCAACGAGCTCCTTGAGAGGTATATCGTCAATTTTTGATTTTGGCGGTGTATTTTCATCATCACGATATACAAAAATGACATGTTCTTTGGAAAGAATTCCGCGCGCCTTATCGAATTCGGACGAATAGTTCTCCAGAATTTGTATAATCTGCGTCTGGACTATCATATCCAGTACATGCGGCAATTTTACATATCTTAACTCTTTAATAAGATCGCGATTTTCTGTGGTTATAGCCTGTTTCAGGGCTTTGGCCGATTTCGGGGCGCGTAATTTTTCGGCGGATTTTGAAAGCAGATCAATCACTTCTTTAATGGATGGCTGCATTTTTCGTTCAATTTGATCATAGAGCCGGCGAATCGTACTCTTATATATTTGACTGAGTTTTAGCTGCAGAATAGAAAGCTCCAGGCTGTTCTGCCATTCCTCGCGAATTCCCCTAAAATGCAAATCCCAGGCTTCCCTGATTTTTTTAAAACTCTTTTCGAGAAAAGCCCACTGTTTATTGAAACCGTTTTTTTCAAATGTTTTAACAGGGTGAAGAAAAGTGCCTGCCAGCTCCCAGTTGCTGTAAAACCGGGTTAACACATTTTCAAAATTTTGACTAAACCGGCTTTGCGCTTCAGATTTCAGTAAAGTTGAATCAATTTCGGAAATCCGTAATTCTTCAAGGATCTCATCAAAAATCGTTACCGGAATCCTAAGTTCTTTCTTTTCCTCATCGGTGTATGACTTTAATTTTTCGAGCGTGATTCCTTTTTCCTTGAGTCGTTCAACATCGGATTGAAGTCGGGCGAACTGCAAGGAAGCGGATCTTAGAAAAATCTGCCATTCCTTTAAAATATATTCCACCACCGGGCGTTCGACATGATCGGTCAGAAAATGATATAGATCGAATTTTCTGGTGTGAACCGGCAGTTCTTTTGGGAGTTTTCTGGCCAATTTCCTGAAAAAGTTTTTGATTTTCAGATTGATCTTTACTGACCGGCGCTTAAGTCTTTTATTGAATTTCCAGATACGGTCAGGCAAGGAATCTGTGCTAACCGGTTTCCAGAATTCTTCAGTCACAGGTATTTCAATTTCCTGGGGAAATTCGTTTAGAAGAAGCTGGAATTTTTCAAGCCAGTGCATAACAAATTCCCGCTGTGACTGATCTTTATCGCTGTATGACAGGCTTTCGACCCAGGTAAGAAGTTCAATAAAATTTAATTCCAGAATTTTCCAGGCATCCTCGATGGAAAGTTCAAATTTTTTATCGGCCTTAATTTGTTCTGATATTGATTTAATGATACGATTAAATTCCTTTAATCGACCGTTATGGTATTTCTGCCAGTCTGAGGATGCTTCAAGAATGGAACTGAGCGCTGCTTCTTCAAATCGCTTCATTATCAATTTAGGATCTTCATTCATAAATAATCCTGTAATTAAACATTTTTTCGGTTTTTAGTATAGAAGAAAGAACAGATATTACCATCCATGGCGGCGGGGCGAATATACAATAAATTACCTATTACGCAATATATCCGCAAGCGAATTAAATATTATAATAAATAAGACCGTAATATTAACTAACAGATGATGATGGTCAAATCCATAAAAATTTTTGAAAGAAGAAGACCATTCAAAACAAAAAAATACACCGGCTAATATTATTTCAGGAAGCGATGCTTACAGCTCTGTTTAAAAAAGCTTCAAGATCCTGCATTGAAAAGTGGCGGCTGAATCGCCTTATTTCCCGGCCGTCAGAGAACAGAACAATTGTCGGAACAGCAAATACCATGTGCTGACCGCTCACAAGAGGGTGTTCATGAGTGTTTATGTAAAGAAAATCCACACCTTCATATTTATTGGCGAGATTTTCCACTTTTGGGCGTAATACCTGACAGACATTGCATTCCGGATAGGAAAAATACGCCACCAGGAAAGGACTTTCCTGGATAGTTTCATTTATTCTTTCAAGACCCAATGTAAACTCCTTGTAATTCTATTAAACCGTCTGTTAGACGTATCATGATAAATTTTTACTTTCTAATGCATAGATGACCCTAATAACTGAAAGTTACGAATAATTATTTGAATAAATTTTTTAATTTATCTTTTACCTGATCACCAAGCTTACTTTTTTCTTTCTCAATCTCTTCCTTTTTGTCATCGATAAGCTTTAACTTGTCTGAAAGCATGTCCTCATATTTTGTCAGTTGCGCCTTTAATTGCTCTTCCTTACCGGAAATCAGTTTATTTAGTTCTTCGCGACGTTTTCCGACCTCCTGGTCAACTTTTGCTTTAATTTTGGCGCGGGCTTCTTCTGCATCCTTACTGAGTACGGACTTCAAACCGGACACAAATTGATCATCAAGATTTGAATTGAGAGAAAATTTCAGATTGTCCTTTTCTCCGCTGATCCGGGCGATGAAATCGACAGTAGAGGTTCCTTTAATAATGTCCCGGACGATTGATTCAAGTTTGTTTTTTGAGTCTTGCGTATCCAATTGTTCAAATTGCAGCTCTGATCCGACAAATTTAATAATCCCGGTTATCTTATTCCCGGAAATATCAAAATTTGATTCGACACTGCCGCTGCCTTTTTTGATCTTGTTCGGCAGAAACTGTGAATTGGACAACTTCATATTATTAAGTGAAAATCCTTTATACAGCAAATTGATGTGTTCAGATGGTTTTTCACCAAGATAATCTAACTCACCGGTTATCGACAACCCGCGTCCTCTGTTATCAAAACCATTGATATCCATATCCGTGGTTTTACCGATGATCCGCTGATCGGAAACGATATTACGAATTTTACCCTTTAATTGAATACCGTCATTTGTTTCGCCGCTGAGATTAATCAGCCTGATCCAAAAATCGGGCCGGGCGTTTTTATTGTAAAAATAAATATCCTGGCCTTTTAACCGGGGAGGTTTTGCTTTTTCCGGTTTATCGGACTGCAGTTTGGCCGCATAGGTCCGGGCTTTTGAGACATAACCCAAATATTGATTCACCTGATTGACAACCGTTTTGCCAAATAGAAATTTTCCGATGTTCTGAGAATTGATCTCAGGAAGTTTAGCCATAGAAACGGCTTTTTTGTAGTCATCCTGAATCCAGTCATCCACCATCGCCGTACTGTTTCTCGCGGATTTCAAATCATCGGATAATTGTTGTTTACTGTTCTTTAGTATATTAGAAAGGGAATCGGCCGATTTTTTTATCTGATTGATATCGTTCAAAGATGACTGAAAAGACTGAACAGAATTTATTTTTTTTATATCAAGAGCTTTGACCTGTCTTTCGATTCTTTTGGAATCTTCTTCAATATCCATCCCGGCCAATTGCGTTTGCCAGCCGTCATATTTTTGGGTCAGGCTTTTCTGAAGAGAATCGATTCGGGAAGGAGAATCAATTTTGAGCAAAGCCATCACGCTGTCAACGTTTATTTTTTGTTTATAGGCCGACATGTTGAACGCCGGCGCCTCGCCGATTTGTTTCCCCAGATTGTCAATCGTTTTACCTAAAAATCCCTTTTCGGCGTAAGATGTCTTCTTTTTTATGATTTTCCCGTCGGTTTCCCGGTCGGTATTCATCCGGAAGCCGGTTAGCTGAATGTTTTCAATGATAATCTTTTTGCTGAACAATGGCCAGAATTCCATTTTAAACTCTGTATGGCCGGTTTCGATAATGTTCTTCATGGTGTTTTTTGTATCCGTTATCTGCAATCTGTCCCAACTCAACCGGGGACCAAACAGAGAAAAATCAATCCCGTCAAATTCCACTTTTGCGCCATTTAACGAACCGCCAGTTTCTTCCAGCTGTGATTCCAGCCACGCATTGGTTAATAGCAGAGAGATACCAAAAATTACCGCCGCGATGACAAGAAGTACAATGATTCCTTTTTTCCGAAACATTATTCACCCCAAATTTTTACTTTTTCATAGATTGAATAGAATTTGGAACCCTTCACAACCTGAACAATTTTCCATTTCTGAAATTTTGGATCTATATTTTCCCGGTAATAATTAACTCCTTTTATCGTAAGAAGGTAAACCGGGATTAGTAGAATAATCGAAGTTACAAGACTCCCCATCACCACAGTGTTGTTGAAGCGGCTCAGCGCGATCACCGGGATATTATAAAGAGATGTGTAAAATCCTTTTAATGATGTCAGATCAGCCAGCAGGAAGTAGCCAAAACTGTGAAAAAGAGGATCAAGCAAGTAGGCCACACCGCTGAAAATTCCAAAACTGAAGATTGCCATAGCCATATTGACATTCAGGATAACGATCAGGAACAGAACAATCAAATTGTGCAGACTCATCATGGGAGTAAGTCCGATAATCATCCCGAGGATAAATCCCCCGGCAATCTGTCCGGGTGAAGCAGCGGACCTGAGAATTTTTAGCAGTTTTGCGAAAAATTGAAGTATGAACATAACGCGCTCCGAAATAAGGAAGATGGTTAAAGTTAAAAAGCGTTTGCTCTGATAAAAAGGAATATATTAAAAACTTACATTGCGCATATTTCATTGATAGCCTGAATGCGCGCGTCATCATAATTCAGAATGACAAATATTGATTATAAGTTCCTTCCTCATCAAAATTATCTATAAATGGTTCAGCGGATCTCTAACTGAATTAATATTTGTTTTAATTCCGGGATCACTTCATTCTCAAACCATGAGTTGGATTTAAACCAGCCGCGGTTGCGGGGCGAAGGGTGGGGAAGAGGGAAATATTGAGGAAGATATTCTCTGTAATTCTTAACGGTTTCAGAGAGATTTTTCTTTCTACTTTTTCCAAGAAAATATTCCTGAGAATATCTGCCGACCAATACGGTAAGCTTAATATTTTTAAGGTGTTCCGAAAGACGCTCAAAATAAAGCTCCGAACATTCTTTTCGAGGCGGCAGATCACCGTTTTTACCGGTTCCCGGATAACAGAATCCCATTGGAATAATGGCGATGAGATTTTCATCATAAAATGTTTTACTGTCCAGACCGAGCCAGTCCCTAAGCCGGTCACCGCTCGGATCATTAAACGGAATGCCTGTATTATGCACTCTGATGCCCGGGGCCTGCCCGACAATCCGCAAACAAGATGATTCTGACGCGCGGATGACGGGATTCGGACCAAGTGGGAGGAAATCTTCGCATACACTGCAATTGCGGATTTCCGATAACAGTTTGTTAAATTCCCGCATGATATTGAAATGAATATATTAATGAAGTAATGATCTGCATTTATTTATCATCTGCAGGTGAATTTGCCATCCAGGATTCCAGAATTTCAATGATCTTCTGTGCCTGAGCCGGGGATGAGATGTTGAATTTTGAATGAGGATAATAAATTCCGTTGCGCTTCTGGTATCTTCCGATTCTGAATTTGGCCGGACCATATTCACCACTGGTCTTATTGAGCTCCTGATACATAAACATGACCGTTGCCCAAGCCCCTTTAGTGAGTATTTCTTTTTTTAATTCTTTGACCGTTGCCCTGCCCTCATCATCTGTCCATTCTATTGTGATATCATCAATTGGATCTGACATATTATCTCCTGACGTTTTAAAATTTTATCCCGGATGTGGAATTATTTGCTATTAAAAAGATCCTGCTGAGTTGTATCTTCATCGTCTTCATGTTGATCGGAAGAGATTTCCTCCTCTCCGGTTTTTATGATGATCTCCGGTTCGTTATCTTCGGCGATGATGATCTCCGGTTCATCTGTCTCAATCAAATCTACTCCAATCACCTTGTAATTGCTAATCCGGTTACCCCTTGCTTTCCAGCCTTTGATATCAACGATGTCATTAAGGGAGATATTTTCGGCCATCTCTTCCTTGGCGCGTCCCTTAAGATAACGCATTTCCGCGGAGGGATTTTGATGAGAGGTGACAAGAACGAGTTTTGAATCTTTATGATCCGTAATATATTTGAAGAACTTGTCCTGAGTGAGTGTTTCAATCTTAAACCTTTTAACATAAAAATTCTCTGTGTCGCCGTCATAGTGAACAGCTGTTATAACTTTCTCAGGATCGAACTGCTCGATCAAAATCGTTTTTTCGAGGTCATAGTGGTTGCTGAGCTCATAGGATGTCAGTTCATAAGTTCCGTCTTTGTAAATGGCGAGAATAAGATCATCACCTTCAAAATTACCGAGATACAATCCTCGTTCATCTGTGTTAAGCCTGCCGATTGTTTCATCGTACCAGACATCGAGTCCGCCGAGAGTGGAGGCGCCAATCGATTTTTGAACGATCTTTTTTACGGGATACTTTGAAAATATATTGCCCTGTGCGCCTCTTCCTTTTATGGCCAGTTCAGCAAAATCGAAATCAAATACTTTGATCCGCGCGCGGCAGCTCTGACTCAAATAAACGGTTACGGTTTCTGATTCGCTATTGGGATTGGCAGTGAAATACAGCGTTTTGGAACCCTTGTTGCCTTTGGTCAGGTCGTATTGTTTATCTCTTGTGATGGCGGTGACCGTAAAACGTTTGGCGTATGAAATTCCCGATTTACCGTCCCGATAGATCATATTATAGGTCATGCGCTCGTCATTTTTATTCCAGACATCGGCGTGAAGAATATTTTTTCCTATAAATGCTTTATCGGAAACCCTGGTTACCATAAAAGAGCCATCTTCCAGGAAGACGATGATATCATCAAGGTCGGAACAATCACAAACGTATTCGTCTTTCCTGAGAGAAGTTCCGATAAATCCTTCCTTCCGGTTGATATACAACTTTTGGTTCGCCACAGCGACCTGCGCTATTTCAATATTCTCAAAAGAACGGATATCGGTTTTCCGTTCCCGCCCCTTGCCGTATTTCTTCTTCAGATTTTCAAAATAATTGATGGCAAACTGAGTCAGATGCGCGAGATTGTATTCCACCTGGGCGATCTCATTTTCAAGAGCCTTAATTGCTTCGTCGGCTTTAAAGGAATCATATTTTGAAATACGTTTGATCTTGATCTCGGTAAGCTTTACAATATCGTCAGTGGTTATTTCACGTTTGAATAATTTTTTGTAAGGCTCCAGTCCTTTGTCGATGGCTTCTATCACCGCATCCCAGGTCTCACATTCTTCGATATCCCGATAAATCCGTTTTTCGATGAATATTTTTTCGAGCGATGAAAAATGCCATTTCTCAGCAAGTTCCTGTTGTTTTATCAGAAGCTCTTTTTTTAACAACCTTACCGTGTTTTTGGTGGATAACAATAAAATTTCATTCACACTGATAAAATGGGGTTTATCATCGATAATCACGCATAGATTCGGTGAGATCGAAACCTCGCAGTCAGTAAAGGCGTAAAGCGCGTCAATCGTTAAATCGGGAGAGACGGCCGGCGGCAGCTCAATAATAATTTCGATATTTTTTGCGGTATTGTCGATCACGCGTTTTATTTTTATCTTATTGTTTTCGCTTGCTTTAACAATGGATTCCATGATGGAAGTGGTAGTAGTGCCAAAGGGAATTTCACGAATAATCAATGTTTTTTTGTCGATGGTATCAATTTTTGCCCGGACGCGGATTCGACCACCCCGCATACCCTCATTATAATTGCTGAAATCTGCCATGCCTCCGGTAGGAAAATCCGGCAGTAGATTTATTGGTTTTCCGTTAAGAATATCAATAGACGCGTCAATCAGTTCGATAAAATTATGCGGCATAATTTTGGTGGCAAGTCCTACCGCGATACCCTCCGTGCCCTGTGCCAGAACCAGGGGGAACTTCATCGGCAGGTGAACCGGTTCATTTTTACGGCCGTCATACGAAAGCTGCCATTCGGTTGTCTGTGGATTAAAAGCGACTTCGAGCGCAAATTTGGACGGGCGGGCCTCAATATATCGGGGAGCAGCGGCCCGGTCACCGGTGCGAATATCACCCCAGTTGCCCTGAGTTTCGATAAGCAGATCTTTCTGGCCGAGATTCACCAGAGCGTCGCCTATCGCCTGATCTCCATGGGGGTGAAACTGCATGGTATGGCCGATGATATTGGCGGCTTTATTAAAACGGCCATCATCCATCACCTTCATGGAATGCAGTATCCTGCGCTGTACGGGTTTTAAACCGTCTTCGACAGCCGGTACAGCTCTTTCAAGTATAACATATGATGCATATTCAAGAAACCATTGACTGTATAGATCCGCAACGTGCTTTGTTTCTTTAATTTCTCCGTTGGTGTGTTTCTGGTTTTTCTGTTCAGTGCTGTTTTTATCGTTAATTTTCTTGTCCATTTCCCTCTTCTATCAGATCTTTCTCTATTTTCAGATTTTCAATAATGAATTCCTGTCTATCAGACGTGTTTTTTCCCATATAATAGTTCAGCATTTTGTTTACGACAGTCTTTTCCCTGAGGACCAGCGGCTCAAGTCGGATATTTTCGCCGATAAATTGACCAAACTCATCAGGAGAAATTTCGCCCAGTCCTTTGAATCGTGTTATTTCAGCGTTTTTCCCCAGCTTTTCCTTCGCGGATTTTTTTTCGTCTTCGTCGTAACAATAAATCGTTTCCTGTTTATTCCGAACACGGAACAAAGGAGTTTCCAGGATAAAAACATGGCCGTTTTTAACAAGATCCGGGAAAAATTGCAGAAAAAAAGTCATCAGCAGCAAGCGGATGTGCATCCCGTCAACATCAGCATCGGTAGCGATGACAATGTTGTTGTAGCGGAGGTTTTCTATGTCTTCTTCGATGTTCAGCGCATGCTGCAGAAGATTGAATTCTTCGTTCTCATAGACCACCTTTTTGGTCAGTCCGAAAGAGTTCAACGGCTTGCCGCGCAGACTGAATACAGCTTGCGTCTCGACATCTCTGGACTTCGTGATGGAACCGCTCGCGGAGTCACCTTCAGTGATAAACAAAGTGGAGTTGTAACGGCGTTCTGATTTACCTTCGTTATAATGGATGCGGCAGTCGCGTAATTTTTTATTATGAAGATTGGCCTTTTTTGCTCTCTGATTTGCTAGCTTTTTGATGCCGGCCATTTCTTTGCGCTCGCGTTCAGACTGCGAAATACGCTTTAATAAGGCATCGGCTGTTTCGGGATGTTTATGCAGATAATTGTCAAGTTCTGTCTTGATAAAATCATGAACGAATGTCCTGACTGTGATCCCGTCCGGAGCGATATTAAACGATCCAAGTTTGGTTTTTGTCTGCGATTCAAAGACCGGTTCCTGGATACGGATGCTGATCGCCGCAACAATGGAACTGCGGATATCGGCCGCGTCGAAATCCTTTTTATAAAAATCGCGAACGGTTTTGACAATCGCTTCACGAAAAGCGGCCAGATGTGTCCCTCCCTGCGTAGTGTATTGGCCGTTCACAAATGAATAGTATTCTTCACCATATTGATTCGAATGAGTTAGAGCTATTTCAATATCCTGAGATTTAAAATGTATGATCGGATATCGCTGATTTTCAGCTTCTGATTTTCGGCTCAGCAAATCCAGAAGTCCGTTTTCGGAATAAAATTTTTTGCTGTTTAAACTAATTGTGAGCCCGGCATTGAGATAAACATAGTTCCACATCAGATTCTCGAGATAATCCGGGATAAATCGATAATTCTTGAAAATATTGTCATCGGGTTCAAAAATAATGGATGTCCCGTTTCGCTGACTTGTGGATTCAATCGGGAAATCCTGCTTGAGCTCGCCCCGCTCAAATTCCTGGATCTTTGTTTGACCGTCCCTGGCGGACTGAACGCGAAAATAGCGGGAAAGAGCATTAACCGCTTTAGTTCCGACACCGTTCAAACCAACGGATTTCTGGAATGCTTTTGTATCGTATTTTCCGCCGGTATTGATCCTGGCGACGCAATCATAAACTTTGCCAAGTGGAATCCCCCGGCCATAATCGCGCACCTGAACACGGTGTTCGCTGATTTTGACTTCGATGGTTTTACCAAAGCCCATCATATGTTCATCTATGGAATTATCAATAGTTTCTTTTACCAGAATATAGATGCCGTCATCAAGAGATGACCCATCTCCGAGCTTGCCGATATACATACCGGGCCGCATGCGGATATGTTCACGCCAGTCTAAGGAGCGGATACTTTCTTCAGTGTAGATTAATTCTGACATTTTGCTTTGCCTGTTCCGTATTTAATTATAAACAAGTAATAATATAAAGAATATTTTCCGAATATCTCCATAAGGATCAGAGAAAAATATAATAATTCT
>JACDJC010000121.1_pt1 | contig 100613 bp, 95 predicted proteins | sample 7454191 | NCBI WGS metagenome assembly JACDJC01 (sample SAMN14253291, study PRJNA609438) | sludge metagenome | isolation source: sludge after 25d culture with pyrite and EDTA | collected 2018-12-20 | reverse complement strand
TCTTTTTGGGATTTTTGTTGCTTTGACGACTCAATTATACCAGAAAAAGGGGGGTCATTGTTTTTTTATTCGAAAATTCAATGAAACCTATGATAATACAGGCTTTAAATATATTAAATATATAAAGTAGTTAACACTACGGTAGAAATAAAGGAGGCATTCATAATGAAATTTTTGACTTATAAAATTGTTGGAGCACCAAAGGTAGGCATAATTGATGAAAATGGAATTATTTATGAGTTATCTGAAGTTCTTGAACATGAAGATTACACCACCATGATTGATGTAGTAAGTGGTATTTCGGAAGCTGAGCTTGCAAGAATTGCCCAGTTTCTTAAAGAACCTGACTTTGAGGGTGTAAATTCAGATAAAGTAGAGGTACTAGCACCTATTACTAGGCCAATACACGACATAATATGCGTTGGAGTCAACTACCTGGATCACCTGCAGGAGTCTAGGAGTGCTCTAAAAGACGATAGTCTGGACTCTGTATCGAAACCCGTGTACTTTGGGAAGAGGACTCTGGAAATAATAGGGACAAATTCTTCTGTGATTGGCTGGACGAACATAGATGACTATATAGATTACGAAGTAGAGCTAGCTGTCATAATTGGCAAGATAGGAACCTGCATATCTCCTGAAGAAGCAGAGGATTATATATTTGGTTACTCTGTATTTAATGATTTCTCATCTCGTAGATTACAAAAAGAGCACGTGCAGTGGTACCGAGGGAAGAGTTTGGATTCGTATACTGCAATGGGGCCGATTATTCTGCATAAATCAGAGATGCCGTTTCCTGTGGAAGTCGATGTAGTCTCAAGGGTAAACGGGGAGGTCCGCCAAAGTTCAAATACAAAGATGCTGATAAACGGAATAGATAAATTAATTAGTGATTTCTCAAATGGAATTACTTTAGAACCTGGAGATATTATAGCAACTGGCACACCTGCTGGTGTGGGAATGGGGTTCAACCCGCCTCGCTACTTAAAAAGAGGAGATGTTGTAGAATGTGAGATACCGGGGATTGGCATTCTTAAGAATACGATAGGTTAATTTTAGACAAAATATTCATAAGACAATCTAAAAACGAGTCAATAAATAATCTATATGGGGGACTTAAAATGAGTATATTTGAAGCATTGATGCTTCTTTGTTTTGGAGTTGCTTGGCCGTTTTCAATTATGAGATCTTACAAATCGAGATCTGTGGAGGGTAAGAGCCCGTATTTCCTAATAGTTATAATAATTGGATACATATCTGGTATAATTAACAAGTTATTAAACAGTAACGATATTGTCATGTATCTATATGTTCTTAACTTTCTGATGGTATCTACAGATTTGGTCTTGTACTATCGCAACGTACGATATATGAAAGAAAGTAAAGCATAAAATCCGGCTAACTAAACGTCAGCCGGATTTCTAATAATATATTCTATTTTTCGAAGATCTTTCTGTAATAATCAAGTTCCAGAATTTTTGATGAAAAGTAAAACTTTTCGCTAATGATATCCGAAATAAATTCTCTGTAAAGTTGCTCTTCTTCTGAATTTGTAAACAAGGAGCTACTTGAAGGTTCAAAGATATCATTTCTTGAATCATATCTTCCTTTGTCTGAAATAAAGCTTCTGTCATAGAGTATAACAAGAGGATCTGAGTTGGAAAATAAGTCTGTGCCCATGAGAAGCCTTGAGTCAAAGTCTAAACCCATCAAATTTGATACAGTTGGTATGATGTCAAGGCTTGACGCTGGTTTGTCTATCACTACTGGTTTCATGCCTTTTGCGTAAAGGATAAAAGCATTTTTATATAGTTCAAAGGTTTCTTCAATTTCATGACCAGCTAGTGCATTCATACTTTCCTGCTCCAGCGCATATGGATAGTGATCTGCACTGATAGCGATTAGTGTCTTTTCTGCAATTCCTTTTATTTCAAGTTGTTCCATAAGATATTCAAGTGCCCTGTCAAGCTCAATTTGTGTTGCCATATATGCTTTGGCTGGCTCGGGATAATCCAGATCATCCACCAGTGATTTGTTTTTATCAGCAATAAAATTCTCTTCAAATGAATAGAGCATATGGCCACTTACTGACATGTAGTAAGCATGGAAAGGCTCATTCTCAATAAATTCGGGAATGGTAAGCTCCATCATTTCAAGATCTGACTGTGGCCATGTATAAGTAACTTCAAGTCCATTTCCAAGACCTTTATAATCATAGCCAGCATTTGGATGAGACTTGTCGCGGTCATAGTAATCAAATGAATTATTGTGATATGCTTTTGTTATATAACCAAGTCTTTTAAGTTGATTGCCCATTGTAAACGGAAGAAGATTGTCCTGAGAATAGCTGAAACTCCAGACACCACTTTTGGGGATTAAACCTGTCATAGCGGTATACTCTCCGTCAGAAGTGCTGACGCCCCAAATGGCCGTATAGAAATTTGTAAATTTAAAACCTTCATTATACATTTTGTATAGAGTAGGGGTTAAGTCCTTGTCTATAGCTAAATGAGAAAAACTCTCTGCGGTTATCAAAACCAAATTATAATCTTTAAACATGCCTGTGTAATCATTTTTGTTAGTTGGAGTAACGGAATTAAAGTATTCATGCATTAATAATAAATCAGAGTCTGTCTCTGACTCTAAGAGAGTCTCAAAATCTATATCCATAATATTAGGTTTGTAAATGATTGGCTCATTACTTAGTTGCTCTGCTTCTGGGATATCCCTTGGCTCCCATTTTGTGAGGGACCTCTGCAAATCAATTCTCATATAAGTAAGTAGACCGAGGTTTTCTACTGACATCTCTGGGTGATTTATATTAAAATATAGGCTGTAGGGTGAATTTATCTCTTTATCGCCAAACGCGACCGAAATAGCTCCAGCCGCCTGAATTATTACGGCTATAATTACAGCGATTGCAACAGTTCTAAAATTAGGTTTACCCTGAGAATAAAATCTTCTGTTAAAGACAAGAAATATAAAGAAGGGCAAAAACAAGAATAGAATATATAGTATGTTATTTTTTGTTACATAAAACGCAGTGCCCGTGAATTCAAGTACTTTCCCAGCATTTCCTGCAGAATACACTATGTAAAACGTCCTAAAGATTTTGAAGTATACCAGTTGGGATGAATATAGAAAGCTCAGAACGAGGGTTAGGAAACCCGTAAAGGGTCTTTTATTTACTAGATAGGATACTATACCAAAAAGTATAGCGAAGGTTGAGCCAAATAAGGCAGAATAAAGTACTCCAAGATTTAAACCAAGGCCCATAGTAAACATTCTTAGGGATGTTTCAAGGAAAAAAATCGAGATTGCAAAATAAATTATGAGTTTTAGCAGATATGAAATTTTGCTTTTCTTATTATAATACAGCATGGTTGCCCTCCATTTCTGTTATAAAATAAGTATAGCACTAACTGAGTTCTTAGACAAATGTGATATAACTCAGTTTTGTATTGGCGAATTGCATTTTGATGCGATTGCCAGAATATTTATACAGGTGTATACTCAGGTAAAGGGTATAAAGGATATATGATACTTTACTTAAGAATTAAAAGGAGAAACCATGATTGATAAATCTATGAAGATTTTAGATATTGTTGAGAGATTCCCAGATAAAGAGATTATTTTTAAACCATATGATGAAATTGCTGGCAAGTGTATTATGTGCCACCATTTGTTTGATACAGTTGAAGACTTGTGTAAAGCGTATGATATTGATGAAAAAGAACTTTTGGGAGCGCTCAATAAGATTTAGAATCATTTGACTTACACACATGATATGCAGGAGGATAATCTTATGAATAAAGTGGATTTACTAAAAAGAAGAATAGATGTCGCCAAGGGTAAGATAAAAGCAGAACTTGTTCTGAAAAACTGTAAAATAGTGAATGTATTCACACATACAATTACTGAAGGTGATATAGCAATAGATTCTGGAATGATTGTGGGAATTGGAAATTATGACGGTGAAATTAATAAAGATGTTGATGGTGGCTTTGTTGCCCCAGGCTTTATTGACAGTCATATGCACTTTGAGTCTGCGATGGTGACCCCAGAGCAACTGGCCAGTGTTGTAGTACCTATGGGTACTACGACTATAATAACTGATCCCCACGAAATAGCAAATGTCTGCGGAATCGAAGGAATCAGATTTATGATGGATTCTACCAAGAACCTTCCGCTAAATATTTTGTTTATGATACCTTCGTGTGTACCGTCATCAGAATTTGAAACATCCGGAGCCAGGATTGAAGCTGAAGATATTTCGAGACTAATTGATGACAACAGAGTTCTGGGATTGGGAGAAATGATGGATTATCCAGGGTTGTTGGATGGAAATCACGATGTTTTAAAGAAGATAGACATAGCTAGCGATAAAGTCATAGACGGCCATAGTCCTGAAGTTAGTGGGAAAGATCTAAATGCTTATCTTTCAGTTAGAATCAAGACAGATCATGAGGCTTCCTATCTGAAAGAGATGGAGGAAAAACTGTCACTTGGCATGTATATAGCAATTCGGGAAGGATCTGCAGCAAGAGATCTTGAAGTGCTGCTACCTGCAATAAATAATCACAATGAGAGACGTACGACTTTCTGTACAGATGACAAGCACCCTGCTGATATATTGAAAGAGGGTCACATAAACTATAATCTTAAGAAAGCAGTTAGCCTTGGCTTAGACCCTATAACTGCAATAAGAATGGCTACTATTAACGCAGCAGAATGCTATAATCTTAAAGATCTTGGAGCAATTGCTCCAGGTTATGCAGCTGATATAGTAGTTTTAGAGGATCTAAAAGATTTTAAAGCTCTACAGGTCTATAGAAAAGGTATTCTTGTTGCTGAAAATGGAGAATTTATCTATGAGACAAGAAAACCAGATACTTCATCGGTCGGAGATACAGTTCACATAAGAGAGATTACAACTTCAGATTTGGAGATTAAGCCTGGAACTCAAAAAATCAGGGTTATGAGAATGCACACAGGATTATTGTCGACAGAGATGGTAATAAAAAATGTAAACTTGGATGAAGAAGGCAGATTTTCATGCAAAGACAATACAGGATTATTAAAAATTGCTGTAATTGAAAGACATGGTAAAAATGGGAATGTTGGCCTTGGTATAATAGAAAACCTTAATTTAAAGGGAGGTGCCGTTGGGCTTACAATTGCACATGACACACATAATCTAATAGTCGCAGGAGATAATGACGAAGACATGATACTTGTAGCAGACAGAATAAGCCAGATGAAAGGTGGCATTGCTGTTGCCTCAGGTGGGAGAATACAAAAAGAACTTGCACTTCCTGTTGCAGGGTTGATGTCTAATGAGCCAATGGAATATGTAGCAAAGGCACTTGATGAAATATCTAATTACTTGTACGACGAAATGAACGTTCCGCTAGGCACGGATCCACTGATGACCTTAAGTTTTATTGCATTGCCAGTAATTCCAGAAATTAAACTGACGGATATGGGTTTGTTCGATGTTAATAGGATGAAGTTTGTCGGAATAGGAGTTGAGGAATAAAATGGATGTACTTAAGACTGCACTACTTCAAATCAGAGTCAAAAGTGATAAGAAAGAAAACTTACTTAAAGCTGAGAAAATGATAAAAGAGGCTGCTGAAAATGGAGCTCGTTTAATAATTTTACCTGAGATGTTCAACACTCCATATGAGAGTTCCAACTTCCCTGTTTATGCAGAAGAGTATCCTGGTGAAACGAACAATATGCTATCCAGGCTATCAAAAGAACTTGGTGTCTTTATCGCAGGAGGCTCTATTCCTGAAAGAGAAGGGGATAAAGTCTATAATACTGCATACGTGTATTCTGACTTAGGTAAGGTTGTGGCTAAGCACAGGAAAGCTCATTTATTTGACATTGATGTAGAAGGTGGAATTACTTTTAAAGAATCCGAAACTTTGACTGCTGGTGACTCGTCAACCATATTTACGATTGATGGAATGAAGGTAGGTGTGATTATTTGCTACGACATCAGATTTCCTGAATTCTCAAGGAGATTGTCTTTGGATGGAGCTGAAGCAATAATCGTACCTGCTGCTTTTAATATGACTACAGGTCCGGCTCACTGGCATACAACAGCGAGAGCCAGAGCATTGGACAATCAGGTTTACATGCTAATGTGCTCACCTGCCAGAGATGTGATAAGTTCTTATGTTGCATATGGGCACTCTATAGTAACAAACCCCTGGGGATGTATAGTAGGTCAGTGTGGAACAGATGAAAGCATATTATATGCTGATCTGGATAGAAACCACGTCAGAGGCATCAGGGAACAGCTGCCACTCTTAAAACATAGAAGACCCGAACTATACTAACTTTATAAGATTTTTTAGGAGGTGGTGTGGCTTTGTTTAGGTTCAGGAATATTGCCACTGCATTTTTGTTGCATGAAGATAAGGTACTCATGATAAAAAGAAGTGAAGACAAAGAAATTGGAGCTGGAAAGTGGTTTGGAGTCGGAGGTCACATTGAACCTTCAGAGATAAACAATCCATATGCAGCCGCATTGAGAGAAGTTAATGAAGAAACAGGCCTAAAGAGTGAAAATATTGAAGACTTTGACCTTAAGTACATTGTATACAACCATGTCAAAGGTGAAATCGTCGTAAACCACATTTTTTTTGGAAGGCCTGATACCTATGATGTAGTAGCTAACAATGAGGGCACATTACACTGGGTACCAAGATCTGAAGCTATTGAAAGATTGGAGCTACACGCATTAAAGAGAGTTCTGGCTCATTATTTTTCAGAAGTCAGAGAAGAAATAATGCTCGGTGTCGTAGACTGTGAAGACCCTTATATCTGGTGGTATCCTTTATAATTATTATTACATTGACAATTAAAACAGCCTGGTTAAATTTAAACCAGGCTTTAAAACTATAAATAATAAATGGAGGTATGAGATTGAAAAATAAGAATAACAATACAGATCCCAGATGGCGACTTATGCTGATTTTTGCAGGTTTGGGAGTATTATTTGTACTGGCATCTATGCTTTTGAAATGAAAGTAGCTCTTAGTATATGAGCGGAAATAAAATTACAGGAGGTAATGATGAACTGGAAAACAATCATTTACGATGTAAGTGACAAAATCGGGACAATAACCTTAAACAGACCTGAGGCTAACAACACCTTTGACATCACAATGGCCACAGAACTTAATGAAGCTCTTAGGGGTATGGACTCAGATACGGAAGTCAATGTAATAGTCATTAACGCTAATGGGAGAAATTTCTGTACTGGAATTGACGTAAACTATGTTGATGGAAAGCCAATGGATGAGTATCTGGACTGGGTTAGGCTTATGGAGGAAATGAACACCACCATATCTGGCATGAATAAACCAGTCATTGCTTCAGTACATAAGATAGCTGTAGCAAATGGAGTAGGTCTAGTTGCAGCCTGTGACCTGGCAATAGCAGCTGACAATTCAAAGTTTGGAGCTACAGCTATTAATGTTGGGCTTTTCTGTATGGGCCCTGCAGTTCCACTGTATAAATCTCTTGGAAGGAAGAAGACTCTGGAGCTAATAATGACTGGCGAGCTTATAGACGCACAAGAGGCACAAAGGATTGGCCTTATTAACAGAGTAGTTCCTGCAGAAAGTCTGGAAGAAGAAACTAGAAAATTTGCAGCAAAGCTTGCAGCAAAAAGCCCTAGAGCTATGCAACTTGGAAAGAGATCTTTTTATCAGATAGAGGATATGAAATTTGGCGATGCGCTAGAAATCTCTAACTATCACTTTGCCACTTTGTGTACTACAGAAGAAGCTATTGAAGGTGTTAATGCATTTTTGGAAAAAAGAGAAGCAAAATGGAATAAGAAAAGTGATGACTAGTAATTGAGCTTGGGTAATATAAATAAAACTTAATAAATATTTAGGATATACTAAATATTTAATGTGACATACTATTTATTTCTGTGCTATAATGTTTGATATTGGCAATGAAACAAAGTCTAACTGGAATCGATAACATTTAGGGGGTAAGGACATGGGAAACAAGTATGTTTACAGCTTTAGAGAAGGCTCAAAAGAAATGAAGTCTCTACTGGGAGGAAAAGGATCCAACTTAGCCGAGATGACGAATATAGGTCTGCCGGTTCCTCCAGGATTTACAATTACAACAGAAGCTTGCAACAGATTTTACAGTGAAAACGAAACTCTGTGGCCTGAACTTCTTGACGAAATCTATGAGCATTTGAGAGAAGTAGAGGAAACTCTTGGTAAGAAGTTCTCCGATAAGGAAAATCCACTTCTGGTATCAGTCAGGTCAGGGGCTGTATTTTCAATGCCTGGTATGATGGATACAATACTGAACTTAGGATTAAACGACGATTCAGTAAAGGGCTTAATATCCTCAACTGAAAATGAAAGATTTGCCTATGACAGTTACAGAAGATTTATCCAAATGTTCTCGGATATTGCAATGGGAATTCCCAAGAGGAAATTTGACGATGAAATGGATAAATTGAAAGAAGAGAAAGGCGTTGAACTCGACACTGATTTAGATGCTGCAGATTTGAAGCTCCTTGTAGAAAAATTTAAAAAAGTATACTTAGAAGACAGAGGAGAGGAATTCCCTCAGGACCCAGTAAAACAATTGCAACTTGCTATTGAGGCAGTATTCTCATCATGGAACAATTCAAGAGCTGTAATATACAGAAAGCTTCATGACATCCCAGGAGATTTGGGTACTGCAGTAAACGTACAGTCTATGGTCTATGGAAACATGGGTGACACATCAGGTACTGGCGTTGCTTTCACCAGAAACCCAGCCAATGGAGAAAATAAAATATATGGCGAGTTCCTTATGAATGCACAAGGTGAAGACGTAGTAGCTGGTATTAGAACTCCTGAATCGATTTCAGAGCTTGAAAATGTAATGCCTGAGGTGTTCGAAGAGTTTAGAAAAGTAACAAACATATTGGAATCACACTATCATGATATGCAGGATATCGAGTTTACAATAGAAAAAGGCAAGCTATTTATGCTGCAGACCAGAAATGGGAAGAGAACTGCACAGGCTGCAATTAACATCGCAGTTGATCTGGTTAAAGAAGGTAAAATCAGTAAAGAAGAAGCAATGATGAGAATTGAACCAAATCAATTGAACCAGCTATTGCACCCAGCTTTCGACACTGCAAAACTGGAAGAATCAGAAGTTATTGCAAAAGGACTCCCAGCATCTCCTGGAGCAGCTTCAGGGAAAATCTACTTCCACGCAAAGGATGTCGTTGAGGCTGTAGCAAGAGGAGAGAAAGCTATCCTGGTTAGACAAGAGACTTCTCCTGAAGATATAGAGGGAATGGTATTAGCACAGGGTATTCTTACAGCCAGGGGAGGAATGACATCACACGCAGCAGTAGTAGCCAGAGGAATGGGTAAATGTTGTGTTGCTGGTTGTACTGATATTAGAGTAGATGAAGATAATAAAGTAATGAAATCCAATTCTTTGGTACTAAAAGAAGGAGATTTAATATCCTTGGATGGTACAACAGGAACAGTCTATATCGGAGACATTCCAAAAGTTGAGCCTGAACTTTCAGGACATTTTGGCGAATTTATGGAGTGGGTAGATCAAATAAGAAAGCTGGAAGTAAGAACAAACGCTGATACACCTAAGGATTCAGCTCAGGCTATTAAATTTGGTGCTGAAGGGATAGGATTATGTAGAACTGAGCACATGTTCTTTGACGAAGCCAGAATTCCCGCTGTAAGGAGAATGATTCTGTCAAATACAGAGCAGCAGAGGAAAAAAGCTCTCGATGAATTACTTCCGCTTCAAAGAAAAGACTTCTATGAGATATTCAAAGTTATGGGAGACAGACCTGTAACAGTAAGACTTCTAGATCCACCATTACACGAGTTCTTGCCAACGAAGGAACAAGATATTGAAAATCTTGCAAAATCAATGGATATATCTGCTGCAGATTTGAAGGACACAATAGAGTCCTTAGAAGAAGTTAACCCTATGCTTGGACACAGAGGGTGTAGAGTGGCAGTAACCTATCCAGAAATATATAGAATGCAGACAAGAGCGATAATAGAAGCTGCTTTAGACTATAAAAATAGTGATGGAGCAGAGATAGTTCCAGAGATAATGATTCCTTTAATAGGAGATGAAGTCGAGCTTCAATACGTGAAAAAAGAAGTAGAAGAAGAAATAGAAGAAGTATTTGCTGAAAGAAAAGATAAAGTAGAGTATCTTATAGGGACAATGATAGAGGTGCCAAGAGCTGCAATAACAGCAGATGATATTGCAAAGGATGCAGAATTCTTCAGCTTTGGTACAAATGACCTGACACAGATGGGATTTGGGTTCTCGAGAGATGACTCTGGCAAGTTCCTAAATGACTATGTAGAAAAGGGAATATTTGCAAAGAGCCCCTTCGAGGTTCTGGACCAAAGAGGAATAGGAAAGATGATGGAGATTGCCGTTGAACTTGGCAGAAAGACAAGACCTGACCTTCACCTAGGAATCTGCGGAGAGCACGGCGGCGAGCCAAGCTCAGTAGAATTCTGCCACAGAATTGGACTTGATTATGTATCATGTTCACCATTCAGAGTGCCGATAGCAAGATTAGCAGCAGCTCAGGCACAAATACGCACACCTCGTTAAATTTCAAAAATGCATGAACGGACGGCCTTTGGTCGTCCGTTTTTAATAATCATTGTAGGGTCGACCTTTGGTCGTCCGTTTTTAAGTTTAAAGGGTATGAATATATTAAATCTATTAATATAGAAGTGAGCTTAATGGAGAAAGAAAAGTCAAGTCACAACAAAACTTTAAGATATAAATTGATCATATTATTGCTACTGGTCTTTGTAGCGCTAATGAGTTCCTGTAGTCTGGAAGAAGAGGATTCTATAATTGAACCTGAGCCCGAGAAAGAACCGATCATCATAACAGAGGACATACCAATAATTGACCATGAGGAGCTTGCTGAGGTAAAAATTGAAAGGGTAATTTTGCCTCCAGTTGAACAAGAGAAGGCAAACACCAACTACAAACCTCTGTTTGAAGGGCAGACTCGAGCTTCTGGCACTAAAACTATGATGGAATATAATGTTGAAATACTCACAGAAAACTTAAAGAGCCCCTGGGGAATTGCCTTATTACCAGATGGGCGCCTCATTATTACTGAAAAGGCAGGGAATATTCGTCTAGTTTCTCAAGAAGGGGTTGTAGGTAAACAAATTGGAGGCTTTCCAAAAGTAGATTCTAGGACACAGGGAGGCCTTCTTGATATTGCACCTGCACCAGATTTTGAAGAAAGCAGAATGCTTTACTTTACACTGGCGGAGTCAACTGCACGAGGCTCATTAACGGCAGTGGGAAAAGGAAGGCTGTCAGATGATGAGGATGTAATAGAAAACTTTGAAATAATCTGGAGAGCTTATCCTTACTATGATAATAGTATGCATTTTGGAAGCAGGCTGTTGTTTGATGCTGACTCAAATATTTTTGTGACAACTGGAGAGCGCTCAGACTTAGCAACCAGGCCTAAAGCTCAACAATTAGATAGTGCATACGGCAAGGTAATTCATATCACAACTGATGGTGAACCTGTGGAAGATAATCCTTTTATCGGACAAGAAGGGGTGTTGCCAGAGATATACTCTTTGGGACACAGAAATGTCCAGGGAATTGCTATTCATCCAGTTACCGGGGACATTTGGATTAGCGAAATGGGACCTCGTGGAGGGGATGAACTAAATTTAATAAAACCAGGTCTTAACTACGGTTGGGCAGTAATCAGCTACGGAATAGAGTACTCGGGGAAGCCCATACCCGGTGCTTTAATAGTTAAAGAGGGAATGGAACAACCAGTTTATTACTGGGATCCGGTTTTGGCTCCCAGCGGCATGTGCTTTTATACATCTGATTTGATTCCTGAATGGAAAAACAATCTATTTATTGGCGGCTTAAAAAGCCAGCATATTGCGAGATTAATAATCGAAGATAATTTAGTAGTGGCAGAAGAAAGAATTTTGGAAAATGAAGGGCAAAGATTTCGAGATATATGCGAAGGGCCAGAAGGAGCTCTTTATGCAATAACTGACGAGGGCAGGTTGTATAAAATATCCCCTTGATAAGCATGAACGGGCGGTCAAAGACAGCCCCTACAATATTTGTATTATAATTAATGTAGGGGCGACCTTTGGTCGCCCGTTTTTATAATAATCATCGTAGGGGCGACCTTTGGTCGCCCGCATAATAAAAATTACTTATGTATCTCTATTTCCGTAACACACTCAGTTTTAATTTTTTGAACCAGAAATTGCAACGCATTTATTACATTCGGTCTGATGTCGCCGCCAATCAGTACATACATAATATCGTCTCCAACATTTAATATACCTTCATTGAGCCAGACTCTGATATGAAAAATGCCCGGCATTTCATATGTAACATCAATCGCTTCATTTACTTTCTCTTCATCATATGAAAACTCCATTTCAGAAACCAGACTTCCATCATCAATCCCCTCGCGAACTTGTGCTCGTGGGGTCTGTCTTACAATCCCATTGTGGATTAGAAACATTCCTTCCTGATGCACCGAAGATTCCTTTTTCGCTTCTTTAAGCCATTGGTCTATTGATGGCGATATTTTTTTATTGCTTAATTTTTCCATGATTTTCCCCACTTTCCTTGTGTAATTAGCATTATTATATCATAGTTTATATTATAATAATGTAGGGGCGACCTTTGGTCGCCCGAAAAATACAATATGGGGTGATGACATGAATAATCTACAACAAAGAAAAACCATAAGATTACAACATTATGATTATTCACAGGCAGGATATTATTTTGTAACATTATGCACCGAAGACAGAAAAAACCTGTTTTGGGATGGATGCGAAACCGTAGGGGCGACCTGTGGTCGCCCGTTAACACCCATCGGTGATATTGTGAACAAAGAAATAAAAGGGTTTGATTCTATATATTCTGACGTAAAAATCGATAAATATGTGATTATGCCAAATCATATACATATGATTATAGCAATATATGAAGAATTCGGACGGTCGAAGACCGCCCCTACAATATCTCGGATTGTACAACAATTCAAAGGGTCCATAACCAAAAATGCTGGATTTTCAGTCTGGCAGAAATCATTTTATGATCATATTATTAAGAATGAGGAAGAATACCAAAATATATATGAATACATTGAGAACAACCCATTGAAATGGGAAGAAGACGAATATCATATTTAGCACAGATTATTATCGGGCGACCAAAGGTCGCCCCTACTTGTCCTAAAACAATTATCAAATCATTTATATTCCTGATTTCGTAGGGGCGACCTTAGGTCGCCCTATATTCTAAAACAAATATATTTATCGAATAACGATAAATATATATTGACATTCATTGGAAATAGTTATATTTTAGAATTAATAAATACTGTTATGGGGGAGAATATGATGAAAGTAAATATGGCATCAAACATCCTGAAAATATTACTAATTCTATTTGCTATCGGAGTAATTTTCTTTGGAGCATATGTATTGCCAATAATGGCAGAGCAGAGTGTGCTAATTTATCCCGAACTTGAATACGCAAAAATCCCTATTCTTGCAGCAAGCGAGCTACTATTGATAATGCTACTAATAGGGATAGGAATTATTATGAATTTACTTATAGTTTTCGACAAAGGAAATACATTTAGCTTGAAATTTACTAAAGGCTTAGAGATCCTAATAGGGATGTGTTTAATCGCTTCCCTGGGTGTAATATTTCTATTTAGTTATTTTAGAACATTTGGAGGGCCTGGTCCACTTTTATCATTGGTAATGATAGGAGTAATATTTTTGATATGGATAGTCACAGCAGTTATTATGTTAATCAGAAGTATAGTGAAGAAAGCCATTGTCTACAAAGATGATTATGATTTGACTGTGTAGGTGATTGAAGATGATAATTGTAAATTTAGACGTAATGCTAGCCAAAAGAAAAATGAGCGTTACTGAATTAAGTGAAAAAGTAGGAATCACCATGGCTAATATTTCCATACTAAAAAATGGGAAGGCAAAAGCTATACGATTTAGCACTCTGGATGCAATATGCAAAATACTTGATTGTCAGCCAGGTGATATTCTAGAATTTACCAATGATGATTAGCATTGTTCAAATTACAAATTCTCCTTTGTTTTCTTATCTGTTATTCTAATCGCTCCCTTAATTCCATAAATAATATAAATTCAAGGTCAGATAATTTTAGTCTGACCTTGTTGACATTTCTTTTTATGCATGTTACTATATCGATAGATGATATATCGAGAGTCGATATACGGAGGGATTATTATGTCAAAGGAACAATTGAAAGCCCTGACTGAGCAGATGTACTACATTCTGCTGAGCTTAATTCAGCCTAATCATGGTTATGGCATCATGCAGGATGTTGAAAAAAAGACTAATGGAAGAGTAAGGCTAGGTGCAGGAACACTATATAATCTCTTAGCCAGATTTGAAGAAGATGGATATATTACTCAGGTGACAGAGGAAGACAGAAGAAAAATATACGTAATTACAGAAAAAGGTACTGGTATTCTGCAGGATGAATACCAAAGATTAACTCAGCTGGTATCAGACGGAAAAAGTGTCATGGAAGGGGGCAAACATAATGAATAAGACTAAAAGAGTGCTGTGGGTATTCTCTTCTCTAGATTACAAAGCGATTGAAAAATATTTAGAAGAGATGGCTCGAAAAGGTTGGATGCTCGAGAAAGTAGGAAGATTCACTGCAAAATTTAAAAGGATAGACCCAACAGATATTAAATTTGATGTGGACATATTTAAATTTGAAGGGGCCTTTTCTCCGGAAAACAATGAGAAGGCTCTGGAGTACAGACGACTATGCAAAGAAGCTGGCTGGACTTTTATAACTTCACAAGACCATCTACAATTTTTCTGGGCCCCTATGGATGCCGATGTCACACCTCTTCAAAATGATGAAGCCCTTGAGCAGGAAATTGTAGGAGCGACGGTGTGGAAGAAAGAGCTAATCAGTATAATATTAGCCACCGCAATATTTGCCTGGGTTATGACATTGTTCAAACCTTCAAATTATACATATCTGCTTAGCTATATTGGAACAATAGGTAAAGTAGCTTTTCCAATACAGTATATAAGTGCGATAACTCCCATAATTTACGGGTTGATAAGAGTATTAAAAGCTAAAAGAAATATTAAGAATGGTATTCCTATAGATGAAATAAATTATGATAAAGTAAAAAGACGAACGATTATATTTAATAGTGTTGCCTTATTAAGTGCATTAATAATTTTGGTTGCACTGTTAGCAGACTCTGTACATGAACCTACAACAGCTTTTGCATCGTTAATAGGGCCTGGCTCAGGTCTTATAATAGGTTTGATTTTGCGGTATTTTATTAAAAAGAAAGGATCAGATACTGGCGATAGTGCAAGATACGTTATTATCTCGATATTTGTTTTAATAATTTTGATGGGAATCGTAAATTGGAGTTTATATAGCTTGAACAATAATTACACTGGTAGAAGCACTGTAAAACCAGAAAATTATCCAATAATTTCTATTTCAGATTTAGAAGGCAAGTCAATCGAAAATGAACTTATCGATTTAGAATTTAAATCTAGAAAGAGCCCCGCAGTACCCAACTATTATACGTATAGTGAATACTGGGATGATGGGAGTCAATCCAGTTTATATGTAAAGTATTATGAAGCTACAAATTCAAAATATGCAGATAAAATATTTAATGGAATTATTGTTGGATTAGAAAGAGGGATTCGATGGAGAGGAATGACGATATTTAGTGAAACCATAACCAGAGATGAGAAACTTAAGAATATGTGGGGTGCAGATGAATTTGCTATAACAGAAGACAACGCTACGATAGTTGTACAAAAAGACAATATTGTAGTTTACGTTGCTGGAGATTTCGACTTTAAGGATGAAAATGTGAGTAAACTCATAGCAAACAGATTCTATTAATATAAAAACTTCACCTAAAAGTATGTCACTATGTGCAAAAAGTGTTATAATAAATTATGAATGCTAATTGTGGACAGCACGAGCTTTTCACAATCGATATAGCATTCTAATTTTATGAAAGAGGAGCAATAAATGAAAGAATACAACATGTTGAAAGATCATCCAGGGAAATCTTTGCTGTTCTTTGCACTGCCAATGATCTTAGGGAATCTTTTTCAGCAATTTTATAATATGGCAGACTCGATTATAGTTGGAAAGTTTGTAAGCGAGAAAGCACTGGCTGCGGTCGGGGCATCCTATTCACTTACTACTGTATTTATAATGATAGCTATAGGTGGAGGCATAGGCTCTTCAGTAATCATTTCCCAGTATCTGGGCGCTGGAGAATACAAGAAGATGAAGACAGCCGTGTACACAGCACTAATAAGCTTTCTTATGGTCAGCATAGGCCTTGCAATTTTTGGGGTTATGGCAAATAAGAAGCTGATGCTGATGTTAAATACACCTGCTGATATTTATCTCGATGCCGTGTTATACTTAAGAATTTACTTCTATGGACTGCCATTTTTATTTATGTATAATATATTGTCTGCTGTTTTCAACTCTCTTGGCAAATCCAAAATACCTCTTTACTTCCTGATTTTTTCATCAGTTCTAAATGTATTTCTAGATTTATATATGGTCATAGTGTTGAGAATGGGAGTAGCAGGTGTTGCCATAGCCACTGTAATTGCTCAGAGTTTATCTGCATTCATTTCATTTGCAGTCCTTATGAAGACGCTGAAATACTATGGAACCGAAGATAAACATATTAAAAAATTCGACAAATTTATGCTGAGAAAAATGGTATATATATCTGTTCCATCGATACTTCAGCAGTCTATAGTATCTATAGGTATGGTGTTGGTACAGTCGGTAGTAAACAGCTTTGGCTCTTCAATTCTTGCAGGATATTCAGCAGGAACCAGAATAGAGACCATATGTATTGTCCCCATGATTGCAACTGGTAACGCAATGTCGACCTTTACGGCTCAGAACATCGGTGCAAAACAGCACGACAGGGTAAAGGAAGGATATGCTGCTGCTTACAGAATAATAGTTACATTTGCTGTAGCAATGGCCATTATAATTGCTCTGTTCTACAGACCAATTATCTCTATGTTCCTTGACGTGGACACCAGCAGTGTAGCCCTCGACACTGGAGTCAGCTACTTGAAATTCATAGGATACTTCTTTGTATTTATAGGATTTAAATCTATAACAGACGGCGTGTTAAGGGGAGCAGGTGATATGCGTGTATTCACTATATCAAACCTGGTTAACCTAAGCATAAGAGTCGCAGTTGCCTTCACACTTGCACCTGTATGGGGAGTTCAGGCAGTATGGTATGCCATACCAATGGGATGGGCTGCCAATTATGTAATATCATTTACTTACTACCTGACTGGAAAATGGAATCAAAAGAGAGTAATAGCTTAAAAAGTATATTTTGGGTATTAACAGAAGATAATAACTATATTTATTAGGATGGAGAATAATATGAAAAACTGGCTTATAAAGTTAATGCGGGGAAGATATGGAGTAGATAAGCTTTCAAATGTCATCTTTACACTGAGTGTAATTTTAATACTTCTTAGCATACTGCTAAAGAATTCTGTTTTGAATACACTTGGTATTGTAGCTTTACTTATCGGCTATTTCCGTATGTTTTCAAGGAATATAAATGCCAGGTACAGAGAAAATATGAAATTTATGGAGTTTTATAATAAGCTGACGGGAAAAGTTGCTTTTTTCAAGAAAAAAACCGTCGAAAGAGGGCAGTACAAGTACTTTAAATGCCCAAGCTGTGGACAGCAGCTTAGAGTTCCAAGGGGAAAGGGCAGGGTTAACATAACATGTCCAAAGTGTAAGACGAGCTTTATACGTAAAGCTTAACAAAGTTGGAATTAAATTCTGTATGGCAGGTGAATATCATGGAAAAGAAACTATCTGTATCAGTAGTTTTGTTTCTGCTATTCGTTATAGTCTTTGTTGGCTTTATGCTAAAGGCTGAGGCTTCAAATATCACTGCTTTAAGAGAGGAATACCCTGAACTTAAAGAAGAAGCTTTCAGCTACAGGATGGACGCGTTCAAAATATGGGCTGTCAGAATGCTTTTATCATTTTTAATTCCTTTCCTGATACTGTACTCAGGATTAGCTCAGAAGCTGAGCCTTTCTGTAGGGAAGGGAAGCAGTCTGTTTTTATCGGGGCTGTTATTTGGGCTGACTTATTTTGCCTTGGTCTACATAATAAATCTTCCTTTAAGTTTTTACAGCTCTTTTATTCTGAGACATAAATATGGCCTTACAGATCAGACGGTATGGCGGTGGCTTGAGCTCAGTCTAAAAGGGTTTTTATTAAATAACGGGCTGATGGCTCTGTTCATCTGGTTTCCATATTGGCTTATCAGAAACTGGCCAGAGTCGTGGTGGTGGAAAGCAGGTCTTGCTGCCATTCCAATAATTATAATTATGGTATTTGTAACTCCGTTAGTTATAGATCCAATTTTTAGCAAGTACACTCCCTTAAAAGAAGGGGAGTTGAGGAATGGAATACAGCAGATGCTGGATAAAGGCGGCATAGAGAATGCCGAAATTTACGTAGTGGACAAAAGCAGGGATACGAAGACCATGAATGCATATATGACTGGGATAATGTCTTCAAAGAGGATTGTTTTGTGGGATACTACCGTGAACAACCTTTCCGACGATGAAATTCTCAGCATAACTGCTCACGAAATAGGGCACTACGTTAAAAATCACATATGGAAGAGCATAGGCGCTGGAATAGTGGGAGCATTTCTAATTCTATACCTTGTTCATATATCGTCTTTATGGGTACTTAAAGCTTCTGGAGGTGCCTTTGGATTTAAGAATATGGGGAACTTAGCATCACTGCCACTGTTACTTCTCATGCTCAGTGTATTTAGCTGGTTGGGACAGCCTGCATCAAATGCGGTATCTCGATATTTTGAAAGAGAGGCAGACCTCTATGAAATATCGATGACCCAAGATAGGGAAGCTGCTGTAAGTGCAATGGAAAAGCTATATGAAACGAGCCTTGGACTCCCAAGGCCTTCTGAATTCTATAAATTCTGGTACCACACGCATCCTACTCTGGAAGAGAGGATAGAATTTTATACGACACATAAACTTGATGAGACAGGCTTTTAGCCTGTCTCATATTTTAAATAAAAACCATTTACAAGTAGATATTTCGTATTTCAGTTCAAACATCTTCTGCTGATCTCCGACAATTCCCTCACAGCGGTATACCACCATTCGGTTTCCAGCCAGTCTTTCCTCTTCATAGGAGAACACGCGACCAACCTTTATTACCTGTCGTTCTTTATTTTCGTCGTCCAGGCGAAATCTGAGAGGAACAGGGTAATCCTTATCGTTGAACCAGGCTATCATTTCAATAGGCTTCATAAGGACCTTCATTTTAATCCCTCCTACAGGCTTCCGGACATCATTGGGTAGCTTTCTTCTTCTAAAACTCCGCCTATTACCGGGTCAATGCCAGAGTAGAGGAAGCAGGATCTGTATACAGATTTTTGGCCATATCTCAGCCTTATGTCATCCAGTGCACTATCTAAAAGATGTTCTTTTTTATTGTATTTTTCCACTAGAGACAACTGAAAAAAATCGTTTGACTCCAGTTGAGACAGGCTGATGGAAAAGTTTCTTAAGGGTTCACCCTGCCACATTTCGTCAAAGAGCCTGATGGACGTCCTATAAATATTATTAGTGGAATCCGTAGGAAGCATGAGTTTTTTCTGGTGCGAATACGAGTAAAACAAGTGGTTTTTAAGGGCCACAGAGATTACGTTTCCGCACATATTCAGATTTCGTATTCTGAGGCCAATCATTTCCGATATAGCTAGCAGAACCTTGTAGGCTTCATCTTTTGTTTCTACATTGAATGGCAGTGTAGTAGAATTTCCCACCGACTTCAGAGGAACAGATCCACTTATCACGGGAGAATTTTCAATACCATTGGCGTATTCCCAGATGAGGAGCCCTGGTTTTTTTAGCCAGGAACAGATGTAATCTCTGTCCAACCGAGCAAGCTGACCTATGGTGAATATGCCTCTTCCGTTTAATTTTCCTTTAGTTCTGGAGCCTACCATAAACAGGTCTTCAACAGGCAAAGGCCACATTTTATCCTGGATTTCTTCTTTGAAAAGCGTATGAATTCTGTCGGGTTTAGTGAAATCTGAGGCCATTTTAGCTAAAAGCTTATTTGAGCTTATGCCTATATTGACTGTAAAGCCAAGCTCATTTTTTATTCTTCTGCTTATTTCCATTGCAGCAGTCATAAAGGGTACGGACTTGTCTGTGTATTCAAGAAAAACTTCGTCTACAGAGTACCTCTGAACAGAAGGAGAGTAGCCTCTGATTAGCTCTACCATAGAGTCGCTGGCAATTATGTATCTGTGATAGCAAGGGGGAACCATAATCAGCTCAGGGCATTTTTCAAAAGCTGAGTGAACAGTTTCACCAGTTAATATCCCAAATTTTTTAGCTGGAATTGATTTTGCCAGCACAATTCCATGCCTTTTTGCCTGGTCGCCTCCAACTATAGAAGGGACTTCCCTAAGGTCGACTGAAGCTCCATGCTGAAGTCTGTAAGCTGCTTCCCATGAAAGGTATGCAGAGTTAGCATCTATATGAAAAACTATTCTGTCTGTCATTTTAAACACCTCTTTAGAGTCTGTGTGTCTATAATAACAGAACATACGTTCTGTGTCAATTCAAAAAAATTGCTCCTTTTTCAGGAGCAGTAATATTTATTCTTCTACAATTATAGCATGAGTTATATTCGATGCCTTTCTCAACATGGCTGTTACACCGCAATATTTTTCCTGCGATAGGAAGACAGCCCTTTCAAGTCTTTCCATCGGAAGGTCTTTGCCCTTAAATGTGTAAGTAAGATGGATATCTGTATATATTTTTGGATGTTCCTCGGAAAGTTCCGCCTCAACCTTTATTTGAATATCTTCTGGAAAAACATTCATCTTGTCGAGTATCATCTTTACATCTATGCCCGTGCATCCGACTAGACCTGCCAGAATCATAGCTTTTGGTCTGGGGCCAAGGTCGTCACCGCCCGTTTCTATAGACGCATCAGTTACAAAGTGGTGGCCGTCTATATCCATTTCCCAACCGACTTTTCCTACTATATTTGCATTTAGCACTGTTTTTGACAATGGCTACATCTCCTTTCAGTTCCGTCAAAGAGATTTTACCCCAAAACATCAGGCTATAATCTTTTCATGTATCTTAGACTGATAGATTGAGAGGAGCTCTTCTTTTGAAGTGTCCTTTGATAGCTTATCCAATACTATATTTCCATTGTCCAGCATTACAACTTTTTGAGAGTACTTGATGGCATCTTCCATGTTATGAGAGACCATTACAGTTGTTATGTGGTATTTATCCAGAAGTTCTCTGGTTTTCTCCATTACCACATGGGATGTTTTAGGATCTAGAGCAGCTGTGTGCTCATCTAAAAGCATCAGATCGGGATGCTTCATGGCCGCCATGACCAGAGAGAGACTCTGCCTCTGGCCTCCGGATAGAAATCTGACCTGTGTATTGAGTTTGTTTTCAAGGCCTAGATCGAGATCCTTCAATAAAGAAGTAAACATGTCTAACCGTTCGCCTCTTATTAACTTTTTAAGATTAAAAGTCTCACCTTTCTTATGTGCCAAAGAAAGATTCTCGAGTATGGTAAGACTCGGAGCTACCCCCATGGATGGATTCTGATGAACTCTCCCTATCTGAAGGGCTCTTTCCTCCTCAGGGAGAGCTGCAATATCCTTACCCTTAAGTAGAATTTGCCCTTGGTCAGCTTTAATAGTACCACTGATAAGGTTTAAAAGGGTACTCTTTCCACAGCCATTTGCACCAATAAGGGCAGTGCAGGACTTGTCCTCAATGGACATGCTAAAGCCCCTAAATATAGGTATTTCAAAATCTGTATCTGAGTTAAAACTCTTCCAAAGGTTTACTATGTCTAGCAACGGTCTTACCTCCCTGCTTTTTTATACTTTTTAATATCGGAGATGAAAAGTTGTTGTACGATATAAACGCTATCACTATTATCGCACTAATTGCCTTCAAATCCGTAGGGCTGAGCCCTAAGTCAATGGCTATTCCACCTATAAGCTTATAGGATAAAGCTCCTATTATTGCCCTGGTGGTGAGGGCGATTTTGCCTGAATTCTTTCTGACTGTTTCGCCTATTATTATCGATGCCAACGCTACGACTATTATTGAACTGCCCATAGTAATATCGGCAAAACCCTGATACTGTGCCATCATCGCACCTGCTATTGAAACCAGTCCGTTAGACAGCATGAAGCCGACTATTTTGTATTTATTGCTGTTTTCTCCCAATGAACGAACCAGAGACTCGTTGTCCCCTGTAGCTATCAACAGGTATCCAAATTCAGTCTTTAGAAACCAGTCTAAAAGAATTTTAATTATTAGTATTACTGCGATTAGAATAATTAATTTGTTGCCGCCTGCGAAAACATTGCTTGTGCTAAAAAGCGGAATATTTGCTCTGCCGTTCAGCCTGAGGTTGAAAGAATACAGCATTGTCATAGTAAGAATCCCAGATAAAAGGGGGCGTATTCTGAGTTTGACGAATAACAATGCTGTGACCAGTCCTGCAGCACTTCCAAATACAAAGGCAAGCATTGTAGCAACAAGAGGCGGCGCTCCGCTCAGTATGAACTTTGCAAACACAAATGCTCCAAGAGGGAAGCTACCCTCAACGGAAAGGTCTGCCATATCAAGTATTTTGTAAGTGAGGACCACACCCATGGCAAGGATAGAGAATATCAATCCCTGCTCAATGGAGGTCAAAATTAACTGGTTCATTCTTTACCTCCCAATAAATCTATTATAATTAGTTAACAGCTTCTGCTCCTTCAAATACTTCATTTGATGGGTCAATGCCTAGAAGTTCAAGTGTAGTCTGGTTGAATACAGCGACGGTTCCTTTTGCTTTCTCAGCAGGGATGTCTGAAGGAGATTTTCCATCAACCAGTATAGCTTTTGCCATCTGTGCAGTCTGTCTGCCTAGTTCAAAGTAGCTTATACCATCCGATATCAATAGTCCTCCGTCAACGAGAGCTCCTTCGGCTCCAACTGAGATAACTTTATTTGAGTTTAGCTTATCTGCAACAATTGCTATAGCTGAGGAGACCATGTTGTCTGTTATTGCGTAAAAACCATCTATGTTCTTAATCATAGAATCCATTGCCTGTGGTATGTCGTTTATGTTTGATATTCCTACTTCGACAATCTCAAGACCCAGTTTAGATGCCAGATCTTTTGCCTGAGCTACCTGTATTTCGGAGTTGCTTTCGCTAGTGTTAAACAGAATTCCAACTTTTTCTATGGATGGATCAAGTTTTTTGAACATCGACAACTGTTCTTCCATAGGGCTTGCGTCACTTGTGCCTGTAACATTTCCACCTGGGTTATCGACTGAATCAACTAGTTCTGACTCAACAGGGTCTGTCACAGCGCTGAATAGAACAGGAATTTCTGAGGTAGCTTGCTTAGCACTTTGTGCAGCAGGTGTTGCTATTGCGTATATAAGATCAACTTTATCCGATACAAATTTTTGGGCTATGGCAAGAGAATTGGGAATATCTCCTTGAGCATTCTGGTATACGATTTTTACCTTCACACCCAGTTCTTCTAACCCTTGTATAAAACCTTCTCTTGCATCGTCCAGTGCAGGGTGCTCAACTAACTGATCAATGCCTATCACGAACTCTTTCTCCTGAGACTGAGGCTGAGGTGTGCCAGCGCTACAGCCTGTAAACATTGCAACTACCATAATCATAATAAGTGCCTTAAAAATAATTCCCTTTTTCATTTTATATCCTCCTTTTGTTATGTAGAAATAAAAAAAGTCTTTCAATCTCTATGAATATTTAAATTCACAGGGACGAAAGACTTAATCTCACGCGGTACCACCCATATTACGGCAAAGCCGTCACTTAGTCGGATCTGACAATCCTATCCCTTTTAACGGCGGGCCTCCGGGTTTGCCTACTCGATAACTTTTGGCAAATCTGCTTGGGAGCGTATATCAAATCCAGCTATTGTCAGTTTCCACCCTTCCTGACTCTCTATAAATACACTTGGAAATGCTTCTCTCCTTCAACGCTTTTATGTATTGATAACTATCATAAGGCTTTTATATTTTATTGTCAACTCTTTTTTGAAAATAAATTTTGAGCTCAGGGAAATTTTACTGTAAATGTGATAAAATACACTTAGTAATAATTTTAGGAGTTGATCAATATGAACGACAGAGTTAAAAAAGATATAGAGTTTATTGTTGAACTGGATAAAATGAAATCAATTTTGCGTCAGACAAGCCTCATTGGAGAGGATAGAAGAGAGGACGATGCACAGCACTCATGGCATATAGCCGTTATGACAATGGTTCTGTCTGAGTATTCCAATGAAGAGTTTGATGTGAATAGGGTAATAAAGATGCTCCTGATTCACGATCTTGTGGAGCTATATGCAGGGGATACTTTCTGCTACGATGTAGAGGGCAACAAAAGCAAGAGAGAAAGGGAGCTTGCCGCTGCAGGCAGAGTATTTGGAATGCTGAGCGAGGATAAAGGGAAATTTTTCAGAGATTTGTGGGATGAATTTGAAGAAATGAAAACTCCCGAAGCAAAGTTTGCCGCTTCTATGGACAGACTTCAGCCCATGCTCAACAATTACTATAATCACGGTGGTACCTGGAAAAAGTTTGGAGTTGCACAGAAAGATGTGTATGAGAGAATAAGTCCACTAAAGCACACATCAGATGAACTATGGGAGTTTACAGATAAAATGATAGAGGATGCCTATCAGAAAGGTCTAATAACAAAACGATAAGAGGTGTTTGACCCGCGGGGTCAGTCCCCGCGGTCCATATAATATATATGAGGGGTGTCATTAATATGAAAAAACACTATTTATTAATTGGTGCTTTAGTTGTTTCAATGGTTTTTATTCTAAATAACATTAATATGTTAAAACATGAAGGAAATGAATGTCTAGATGATGAAAAAATAGAAAACTTTGCACTTGATCATAATATCAATATACTAAGTGTTGAAAATTTAAGCAACTATTCAATAATCTCATATGATACTATTTCAAAATATGGCATCATGAGTCTGTTCATTGATAAACAAACAGGTGACATTGGTTATATTGATAATAATGTAAATTTATCTTCTAATACTGACAAATTAGTTCATTTGCAGTTTACATTAGAAAATGTAGATAGCAATTTTATCGGCATATATATTGTGGATACGGAACTAGTTCGAAAAGCGAAGGATATAACAATAGAATTCAAAAAAAATACTTCAGAAGATGGTACTTATAAAATTACTATTAGTACAAATAAACACCGTTCAGTACTTATTTCATATATAGATAAAAGAAGTTTAAAAGATGTACAAAGAATTACGATTCTTGATGAAAATGGAAATATAATTCACACAAAAACACTTATCGAAAAAATTCACGATATAATTTAATTTGGAAGCCGGTGTTTGTCAAGCAAGTTATCACATTTAATAAAAAAATGTATTTACTTATTTCTGATTTGGCATTGACACGGACCTATGCCTATATGGGCACTGTGGATTGGCAACACTTTTTTGAACAAATTCAGTAACTAACCCGCGGGGTCAGTCCCCGCGGTCCAAGGGTATGTATAATGCATATTGGAATGACGATAGATTTAGCTATTCTATAACTGCGGATGTACCCTTTGAAAACTGACAAAGATTATCGAAGGCATACAAAAAATAAAATGATAGAATTTAATAAAAAGTGTCACAAGCACCTTCTAAATTTCGTTATACACTGTAAGAAAGAAAATACTAATATAATATTCCAGATGGTATTTATTCAAATTAACCCTTGGGGTCTGTCCCCACGGTCTCTTTACAAAACAAAGGAGGGGTAGCTTTGGGAAAAGATAAAACAGAAAAATTCATAAGACATTGGAGTAACAGAAGGGATCAAGGGAAGAGTAAATATATTATTATCAATAGCATCAGATACATAATAGGAGTATTGGTAGCGACTGTTATTATAAGTATTTATACAGGCAATAGTTTTGACTTCCTTTTCTTTATTGGACTTAGCATCGGTGGAATAATAGGGAATATACTTGCCTGGCATTCGAATGAAAAGAAATATAGCAATCTTATTAATAAAGAATAGAATAGATTGGGACAGTCCCCGCGGTCCATTATAACAAAACGATAAGAGGTGTTGAATTTGACGGTAGAAAGTGTAAGAAAGCATATTGAATTGGAAAAATTAGATATTGAGGTACTTGAGCTAGATACCAGTACAGCTACGGTGGAGCTGGCTGCTGAATCCTTGGGAGTTGAGCCAGGAAGGATTGCAAAGTCGATGGCATTAAGGCTTAAGGACAGGGATATAATAATCGTCGCCAAGGGTGACGTTCGACTGGACAATAGAAAATTTAAGGACCAGTTCAAAGAAAAAGCAAAATTTGTCAGTGGAGATGAAATGATGGAGGCAACAGGACATCCAGTTGGAGGCGTGTGCCCATTTGGATTGTCCAAACCACTTGACATATACCTTGACGAATCCCTCAGAGTTTATGATTATGTTTATCCCGCCGCTGGGGGTCCCAGTGCCTGTCTTAAGATAGACGTAAATTATCTTCTTGAGGTAACCAATGGAGAATGGGTCGACGTGTGTAAGTAATAGGGACCTATGTAATCCTTTTGAAATATTAAAATTGTTCATATTGGGTAGAAATGTTGCAAACACATAAAGGAAGTGATCTTATGTTTAAAAAAGCGGCTTTTCTATCCTTATTATTGATTGTAGCCGTATTTGCCACAAGTTGTACACCGGCGTCAGACGACGCTGTTATAAAGGAACTTGAAGATAAAATTTCAGACCAGGAGATGAAGATTGCCCAGCTTGAACAGCAATTGGATGATTTAAGCGGAGAACCTGCAGAAACTCCCGAACCTGAGCCTGAACCAGAGGAACCTCAGGGACCAGTACAGGGAGCATCATTGCTTAACACTTCTTTGGAAGTTCTGGATCTTTTGAAGGATATGGATATGGCAGGTCTTTCAAATTTCGTACATTCAACACAGGGCTTGAGATTTACGCCTTACGATTATGTGGATACGCAGTCAGATTTGTTATTTACTGCAGCACAAGTAGCCGGGCTTGCCCAGGATAACACTGTATATCTGTGGGGTTCTTTTGACGGGTCTGGCAATCCAATAAATCAGAACTATGCAACATACCATCAGAGCTTTGTCTACGATCAGGATTTTCTAAATCCTCACATTATTGGAATTAACAATAAAATTGGCACAGGGAATATGATAAATAATGTCGATACTGAATATCCAAACGGACAATTTGTAGAATTCCACTTTACCGGCTTTGATCCGCAGTACGAGGGTATGGACTGGAAAAGTCTAAAGCTAGTATTTGAAGATGATGGAGGAATGTGGTATTTAGTAGGGATTATTCACGGACAGTGGACCATTTAATCTGGATTTATCCGCTGGCATCTGCTATTATATAAAAGGAGATTTTCTTTTGGAGGTGTATAGATGCTCGGCGGGCTTGTAGTAGGACTTATAGTGGGATGGATAGTTTCTCTCTTTGGAGGAGACAATCTGTTAATTCAGGGAATAAAAGAAATTACTGGAAATTCAATAACCAGCGCGGGCTATTATACAATATTCGCTATAATTGGCCTTCTGGGAGGCGTAATGAAACGTAAATAACCAGGTCCTTTTGGGACCTGGCCATATTTTTTTAAATGTCTTTTACTAGATAATATAGTGTTTTCACAGGAACTCCTGTAGCGCCTTTTGGAAGGTATCCCATTGGACTGGTAAGGTGAGAAGTACCTGCAATGTCCAAGTGTACCCACGGAGTCTCATTCACAAATTCTCTTAGGAATAGTCCCGCTGTTATTGTACCTGCGCCTCTTCCGCCAGTGTTCTTTATATCTGCAAAATCACTTTTGTTAAGCTCAACATACTCTTCGTTATGTGGTAGCTCCCATACTGGCTCTCCAGCTATTTTAGATGCCGCGCTGACCATTTCCATTAGGTCATCGTCGTTTGCTATAGCTCCTGTATTTACATTGCCTAAAGCTACGATACAGGCTCCAGTAAGAGTTGCTAGGTCTACTATTTTATCGGCCTTTTCCACTGTTGCTGTGTACCATAGAGCATCTGCAAGAGTAACTCTTCCCTCGGCGTCAGTATTTCCTATTTCAATAGTTTTGCCTGACATGGAGCCGATTATATCGCCAGTTTTATAAGCTCCGCCTGAAATCATATTTTCGCAGGCTGCAACTATGGCGATTACATTTTTCTTTAATCCAGATTTGGCTATTGAGTACATAGCTCCAATTACAGATGCAGCACCTGCCATGTCAGTGTGCATTGTGGCCATGCTATCAGCTGGCTTCAAGCAGTATCCACCTGAATCGTAGGTCAGACCCTTGCCGACAAGAGCCAGTTTTTCTTCAGAATCAGGATTGCCCATGTATTTCATGATGATAAACTGTGGTTCTTTTTCTGAGCCCTTTGAAACTGCTAAAAATGCAGTCATACCCATTTCTTCAATTTTTTCCCTGCCCCATACAGTGACCTCAACACCTATAGGTGAAAGTGAGTCTACAGCGCTTTTAGCAAGAACTTCAGGGTACATTTCTATTGCTGGCTCATTTACCAGGTTACGAGTTAGAAATACGCCTTCCATCAGGATACTAATCTCATCGATTGCATCAGTGGCACTTTGTTTTTCCTCCTCAGGTACTTCAATGTATACCGTGGAAAGAACAGTTTCTGGTTTATCGCCGCTCTTGTATTTATTGAAGCTGTATTGTGACTGAATTAAGCCTTCGACCACTGCTTTAATAGTGTTCAAGTAATTTTGAGTTTCATATACTGGCAGTGACATGCCAATGCTCTTAAATTTATTTTTTTCGGCTTCCTTTCCAAGGGAATGGAAAGCTTTTCTTATGGACTGGCTGTCGATTTTATCTTCATCACCTAGTCCGACAAATATTATACTGTTTTCGTTGTGGCTGAGAGAAGTATAGGTTTCTCCATTTTTATCGCTGAAGAGCTTTCTATCCTTAAGAAAATTGAATAATTCTTTGTACTCTTCTGATACGGAACCTTTTTCACCAACTGGAAGAACCCTTGCTTCGCCGCCTTTTTCTAAAATAAATTGCATATAATCACCCCTTATGGTATTTCGATGCTCTAATTATATCAGATTTTTCTGTCAGATTCTACCGAAACTCAAGTATCATGCCGCCCATATTTTATTCAAAAAAAATGTCTTTGGATAGTTGACATCTTAGTCAGCGTATGATAGTTTTTAATAAATAAATACCTTTAAACTGATCCCGTGAGATCAGAAAGGAGAGCGTAGAAGCGGTATTTTTTATGCCTTCCTTTATGGAAGGCTTTTTTGATACGCTACTCCAAAAGCCAAACGGTAATTTAGGAGGAATGATTATGTTAAAAGGACGACATCTTATCGACCCTCAGGATTTTTCAGTCGAGGAGTTGGAAAGTATCTTTAAGTTAGTTGAAGACATCATCGAAAGACCCGACGAATACAATTCTATATGCAATGGTAAGATCCTGAGCACTCTGTTTTATGAGCCCAGCACCAGGACCAGATTTAGCTTTGAAGCCGCAATGTTAAGATTGGGCGGAAGCGTTATCGGGTTTTCGGAGCCGGGCTCAAGTTCTGTTTCCAAGGGAGAAAGCCTGGGCGATACTCTCAGAACAGTAGGAGCGTATTCTGATATTATAGCTATGAGGCACCCAAAAGAGGGAGCTCCAAGACTTGGGATTGAATACTCACCAGTGCCACTGATAAATGGCGGAGACGGAGGGCACCAACACCCGACTCAGACTCTGACTGACCTGTTTACGATAATGCAGGCAAAGGGGAGACTTGAAAAGTTGGTTATAGGATGCTGTGGAGACTTAAAGTTTGGAAGGACTGTTCATTCGCTTATAAAGGCTATGTCCAGGTATACAGATGTAGAATTTGTGCTAATATCTCCAAATGAACTTCAGGTTCCAAACTATTTAAGACAAGAGATACTCCTTGGAAAGAACATAAAATTCAAGGAAGTTGAAAGGCTTGAGGAAGTAATTGGAGAGCTGGATATCCTATACATGACCAGAGTTCAGAAAGAGAGATTCTTCAACGAAGCTGACTACGTAAGATTAAAGGACAGCTACATTCTGGATAAAGAAAAAATGGCTATGGCCTCCGAAAATCTTGCAGTGCTGCACCCGCTACCAAGAGTAAATGAAATAAGTACTGAAGTGGACGACGATCCGAGAGCTTGGTACTTCAGACAGGTTAAAAATGGAATGTACGTCAGGATGGCACTGATTCTTAAGCTTTTGGGGGTGAAGTAAATGCTAAAAATTACTAGTATAAAGAAGGGTCTGGTAATAGACCACATTAGACCAGGCATGGGATTAATGATATTCCAGTATTTGAAGCTGGATCAGGCAAAATTTACCGTTGCGCTCATAATGAATGCAACCAGTAAAAAGCACGGAAGAAAAGACATCATAAAGATAGAAGACGTAATAGATATTGACCTGGCAATGTTAGGTTTTCTTGATCCTAATATAACTGTAAATGTCATTGAAAATGAGGTTATAACCGAAAAGATTAAGCTTTCACTTCCTAAGAGAGTTGAAGGAATAATCAAATGCAAAAACCCAAGATGCATAACAACCGAGGAAAAAAATGCTGTGCACAGATTTGTTCTTATTGATGAAACGAGGGGTATCTATAAGTGTGAATACTGTGATCACATTTATTCCTGGGAGGGTTAAACAAATATGGAGATATTGATAAAAGGGGCAAGGCTAGTCGATTCAGAGATGGACATCATAGGAGATGTGCTTTTAAGAAATGGTAAAATCGCTGAGATTGGAGAGAATCTTGTCTGCGACTGTCGCACGATAGATGCAAAAGGGAGCTGTGTAATGCCTGCATTTGTAGATTTACACGCCCATTTCAGAGATCCCGGCTATACTTGGAAAGAAGACTTTGTCACTGGCAGCCTGGCTGCTATGAAAGGCGGGTTTACCTTTGTAAACCTCATGGGGAACACCTCGCCCATATGCTCTGACATGGAAATTGTAGAGTATGTGCTTATGCGAGCTGAAGAACTTGAGCTTGCAGAGGTGCACCAGTGTGTTTCAATTACTAAGAATTTTGATGGGAAAGATATATCACATCTTGACAGTTTGAACGGAAAAGTGAAGATGATTACTGATGATGGAAAGGGCGTCGAAAGCTCTTTGGTTATGTATAAGGCGATGGAAAAAGCCAAGGAAAAAGGTCTCATTGTAATGTCTCATGCTGAAGACGAGCTGATAACACCAATTGATTACAGGCTGTCTGAAAATCTTGAGACTGTGAGAAATATATACCTTGCATTGCATACTGGTGCAAGACTTCATCTAACTCATGTCAGTACTAAAGAGGCAATAGAAGAAATTGCAAGGGGCAAGGCGAAGGGAGACAATATCACCTGTGATGTTACACCTCACCACATCGCTCTTTGGGACAACCCTTACAGGGTCAATCCACCTATAAGAAGCAAAGAGGACGTTGATGCTCTCATTGAAAATATAAAAAGTGGCGTTGTAGATGCTATTGCAACAGATCACGCTCCCCACACTATGGAGGATAAGGCAAAAGGCAGCCCTGGGCTTTCAGGGTTAGAAACAGCGTTTTCAGTGGTCTACACTACTCTCGTGGAAGAGAGAGGTCTGGACATAAAATTGGTTTCCAAGCTTATGTCAGGCCGTCCTGCAGAGATAATGGGGCTTAACAAAGGAAGGCTTAAGGCTGGTTATGACGCTGATATCGTAATTGCTAATTTGGACAAAGAAATCACGGTAGACCCGGAAGAATTTGTTTCAAAAGGTAAAAACACTCCATTTGATGGATATAAATTCAAAGGTGATGTTTTAATAACCATTAAAGATGGTGATATAAAGTACCTGAACAGAAGGAATGAGGAGGTGCTGAATATTGGTAATTGACAAGCTCTTTGAGCAGGTTACGGAAAAAGGGATGGTATGTGTAGGGCTAGACCCAAAGCTTGAGTACATCCCAGAGCACATTAAAGATAAATACAAAGATATAGATGAAGTGTTGTTTCAGTTTAACCGCGAAATAATTGACGCTACGATTGATATAACGGCTATTTACAAGCCACAGATAGCCTTCTATGAAGCATGGGGACTCAAGGGGCTTATTGCCTACAGCAGAACGCTCAAATATATTCGCAGTGAAGGGGCTTTGTCCATTGGAGACGTAAAGAGAGGAGATATATCATCTACAGCCCAGATGTACGGTAAAGGCCATTTTGAGGGAGATTTTGAAGCTGATTTTATAACTCTCAATCCGTATATGGGATATGACAGCATTACTCCTTACCTTCCGTATCTTGAGAGTGGCAAAAAGGGTATTTTTGTGCTGTTGAGAACCTCAAATCCTGGAGCGAAGGACATAGAATACCTAGAATCTTCAGGGAAGAAAATCTATTACCATATAGGTGACACTCTGGATGAAATGGGCAGACCTTTTATAGGAAGCTGTGGGTACTCAGCACTGGGAGCAGTAGTTGGAGGAACTCACACTGATGAAGCTGTTGAAATAAGAAAGAGATATAAGAATATGTTTTTTCTGGTTCCTGGATATGGAGCTCAGGGAGCTACTGGTGATGATGTAAGACTGTATCTAAAAAATGGTAACGGTGGAGTTGTAAACTCATCCAGAGGAATAATAACTGCTTATAAAAAGCATGAAAATGGAAGCATGGATTTCGGCGAGCATGCCCGAAAAGCAGTTCTCGATATGAGGGAGGATATAGGATTTGAAGGATAATTACAGAGTAGGCACTATAGTTGAAAATAAAGAGATAAGTAAAAATATTTTCAAAATAAGGCTTATGGGTGGATTTGCCGGAGAACCTGGACAGTTTTACATGCTCAGAGGCTGGGAAGGCACTGATCCTTTTCTATCGAGACCCATAAGCATATCTGATGCCGTAGACGGCGAACTGACTATGCTTTATGAGGTCAAGGGCATGGGAACTCATATTATATCTCAGCTTAAGGAAGGCGACAGTATGGAGCTTTTAGGACCACTTGGAACTGGGTTTCCTGATGTAGAAGGTAAAAGAGTTGCAATCGTTGCAGGAGGCATAGGGATTGCTCCAATGTTATACCTTGCGAAGAAACTGCAAAGTGAAGCAGATTTATTTGTAGGGTTTAGAAGTGGCTCATACTACACTGACGAATTCAAGAATCATGTGAAAGATATAAAAGTATCTACTGAAGATGGCTCAATTGGTCATAAGGGTTATGTCACAGAAATTTTTAATCCAGAGGATTACGATGTGGTATTCTCCTGTGGTCCAATGCCAATGATGAATGCAGTTGTAAATAAATGTAAAGGAAAGACAAAGGTTTATGTTTCTCTGGAGAGCCATATGGCTTGTGGAATTGGGATTTGCCTAGGGTGTACAGTTCCCACTGTGAGAGGTATGGAACGGGTTTGCATGGAAGGGCCTGTATTTTCTGCAGAGGAGGTGCTGCTGGGTGACTAAAGTAAATTTTTGTGGGATTGAATTTAAGAATCCGGTCATCGGTGCTTCCGGCACATTTGGATTTGGCAGAGAGCTTTCAGAGTACTTTGACCTTTCGCTTTTAGGTGGCATATCGACAAAAGGACTTACTCTTGAAGCAAGACCTGGCAACAAAGGTCAGAGAATATATGAAACACCATCAGGAGTGATGAACAGCATAGGACTTCAAAATCCAGGAGTACAGGGTTTTATAGATTCTGAGTGGCCATTTTTAAGGGACAAGAACCTAGTCACACTGGTCAACCTTGGTGGAGGAACAGTTGAGGACTACGTAGAAGGAGCAATACTCCTAGAGGATATAGATGCTCCCATTATAGAACTGAATATTTCCTGCCCAAATGTAAAGGAAGGCGGGATGGCATTTGGAATTCAGTGTACTCCGGCAGCTATTGTTGTAGAAGCAGTGAGAAAAGTTACTACAAAGAAGCTGATTGTAAAACTATCGCCAAATGCTGAAAATATTAAGGAAATGGCATATACATGTGTAGAAGCCGGAGCGGATGGACTATCTCTTGTAAATACTTTTAATGCCCTAGCAATTGATGTAAAGAGCAGAAAACCTATATTCAACAATGTTACAGCTGGACTATCAGGACCTGCAATAAAGCCTATAGCTCTGAGAATGGTATACGAAGTAGCCACCACTGTAGATGTGCCCATCATAGGAATTGGTGGTATTGCCAGTGCGGAAGATGCGATAGAATTTATAATGGCTGGAGCAAGTCTTGTTCAGGTAGGTAGCGCTAATTTCAGAAAACCTGACATTTGCATAGACATTGTGAAGGGCATTGAGGATTATATGACTGCTGAAGGAATAAAAGACCTTGAAGAAATAAGGGGAATAATTTGGAGGTAATGAAATGATAATTGATCTGTTAAGAGAGTCAGAAGCTTTGCTAGAAGGACATTTTTTACTGTCTTCAGGCAAGCACAGCAATAAGTACATTCAATGCGCTAAGCTGCTTCAATACCCTGACCGTGCGGAAAAAGTTGTACAAAAAGTAGTGGAAAAACTTGAAGGTATGGATATAGATGTAGTAGTAGGACCTGCCATGGGTGGAATAATTGTAGCCTACGAGCTGGGAAGACAGCTTGGGAAACCTGCATTTTTTACAGAGCGCGAAGAGGGAGAGATGACACTTAAAAGAGGATTTTCAATAGAAAAAGGGCAAAAGGTTCTGATCGCTGAAGATGTAATTACTACAGGGAAATCGTCCTTTGAAGCCATATCAGTTGTAGAGAGACTAGGTGGAGAAGTAGTAGGTATTGCGGCACTGGTAGACAGAACCAGCGGAGAACTGAAATACCCAGTATATGCAGCAGAAAAACTTGTTGTAGAATCCTATGACAAAGACGACTGCCCTCTATGTAAAGAGAATATACCTATTGTAAAGCCAGGAAGCAGAAAGTTCTAGGTAACAGCAATTTTGGAGGTCTGTAATGAATATTCGTACAGGAATAGATATTGTTGGTAATAAGAGAGTTGAGAGGCTCCTTTTAAATAAGAGATCTAGTTTTTATAGGAGAATATTTACAGAAGCAGAGCAGGATTATCTAGAAATGAGAAACCACAATCCTTTAACTGCAGCTGGAATGTTTGCCGCAAAAGAGGCCGTTTCAAAGCTCCTTGGTACTGGCATAGGGCCTATCAGTTGGAAGGATATAGAGATCCTCCATGAGAATTCAGGAAGACCTTATATTAACCCGTCTCCAGTTCTATTTTCTGTTATGAAGAAAATGGGTGTAGAATCAATAGAAATATCCATTTCAAATGAAGATGAGTTTTCAATTGCAATAGCAAGTGCATTGCATAAAGAAACAATTGTAATTCCATCTGATATGCAATATAGGCTTCCAGTAAGAAATTTGGATTCACACAAGGGAGATTACGGGAGAGTTGGAATAATTGGTGGAAGTCCTGGAATGACTGGAGCCGTGTATCTTGCTTCTTACGGAGCACTGAAAAGTGGAGCTGGCTTAGTGTATTCTATTGTGGAGTTAGGGCTTGGAAGTATCATTGCATCTTATTCACCAGAGGTAATTATAAAGGAAGCTGACGATCTCTATGTGTATAAACTCGCTTTGGAAAACCTCGATGTGCTAGTAGTAGGCCCTGGGCTGGGAATTGACAAGAAAAAGAAAGAACTCGTCGAGGAAGTGCTTTTAAGCTTTCAAAACCCAGTCGTAATCGATGCAGATGGATTAAATATTCTATCTGAAAACATCTCGATTCTCAGGCATTTAAAACAGCCAGTCATAGTCACTCCGCATCCTGGAGAAATGGCCAGACTCTTAAAAATTTCTGTTGAAGAAGTACAAAGTGATAGAGAGCGATACGCTGTAGAATTTGCTAAAAGTTATGGCGTGGTTACTGTGCTTAAAGGGCACAAAACAGTGGTCTCTGACGGAGCAAGAGTATATATAAATGAAACTGGCAATCCAGGTATGGCTACAGCGGGAAGTGGAGATGTCTTATCTGGAATTGCAGGCACTATGCTCGCCCACAAAGAGGATCCTTATGAGGCAGCAGTTCTGGCAGTGTTCATACATGGTATGGCTGGAGACCTTGCTAAAGCAGAAGTTGGAGAATATGGAATGGTAGCTTCGGATATATTGAACAAAATTCCTGAAGCTATTTTAACAGTTGTAGAATAGAGAAGTAGAATAAACGGCGACAGAAGAATTTCTGTCGTATTTATTTTTTTAAATTCAATTATTTATTTAAAAATATTGTTATAATATATTATGGAATAAATTAAAGGAGGCTATTATGGATACAAAAACTGTTAGACCTACTTATGTTGAAGTAAATCTAGATAATCTGGAACACAATTATAAAGAAATAAGAAGAATTGTAAGAAAAGAGACAGTTGTAATGCCAGTTATAAAGGCAAATGGATATGGTCACGGCAGTATAGAGCTTGCTAGGCTGTACCTTGGCATAGGAGCTGAACGATTAGCTGTGTCGCTTCTAAACGAGGGGATAGAGCTGAGAAGAGCAGGAATAGACTGTCCTATACTCATTATGAATTACACTCCAGACTATCAGATGATTGACGTGGCAGCAAATGATCTGATCCAGGCTATATACAGGCTTGATGACGCTAAAGCGCTGTCTGAAGCCGCTGTTGCTATGGACAAAAAACTAAAAATTCACATTAAGATAGACACTGGAATGAGCAGAGTAGGTTTTTTACCAGATGAAAAGGCAGTAGAAGACATCGTTGAAATTTACAACCTACCAAATTTGGAAATCGAAGGAATATTTACCCACTTTGCGAAATCTGACGAAGCAGATAAAACATTTACAAAATTGCAGTTTGAGAGATTTATGAATGTCGTCAGTGCGTTAGAAGAAAAGGGGGTTGTAATCCCAATAAAGCACGTGTCTAATTCAGCTGCAATTATCGACATGCCTGAGTACAATCTGGACATGGTCAGGCCAGGTATAATTCTATACGGCTATTATCCATCTGATGAGGTTATGAAGGAGAGAATAGATTTGCGACCTGCAATGACCCTAAGAACAGTGGTTTCAAATCTAAAGACCCTTCCACAGGACACAGGTATCAGCTACAATCATGTGTACAGAACTCCTGAAGAAGCACAGATTGCAACGGTTCCCATAGGTTATGCTGATGGATACCCACGAACACTGACTGGCAAGGGACTTGTCGCAGTTGCAGGGAAGAGGGTAGTAATAAAGCCGAGAATTTGTATGGACCAGATAATGTTTGACGCGACTGGTCTTGGAGACATAAGTATTGGAGATGAAGTAGTATTCTTTGGTTACGGATCAAATGAATATCCAACTGTGGATGAATTAGCTGGTATAATCGGAACTAATAGTTATGAAGTAGTTTGCATGATGGGAAGAAGGCTTCCTAGGGTATATGTAAAACGTGGAAAAGTGGTAAGGACAATAGACTATTTGCTCGATTAAATAATTCCAACTGGTTGACACGGAATTCAATTACGTAATATAATTGAACTGACCCTATAATTCTCTGTAATAAAGAAAGGGGGGGTTAATATAATGATTGAAAGAGACTCGGGTCTCCCTATGCATATAGACAGCAATAAAGATCTTTTTGACAAGCTGGTCGCTTTGTGCAACTGCACTGAATATCGATGTAGTAAATACAAAGCGTTCATCAAGGCTTACCTCGATGTATACCAGCTGAACGTAACCCTCGCTGAAATGGGGCTGGAGCAGGATATGTCTGATCTGGCCGGATATGAAGATATACTGGAGTACGACAAAACATGATAATCAGGCGAGGAGACATATATTATGCAGATCTAAGTCCTGTCATTGGTTCTGAGCAGGGTGGTGTGAGGCCGATACTCGTGATTCAAAACGACGTCGGCAACAAATACAGCCCGACGATTATCGTAGCCGCCATCACCTCTCAGATCAATAAAGCCAGACTGCCAACCCATATAGAAATAACCGGGCCGGAGCATGGTCTTCCAAAAGACTCTGTCGTGCTTTTAGAGCAGATAAGGACAATTGATAAAAAGAGATTGAGAGAAAAAATAGGGAAGTTTGACGAAGAAATGATGCGAAAAGTAGACGATGCACTAAAAATAAGCATCGGTCTAGGGAATTACTGATGATTCCACTACATATCAGGCACTAATAATATATTGTGCCGACAAAAAAATAGGCATTATTAATGCTTATTTTTTTGTGCTATAGTATAATGTAAGATGGTCAGTTATGTGACCGGATGCAAATTTACTATAAAGGAGAGTAAATATGAAATTAAAGAGAACTATTGCTGTTATAGGCATTGCGGGTATTCTTCTTACATCAGGACTTGTGTATTCTGAACCGGGAAACGAATCTGACCCAGTGGTGGCTTTGAGTTATCTGGAAGAGAAACTTGACGAAATTAAGGATTATATAGATAGAAAAATCAGGGACAACCCTGCTGCTCCTGAACAAGTCACTCAAAGCAGCTCATTGGTTGTAGTTGAGTTGTGGAACGGTCAAATGCTTATAGGTGAAGCTGGTAGTGAAATAATTCTTAGAAGTGGTTCAGCAACTGCTATAACCAGTGCCATGGGAGGCCTCTCAGACGTTACAGCAGGAGTAGATATAGCTGAAGGACAGCAAATCCCTGAGAATCACCTATTGATAATACCAAGAAGCGATGACAGAGGAATTTATGTAACCAAAGACAGCACGTTTGTAATGGTGCGTGGTGAATATACTATCAGATAGATGATGTCATAAGGAGAATGGCGGATATGAAAAAGATTACTGTTATAGGGCTTGGTTACATAGGGCTTCCTACTGCTGCAGTTCTCGCCAAAGCAGGAATGGAAGTACTAGGCTATGACCTTAATAAAAGAGTCGTCGAAGCATTAAACAAAGGCGAAATAATTATTGAAGAACCAGGTCTTGGAGAACTGGTTGAACAAGTAGTAAAAAACGGGAACTTAAGGGGCATCTCAACTCTTGAGAGCTCAGATGTGTTCATCGTATCAGTGCCGACGCCTATAAATGCAGAAAAAAGCGCCGACATGAGCTATGTGCAAAAAGCAGTCGCAGGAATCTTGAAAGTTCTTAAAAGAGGCGACATAATTATTCTAGAATCGACCTCTCCTCCAGGAGCAACGGAGGAATACGTGGCTAAAGCAGTAAACAATTTTGGGTTAATAGCAGGAGAAGACGTGCTGATTGCACACTCTCCAGAAAGAGTTTTGCCAGGCAAGATTATGACAGAACTAATAGAAAACGACAGAATTATCGGTGGAATAAATGAGAAATCTTCATTGGCAGTAAAAGCAGTTTATGAGAGTTTTGTAAAGGGGAATATTTACATTACCGATTCCAGAACTGCTGAAATGTGCAAGTTAATGGAGAATACATTTAGGGATGTCAACATCGCCCTTGCAAATGAACTAGCAATCTTATCTGAAAACCTGGGAATAAATGCCTGGGAAGTAATAAAATTGGCGAATAAGCATCCTCGGGTAAACATCCATCAACCAGGGCCTGGAGTAGGTGGACATTGTATTGCAGTAGATCCCTGGTTTGTTATAGAAGGGCAACCCGAAGGGAAATTAATAAGAACTGCAAGAAATCGGAATGATGGAATGCCACAAAGAGTATTTGAGTCAGTGAACGAATATCTAAAAGGCTTAAATGATCCTAAAGTTGCAATATTTGGAGTAACATATAAGCCAGATGTTGACGACATCAGAGAGAGCCCGATACTTAAGCTTATTCAGCTCTTAGTAGACAGTAATAATGTAAGAGTATCCATACACGATCCACATGTGGACGGCGAGACATTCAACTTTGGAGAATATAGAAAAGAATCTGTCTATGAGGCAGCAGAAGGTGCAGACCTTCTGGTTCTTGCTGTAAATCATACTGAATATAAATCTTTAGATTTTAATGAGATTGGGAAAGCTATGAGGACAAAACAAATTTACGACACCAGAAATTTTTTAGACAGAGATTTATTGAATAATCTGGGATTCAGAGTATTTCTACTGGGTAGGGGATAGAATGTTAAAAGCATTGATAATAGCTAATGAATTTCCTCCAACTGGAGGAGCTGGAGTCCAAAGAACAGCAAAGTTTGTAAAGTACTTAAGAAAATATGGATATGAGCCAATAATTGTCACAAAGGACCATCCTGGAAGCGTGGTAGATGAATCTCTGCTTAATGACATCCCAAAGGATGTTGAAATTCATAGGCTTAAAGCATATGATACCATGAACAGGACTGGTGTAATGAGAATACCGATGAAGGTTCTGGGCTCGAGAATATTATCTCCAGATTCAGAGTTCTTCTGGTATTATTTCAATCGAGAAAAAGTTGTAGAGATTGCGAAAAATAACGATGTAGACGTTGTTTATACGACATCGTTTCCTTATAGTGCACACCTTTTCGGGTTATATCTAAAGAGAGTTATGCCAGAACTTCCGTGGGTTTGTGACTTCAGAGACGAATGGACAAACAACCCTTATCATCTGGACAGTTTTTCCAGAAGGTTGAAACTGAAACTGGAAAAGAAAAAAGAACATGAAGTTACATCTGAGTGTAATTATTTTATTACAAACACACCGCTGATGCTCGAAGGCTTTCTTGCTGACAATCAGAAACTAAAGGATAAATCCACATTTATTCCTAATGGATATGACGAAGATGACTTTACAGAAGTAATTGACAAAAGAGACGGCGGCGACAGATTTGTAATAACTTATACTGGCTCTTTGTATGGTAGGAGAAATCTGGATGAATTTCTGGAAGGGTTTAAACTTGCTTCAGATAGAGGAGATATCGACCCAAAGAGAGTTGCGATCAGGATAGTTGGGAACATTTATGAAAAAGCCATAACTGCTTATTCTGAGAAGTATGGGCTGGAGGGAATTATAAGTTCTCATGGTTACATGCCACACAAAGACAGTATCCAGATGTTGTTTAATTCAGATGTTATACTGCTGGTAATTGGAAAGGGAAAAGGTTCTAGAAATTTCTACACTGGAAAGATATTTGAGTACATAAGAGGAAACAGGCCAATTCTCGCTATCGTGCCCGAAGACGGAGTTGCTGCAGACGTAATTAGAGAAACTGGCACAGGCATAGTGGTTGACCCAGATGATAACATTGGAACTGCTGATGCAATTGCAAAATTGTATAAATCCTGGGAAGAGGGAGAAACGCTTCACAATCCCGACTGGAACAACATAAAAAAATACAGTAGAGAAACACAGGCTATGAAACTATCTGAGATTTTTACTATTGCAATAAATAAGAGTAGCAGAGGAGAGTAAAACTATGAAACGAAAATTTAACTGGGTAGATGCCCTGGTGCTGATTTTGATATTGGCTGCAGTTGCAGTTTTTTTTGGAAGGCACAAGCTTACAGCCAGTGTAGCTCCTTCAAACAGAAAAAATATAATGTTCGTAGTTGAAGCCAAAGAAGTTGGCAAAGACCTCGTAACAGAATTACATGAAGGAGACAGGATATATTCTCAGTACAGGCTGCAGAATGCGCATATAACTTCACTTAAAAGTAAACCTACTGTAAAGAGCTTTGTAACAAGCGAAGGAGTGCTTTCGACTTACGAGGATCATGAGGAGATAATTATTGAGGCAGTAATAGAGGCAGAGGTAGCATTCAGTGGCCCCTATCACGATCTGGGTGGACAGGAGATAAAGGCGGGTATTCCGTTCATACTTAAGACTACTGATGTCGAGTTGTATTCTGACATCAAACACGTGGAGGGAAGACCATGAAACTGATAAGTAAAGATGGGAAAGTATTCAATAAAATAAATATCCTGGACCTATTGTTTATTGCTATTCTCTTGTTTTTAGTATTTTTATCAGCAATTAAGATGATGGGCAAGGATTTTGATGACATAAGCATGAACTCAGAAATAAGGAATATAGAAATAAAATTTCTGGTAGAAGGAGAAAAAGGTTATCTGGACTCAATAAAACCAGGAGACAGACTGGGAGAAACTAAGCAATACTTAAATGCTTATGTAGATAGTGTATATATTGAAGAAGTTGAAGCTGTGAATGCTGATTCTATGGGGAATGCTGTTACCTCAACAGACCCACTAATGGAAAGAGCAGTAGTAATAGTGACGGCTACACTTCCTTATGAAAATCTTAGCTATAAACTGGGGAAACAGGAGATAAGACAGGGCAAGATAATATTTTTAGAATCAGATTTCTACAGATACCATGCACAAATAGAAAGCGTTAAGGTAGTTGATTGATATGGATTTAAAAAATAGCATCCAGGAAAGCTTAATTTACAGATTTTTTAAGTGGCTGGGTTATATCGCTTCAAACAGCAAGATTTTTAACGTGAGCTTTAGCCAGGAGAAGAAGCTGAAAGTGGGAGCATATAAAACCTGGATAAATAGCAGCTTAACTTATCGGATATCAGAGAAAATTGACACTATTTTCCAAAGTATAGAGCGAAGGGTTCACAATGGAATAAAAGAAAGTAGATATTTCAACTGGGTTGTAAGTGATTCTTCAGCAAATAAAACTGTAGGGTTTACGTCAACAAGTATCATAAAAAAGCTCATATTGCGACTGTCGCAGTGGATAAGCTTTAATGACATTTTGGCAATATCAGTCGGGTATTATTTTGCCATAGATTACGTTATAAGGAAGCTGCCTGTAATATCTGCATTAGGCTCAGTATGGGATGAACTATATCTACTGATGATATTTGCTTATATTATTCTGAGGAGAATAAGAAGCGCAGGCACTATTGGTTTTAATAGAACTTCTATGGATCTTCCTGTCGTTACATATTTCTTACTTGGGATATGTCATGTGTACATTAGATCATTGGACTTGGGAGTTGCCATAGAAGGTTTTAGAGCAGTATTTCAGCATATACTCTGGTATTTTGCTGCAACTCAGTTAATAAGAGATGAGGACACTGCCGAAAAGGTAGTTGATGGTGCAATAGTTTTAGGTTTTCTACTGGGGCTCCATGCCATTTACCAATACGTAATGAAAGTACCAATGCCTGGGAACTGGGTTGATACTGGAGAGAACATCTCGACGAGGGCATTTTCGATTATCGGAAGTCCAAATATATTGGGTGTTATATTTGTTCTATTGATTTACTTTGCTTTTTCAAAGGCATTGAGTACAAAAAAGACTTTTAGCAGGCTTTATTATGTAGCTGCAGGGGGCGCTATGGTTATGGGTCTCCTTTTAACAATGTCCAGAGGTGCCTGGCTTGCATTTGCATTTGCACTTGCAATATTTACCATAGCTCTGGTACCAAGGCTCATATTGCCACTGACAGGGCTGGGTACAGTATTTGTGTTGTTTGGAGGCGCTTTAAGCGAGAGACTTTTATATATGATGTCTCCCGTATACCTTATGAAATCAGCAGCTGGTGGCAGGCTTTACAGATGGGATATAGGGCTTGAATTATGGAAGAAAAACAAGTTCTTCGGTGTCGGTTTAGGTCGTTTTGGGGGCGCTGTTGCAATTAACAACCAGCTTGCTCCATTCTATTTGGACAATTACTACCTGAAGACTTTGGTTGAAATGGGAATTTTCGGAGTAGCAGGACTTGTATATATCATAATATGCTTCGTAGTATCATCCATAAGGGAAATATCAAGGCAGACGACTATAAAAGGCAGAATAATGACCATAGGTCTGTTTACCGGAGCATCTGGCGTTCTCGCACAAAACTTTGTCGAGAATATCTTTGAGGTGCCTGGCATGGTCGTTTTTTTCTGGCTTACAGTTGCGTTGATTAGTGCCTATGGAAGAAAATCTTCAGGGGAGGAGAATTCAATTTGAAGGTTCTTCATTTAATAAGTGGTGGAGATACAGGTGGTGCAAAAACTCATATTATTTCTCTATTAAAGGGTTTAAATGAGAGAATTGACGCGCGAATAATCTGCTTTATTGAAGATTCATTTTATGAAGACGTTCTTCAGGCTGGTATACCCATCAAGGTATTCAAACAGAAGAGCAGATCTGACTTGTCCGTAATTGACAGACTTGTAGAAGAAATAAACAGTACCGGATATGACATAATCCACTGCCATGGAGCAAGGGCGAACTTTATCGCACAATTCTTAAAAGGCAGGATTAAAAAGCCCTTTTTGACCACCATGCACAGCGATTACAAACTTGATTTTAAAGATAATTTTTATAAGAGACTAGTATATACTACTTTGAACACCATCGCTCTGAGGCGTTTTGACAACTACATTGTAGTGACCGACGCCTTTAGAAATATGATGATGGAAAGAGGTTTTCATGAAGATAGGATATTCGTCTGCCCCAATGGTATAGACATGTCGTATCCAGAGAATTTTATAAATAGGGAAGATTACCTGAAAGGTCTTGGAGTTGAAGATGTAAGTAAGCCTGTCGCTGGTATTTTGGCAAGGCTTGAAGCCATTAAAGACCACAGGACATTTATAAATGCAGCTAAGGAAGCCCTTAAAAAGAAGGATATGACATTTATCATTGGCGGTGATGGGGCGGAAGAACTAAGCCTGAAAGCATATGTAAATGAACTGGGGCTTGAAGACAACATAAAGTTTGCAGGATTTGTCGAAGACCCATATTCGTTTTTTAATACGGTGGACATAAACGTTCTAACGTCCATAAGCGAGGGATTTCCATATGTAATACTCGAAGGCGCAAGAATGAAGAAACCAGTTGTAACTACTCAGGTTGGAGGTATAGATACTCTCGTAAAAGACGGTGTAAACGGTTATCTTACGGAGCCTGGTGACTGGAAGACAATAGGTGAAAGAATAGCTGATCTGGCATCTGACAGTAAAGGAGCAAAACAGCTTGGCGAGAGGCTATATGAAGATGCATCACTGAGATTTTCTTATGATGCGATGGCAGAAACACATGTTGAAATATATAACAGGATACTGGTAAAAAATCCTAAGGTTGTAATGTCCGGATATTTCGGGTTTGATAATAGTGGAGACGATGCCATCCTGAAGGCAATCGTAAAAGATCTCAGGTCAAAAGATCCTTATGTAAGTATCAAAGTATTATCTAAAGACCCTGAAAAAACGAGAGAATTATGTCCTGTGTTTTCGGCAAATAGATTTAGCTTTAAAGAGGTTTTATCTTCTATTAAGGAAGCTGATATTCTCATAAGTGGTGGTGGTAGTCTGTTGCAAGATGTCACATCGACGAGATCACTTTTGTACTATCTTACACTTATGACAGTTGCACAGATAATGAAAAAGAAGGTAATTGTGTACGCCAATGGAATAGGACCAATTCAAAAGAATATAAATAGAATTCTGACAAGATGGGTGCTCAATAGAACCGATGTAATCACTTTGAGAGATAACAGCTCCTACGAGTACATAAAAGAAATTGGAGTAAAAAACTCTAATGTTTTCGTAACTGCAGACCCGGTGTTTACACTGGAAGCTGCAAATGTCGATAGAGTGAACGAAATATACACTGCAGAAGGTATAAAAAGTGAAGATCCGGTTATTGGTATATCGGTTAGGAACTGGAAAAATGAAGAGAGCATAGTAAAATCTATAGCAACTTCAATAAAGAACATCAGCGAAAAGACAGGTGCACAAATTTTACTGATTCCAATGCACTATCCAGAAGATCTGGGTATAAGCAAAGAGATAAGAGAACTTTCCAATACAGAAAAATGCAACGTTTTGGAGGGTAAATATTCTGTCGAGGAAATCATGGGAATCATAAGTACTTTTGAGATAATGGCAGCAATGAGGCTGCACTCGTTAATATATGCAGCAACACAGGAAATTCCAAGTATAGGAATAGTATACGACCCCAAAGTTGAGGGGTTTTTACGTGAGATTGGCTCTGAATATTCAGTAGATGTAGATACAATAAATGAAGTAGACTTTACTGCACTACTGACAGAGGTATGGGATAATAGGGTGGAAATCAAAGATTCAATTGCAAAACACAAAAAAAGACTTACAGAACTAGCTTATGAAAACGTCGACCAGGTTTTCAAGCTTTTGGGAAGGTGATAAGGTGAACAAAGTAGATATAATGGGTGTCCGAATACTGAATACTACCTTATCCGAAATCGTAGAAAGCCTGAAAAATGACGTGGAATCCAATAATAAGTCGAGTGTGTTCACACCGAATACTGAAATAGTGATGCTTGCTCAGAAAAACAGCGAACTTATCGAAGAAATCAACAAAGGCACATATGTAATTCCAGATGGAATAGGTCTTATTTATGGTGCTAAGATGCGTGGGATCAAGCTCCAGGAGAGAGTAACGGGTTATGATACATCTATCAGCCTATTAAAGCTCGCAGATGAAAAACAGTTGAATCTGTACCTTTTGGGAGGACAAGATGGGGTAGCCGAAGAAGCCGCCAAGAGAATAAACCAAGAATACAAAGGCATAAAAATTACAGGATTTCACCATGGATATTTTAAGGGTACTCATACTGGAGATTACGGAACTGAAGAAGAAAATGCAATTATTGAGGATATTAACAAATCAAATACTGATATATTATTTGTAGGTTTTGGGTTTCCAAAGCAGGAAAAGTGGATTAACAGTCATATTGACAATCTGAATGTAAAGGTAGCCATTGGCAATGGGGGAGTTATTGACGTTCTGGCAGGTAGGGCAAAACGAGCCCCAGACATATTTATAAAACTTGGTTTGGAGTGGTTTTATCGCTTAATTTCCAGTCCGTCGCGAATAAAAAGACAGATAGTATTGCCGCTGTTTTTAATCAGGGTATTGTTCAATAAAGATTCTATAAAAAAATTATAGCAGGAGGATGATTATATGAGTTTAGAGCAGAAAACCGTTGACACAATAAGGATGTTATCAGCAGAAGCCATTGAAAAGGCAAAATCAGGACACCCTGGTATGCCATTAGGAGCTGCTCCTATGGCCTATGCATTGTGGGCTAAAGTTATGTCACATAATGGAAAGAGTCCGGACTGGATTAACAGAGACAGGTTTGTACTTTCTGCAGGGCATGGCTCCATGTTGCTGTATTCAATGCTACACTTGTTTGGGTATGGTTTGGAAATAGAGGATATAAAGGAATTCAGACAGCTTGACAGCAAGACTCCGGGACATCCAGAGTACAGGCATACAAAGGGTGTAGAAATGACCACAGGCCCTCTAGGACAAGGTATATCTACTGCTGTTGGCATGGCAATGGCTGAAGCTCACCTTGGTGCCCATTTTAATACAGAGGATATCGATATCATCAATCATTACACATATGTAATAGCTGGTGATGGCGACCTTATGGAGGGGATTAGCAACGAGGCATCCTCATTGGCAGGCACGCTTGGATTGGGGAAACTTATAGTATTATACGATTCCAACTCGATATCAATAGAGGGAAGCACTGATTTAGCATTCACAGAGAGCGTAATAGACAGATATAAGGCTCTTGGCTGGGACACTCAATACGTTGCTGATGGAACTGATATAAATGCAATTGAAGCTGCAATTAAAGCTGCTCAGACAGAAAAATTCAAACCTTCTTTAATAGAGGTTCGTACAAATATTGGATACGGAACTGAGAAACAAGACTCAGCTTCAGCACACGGAGAGCCACTTGGAGCCCATAATCTCGAAGTGCTTAAGAAGAACTTAAATTGGAACGACGAGCCTTTTGTAGTACCCGAAGATGTAAGAGAACATATGGATGTTATTGCAAAAGAATTTTCTGATAAAGAAAGAGAATGGAACATCGTGTTTGAGAATTACAGCGGAAAATATCCTGACAAAGCTAAGGAGTTAATTTCTTGGTTTGCGAAGGAGATTCCTGGAGAATTTCTTGAGTCTGATGAATTTTGGAACTTCGAAAAGGATATATCTACCAGAGAAGCTTCGGGGGTTCTAATAAACAGATTGGCTGAAAAAGTACCAAATCTGTTTGGAGGATCTGCTGACCTTTCTCCTTCAAATAAGACGACAATTAAAAGTGGAGGAGAATTCTCAAAAGTAGATTATTCAGGGAGAAACATCCACTTTGGAGTAAGAGAACACGGTATGGGAGCAATGCTCAATGGGCTGGCTTTACACGGCGGAATCAGACCTTTTGGAGGCACGTTCTTTATCTTTACTGACTACATGAAACCAGCCATGAGGATGTCCTCGATTATGGGACTTCCTGTCACCTATGTGCTGACTCACGATAGTATTGGCGTAGGAGAAGATGGACCAACTCATCAGCCAGTAGAACAAATGGCAGTGTTCAGGGCTCAGCCCGATTTTGTGACATTCAGACCAGCAGATGCAAGGGAGACAGCCGCAGGATGGTATCTTGCCATGAAATCAGAGAACAAACCGGTAGGTCTGGTGCTTTCTAGACAAAATCTTCCGCTACTGGACGGCACAGGTAAAGATGCTTTAAAAGGCGGTTATATACTCGTAAAGGAAAAAGCAGAGCTGAAACTAATTTTGATTGCGACAGGTTCAGAGGTTCAGCTTGCTGTTAAAGCTGCAGAGGTTCTGGAGCAGGATGGAATAGGAACCAGAGTTGTCAGCATGCCAAGCTGGGAGATCTTTGAAAATCAGAGCAAAGAATACAAAATGGACGTTCTACCAGTAAGCATTAGAGCAAGAGTAGCTATAGAAGCAGCTTCGTCTATGGGGTGGCATAAATATATAGGTATTGATGGAGCTACAGTAACTATGGATACTTTTGGTAGCTCTGCACCTGGAAATAAACTGTTTGAAAAATACGGTTTCACAGTTGAAAATATAGTTGAGACTGCTAAAAACCTATTTTAACCTTAAAGGGCCTGTTTTAGGCCCTTTAATTAAATATATGTTCAAAAAGAATTGCTATATATTATTTAACATGGTAAAATAAGAATTACCAGTATTAAAACAAAGGAGGAATAATTATGAAAAACAGACGTTTAGTAATGATTCCTGGACCAACGCCCGTCGTCAGGTCAATACAGGACCAAATGGGCAGAGAAACGGTAGCTTTTGGCGATCCAGGTTTTGTAAATGATTTTAAGGAACTGCTTGCAGATTTAAAAGATCTTTGGAAAGCTTCAGGTGAAGTATTCGTCGTTGCTGGAACTGGGACGATGGCTATGGAAATGGCTATAGCTAATACATTAAAAGCTGGAGACAATCTGTTAATAGTCTCACATGGTTTCTTCGGAGACAGGTTTATTGAATTGGCTGAAAGAAAAGGAATAAAAGCTGATGTAATAAAATCTGAATGGGGAAAAATTGTACCCGTCGAAGAAATAGAGAAGAAACTAGGCGAGAAGAAGTATCAAGCTGTAACTGTTACTCACGTAGATACTTCAACAGGAGTCAGTGCACCGGTCGATGAAATCGGTCAAATGATGAAAAAGTTTCCTGAGACACTGTACATTGTAGATGGAGTTTGTGCAAGTGCAGGCGAGCGTGAATATGTTGACGAAATGAACATAGACGTACTTCTTACAGGATCACAGAAAGCCTTCGGAGTTGCTCCAGGACTGGAAATGCTCTGGGCAAGCGAAAAAGCAATCGAAAGAAGAAAAGAAATCGGAACGATACCTGAGTATTATGTTGACTTTGAAAAGTGGCTTCCAGTAATGCATGATACTTCAAAATACTATGCTACTCCTGCTGTTAACATGGTATGGGCACTTAAAGAATCTGTCAGGATAATTAAAGAAGAGGGAATTGAAAACAGATATGACAGACACATTAAAGTAGGAAGGGCTATGCAGGCTGCATTGGAAGAAATGGGCTTTGGTATTCTGGCTGAAAAAGAGAACAGAGCTGTAACTCTTTCAAACGTGCTGTATCCTGAAGGCCTTAACGACTTAGAATTCAGAACTATATTGGCTGAAGAAGGAGCACAGGTGGCCGGAGGACTTGGAGCCTACGCTGGAAAGATGTTCAGGCTGGGTCACATGGGCAACGTGGATATGCACGACATGGTAGGCGCTATATCAGCAATAGAGAGAACTCTGTTCAGAATGGGTACTGACGTACTTGGAAAAGGAGTCGCACGATTCCAAAGAGAAATGCTAAAATAGGATATACAAAAAACGCAGTCATTTAACAGGCTGCGTTTTTTATTCTTCACTATTCATTTGCTTATTCATCTAAAGAGGTAATACAAAGCACTGGGCATGATAATATGGAGCAGAAGAAGTGCTACTGTTATTGCTGCCATCCTCTTATGCCAAAGGAAAAGGGGTCTCTTTTTAAGCTTGTAAAAACTTCCTCCAAGTACTGAAGTTGCAAAAGCTGAAAGATACAGCAGAGTTCCAGTGTGTAGTCTAAACCCTCCCAAAGCCAGATAGCCATGTATGGGTGCTAAAACTGCAAGTGTAATTCCCAATGGCTTGTGAAAATTTCTAGCAATCTTAGTAAAATTTAGATATTTCACATTCTTAGTTCTGATTAGATGTCTATTTAAAAAACTAAGCAGAAATGGCAGAAGCAGCACCACCAGTATAGTGGCATTAATCCATCCTAATACCGCGTACATATCATACCTCCCACTAGATTAGTCAGCAAGTGTGCCAATTGCTGGAACGTTTTTAAGTTTTCCTACTCCGTGAGGAGAATCGTTTTTTATTGCATCTGTCAAATCTTGTCCAGCTTGAAAACCATGATGGCCCCCTTCTTTCCACAGGGATGAGTCAGTCATGTCGTAAATTATGCCATCCACTGCAACATACGCTCTTCGGCCATCTTTACCGTCAAATTCAGCTAGTTCCTCAAGTGTCAGAACAAGTTCTTCGCTAGTTTCTTCTTTTGGAGTTTCAGCAGAGTTATTTGAAGAAGAGCAACCAGTAAGAACTAGCGCAGTAATTGTTATGAATAATAATATTTTCGAGTATTTTCTTCCCATGAAAATCGCTCTCCTTTAATGGATTTAAGGCAGTATAAATATACCCACCTCAACTACAATACCAACAATTTCACTAGGAATTAAACTCTTGACTCATACATACCTTCAGCACATGGTAGAACACCTTTTTCTGATATTATCATCTCAACTGGTAGATCAAATTCTTCTCTGGGAGCAGTCTGAATAATCTGAAGGCTGAACCCAATTCCAATCTTTCTAGCATCACTCCTGAGCCTGATAAGGAATCTATCGTAAAAACCACCACCATAACCTATCCTATGGCCATCTTGGTCAAATGCAACACCAGGCACCAAGACTAAGTCAATTTCTAACGGATCTACAGGTCTTTTGAATTCTTCTTTTGGAGTCAGAATATTATAATAGCCTGGTTCTAACTCATCCATGGAGTGAAGCTCAGAGGGTATGAGTTCTCTAGTTTCATGCAACGCTATTGGAACCAGGACTCTCTTTCCATCATCAATAGCCTTCTGAATGATAATCTTTGTATCCAATTCGCTGCCAAAGTTGACAAAACACATTATTGTATCTGCATTTTTATAATATGTAGTCGATATAATCGTATCGAGAATTTTCTTGCTGTATGCTTCATGAACTTCTGGGCTAAGTTTAGCTCTTTCTTTTAAGATTTGTCTTCTAATTTCCTTTTTATCCATAATCTCACCTCAAATGGTTTAATTCTTAGTCGTTATATTATATAATAGTATATTATTGAACAATTGCAAAGAAGAAATTGGAATAGACTCATTTATATGATCAGAGGTGAAATTGTGATAAAATTTGTCAACATTTCTAAAGAGTACAAAAATGGAGTTATAGCTCTTTACGATATAAATATTGAGATTGAAAAAGGCGAGTTTATTTTTTTAGTTGGTTCAAGTGGTGCAGGAAAATCCACTCTGGTTAAGCTTCTGTTAAAGGAAGAGGGAATAACCAGGGGAAACCTTTATCTAAACGGAATGGATATTACCAGAGTACCAAACAGGAGGATTCCATACATAAGAAGACAAGTAGGAGTTGTGTTCCAGGACTTTAGACTCCTTCCAAATAAGACTGTTTATGAAAATGTGGCTTTCGCAATGGAGATAGTTGGAGCGAGCCCCAAGGAAATAAGGAGAAGAGTTCCTTTAATACTTGGAATGGTAGACTTAAGCAGAAAAGCAAATAGTTTTCCTGACCAGCTATCTGGTGGTGAGCAGCAGCGGGTTTCCATTGCTAGGGCAATAATAAATAATCCCCCTGTACTGATAGCTGACGAGCCTACCGGCAACCTGGACCCCGACACAGCCTGGGAGATTATGAAAGTTCTGACTGACATAAATAACAGGGGTACGACAGTTATAATGGCAACGCACGCCAGGGAAATAGTCAACAAAATGAAGAAGAGAGTTGTAGCCCTGGAAGAAGGCAGACTTGTCAGAGATGATCAGAAGGGTGGTTATAGCATTGAAGATCCGACTATTTAATAACATCGTGAAGCAGGGCTTCCAGAGTATGTGGCGAAACAAAGGAATGGGTCTGGCGTCTGTGACCAGCATATCAGCAGTTCTGATGATACTTGGAATTGTTCTTATACTTATACTAAGCATTAATAATGTAGTTATAGACACAAAACTGAAATTTGACGAGATAGAAGTCTTTCTGGATGACGACCTATCCCCAGACAAGCTTGATAAAATTGAAGAGATGACAAAGGGATACCCAGGTGTAAAATCCATAATGTTCAGGTCAAAGATACAGGCTCTTGAGATTATGAGAGAGGACTGGGCTGATGAAGCATATCTTCTTGAAGGTCTGGAAGAGAAGAATCCACTGCCCGATTCATACATTATCAAAGTAAATGATATAGAATTAGCAGAAGATTTGGTAAATACTATAAAAACACTTGACGGAGTCGACGAAGTCAAATATTATAAAGATGTAATAGATAAATTATTGTTGTTTGCCGGATATATCCGAATTGGAGGGATAATTATCACCGGCATATTAGTGTTTGTATCTGTTTTTATAATTTCAAACACAATTAAGATAACAGTTTCTTCAAGAAGAAGAGAAATCAACATAATGAAATACGTAGGTGCGACTAACGATTACATCAGAGGTCCATTTATTATTGAAGGAGTTCTGTTTGGTCTGTTAGGTGCCATGCTTTCAATTCTGGTAGTATACCTGAGCTATAATTACGTATACAAATCTATGAGCGAAAAGTTGTATACTATGTTCACTTTCTACCTTGTCAACCCCAAGCTGATTTTTACTGATATTGCAATTATATTTGCAACAATAGGCTCTGGGATAGGTGGTTTAGGCAGTTTGCTTTCATTAAAGAGATACCTCAACGTGTAGGAGGGATTTGTGTGAACAAAAAGAGAATTATGATATTGGCACTTGCCATCATACTTACCTTTTCAACATTTATGCAGATGGATGTAAATGGTGAAACTGTTGATGAGCTGAGAAAACAGCAGGATAAGATACAACAGGATATAGAAAAGACAAAGACTGAAATAGCTGCGATGCAGAAAGAGTCTAAAAATCTGGATAATCAGATTAAAGAGTTGGACCTTAGAGTTGCCAATGCGGCATCTGAGCTAGGCAGCGTCGAGACTGAACTGGAAATTCTCAATGCTGAGATAGAAGATACTCTGGCTAATCTTGATGAAGCAGAAAAAAACATAGAAGAGAGATCAGATACATTTAACCAACGTCTGAGGGTAATGTATAAAAATGGAAACGCAGGTTATCTAGAAGTTTTGCTTTCCTCTGAAAACATAAGGGATTTTTTATCCAGACAGGAAATGATTCAGTCAATTGCTAATTTTGACAAAGAACTCATCGCCTATATGAAAGAGCAAAGGGATTTAATAGAAGAAAACAAGATGCTTCTTGAAGGACAGAGAGCTTCGGTCGAAGTGACGAAATCAAAGCTTGAGGAGAGGAAAAGAAGCCTCGAAAAAGCTAGCAGCGAAAAAGAACAGTTGATGACTAATCTGTCGCTGGATATAAAAGCTTATGAAAAAGAGTACGATAAATTAAATGACTTCGCAAAAGAAATTGAATCACAAATTGTCAAGTTACAGAAGAATACAGGGCCTTATTCAGGCGGTAAAATGTCTTGGCCAGTGCCCGGTCATTCACGAATAAGCTCCCCATTTGGGTATAGAATTCATCCAATATTTAAAGTTAAGAAACTCCACACTGGTATTGATATTCCAGCTCCGACGGGAACATCAGTAACAGCTGCAGCAGCTGGAACTGTAATATACAGTGACTGGCTCGGCGGATATGGTAAAGCTGTAATGCTTGATCATGGAGGCGGTATAGTCACACTATATGCTCACAATTCAGCCATAGTAGTTTCTGACGGTCAGGTTATAAAACGAGGAGATACTATTGCTAAGATTGGCAGTACTGGAAACTCTACTGGACCACACTGTCACTTTGAGGTCAGAAAAGATGGTGCTTACGTAGATCCAATACCATGGCTTAATGGAACAATATAAAACTGCTATTATTTAATTTTTATTGATTTTCACAGGAGGAGATAGTTCTCCTCCTGTTTTAGTTAGTTCATTTGAGAAAAAGATTAGGAAACTGGGGTGAGTAAATGTATAAAAAGAGAACAATATTGCTATTTGTAGCACTTTTGCTGTTAACAAATGCTTTCTCGTTTTTGTTAGGTAATGTTATTACCATTCAGGCTGGAGGCAAAGTGTTGATTCCAAAAGGAGAATATACTGTGCTCAGCAAGCTCTATCAGGATAACGAGAAACTGGTTACAGTAAGGAGAGCTTTAGATGATATGTATCTTAGAGAAATAGATGATGACGCTCTTAGAGAGGGTCAGATTAAAGGTATGGTTGCAGCTTTGAACGATCCTTACTCCATGTACATGTCAAAAAAAGAATATGAAGATTTTAACCTAGAAACTGAAGGTGAGTATGGTGGAATAGGAATAATGGTAACCCCAGGAGACGACAACCTTATAACTGTAGTTTCTCCTATTGAAGATACTCCAGGCGAAAGAGCAGGCATAAAAACTGGAGATAAGATAATCAGTGTAGATGGAGAAGATTATTTTGCTGAAAACATGGATGAAGCTGTCAGCAAAATGCGAGGTGTCCCTAATACCGATGTCACCATTACCATATTTAGAAAATTAGAAGGCTCTAGTGAAACATTTGATGTAACTCTTACCAGAGAGTTGATAAAGCTTATCTCGGTGAAATCATCAATTGTGGACAATGACATAGGATATATAAGAATAACTTCATTTGACGTACCTACGTATGATGATTTTAAAACTCATTTAAAGGTACTTCAATCAAGTAACATTAAGGGGTTAATCATCGATCTTAGAAATAATCCTGGCGGGCTTATGAATGTAAGTACTGATATTGCAGATGAGCTTCTCGGTAAAGCAACAATAGTATATACAGAAGACAAATATGGACGGAAGGACTATATTTATTCAAATGCGGCTATGGTCGATCTTCCTTTAGTAATCCTGATTAATGGAGGTAGCGCAAGTGCTTCTGAAATACTTGCTGGAGCGATACAGGACAACAGCAGGGGACTTCTTATTGGAACTACATCTTTTGGGAAAGGCGTAGTTCAGCGACTTAAACCATTATCTGATGGGTCTGGAATTAAGGTCACTGTTTCAGAATATTTTACTCCTTCTGACAAGAATATTCATGGGATAGGGATAGAACCAGATGTAGTTGTGGAGCTTAATGAAGATGCAGAGGGTATCGGTCCTGACTACTTTGATGAAGATAATCAGTTACAGACTGCTGTAGAAGAACTTAGAAAATAAAATTAAGGCACCCACAAGGGTGCCTTTAGTTTATCTTAGATTTTCAATATTTAGTGAATAGATTATCTCTGACATTGCAGATTGATAAGGTATTACGAGGTCTGTAAATAACAGCTGACTGGTTTCGTCGAGAAAAATGTCGTCACTTGCAGATTTACCTATGTAAGTCTCTTCTCCAGTTTCAAAATTCAGCACTGAAATTATATATTCACTTGCACTGTTGTTTTTCTCCGTAAGAAGGAGACTGCTATCGCTTAGAGTCTGAATAGATGTGTAATTCTTGCTTATTCTTTGAATATCTGTTCCAGTTGAGATATCGTAAACTACAAGTGTATTTTCGTCTTTATCGACATCGTGTTCAAGATATGCAACTTTACCATCATTAGTTATATTCAATCCCCAGCCAAGTCCAATTGATTTAAAAAATTCATTGTCATTGAAGAGTATAAGCTTCCTATTAATGTCTTCTCCAATCTTTTGTGCAACAATTAAATTGTTGCCATCAACATCAAAGTTCACAATTTCCATATCAAAATTATTTTTTATAATATAAGTATTATCATCCATATTATAGCTAATGATTTTGGTCTTGCCTGCTTCAGGGGTTCCAAGGATGCTAAGATGTGTATCGTCGGTCCAAAGTGCTTTTACCGGCTGAAAATCAGCAGGCAGAGCAACTTTAATCAGCTTTAAGTCTGAAAGATTAAGTATGTACAGACTGCGATGAGAATCACTGTCTTCAATAAAACTGACATATTGGCCGTCATTGCTGAAAACGGCGTATGAAATCTCGTGTATTGAGCCGTATAGAAAAGTCTTAAGCCTATTGTCCAAATTGTATTTCCATAAACTTGACTCGAAATTACCCTTAACGGATGGTAGATTGTTTTTGTACAAAAATCCATGATTTTGATTGAAAGATAAGATTTGGCCTTCATCTACAAGAGAGGATATCAAGCTTTTCTTTGACATTACCAAATCGCCAGTAGTAGCATCTACAACTGCTTTTAAATCAATTACTGGAACTTCTTTGCTATCTCGGTCAAAGATATTGTCGAAAAAAATATCCCATAAAAGCTTTCCATTGTTCTCAATAAGTTTCACTTCAGGGCTTGTAACGGCACTTATTTTTAAATCTGCCTTAAGTTTGTTTATGACATCGACTATTCCATAGTTAACTTTTATAGGCTTATAATTTTTATTTACTATTGAATAAGAAAAATCAGTAGTGTCTGTAGGTTTGATCTCAGTAAGAAAAATGGATATTTGAGGCAAAACCAACTCAGAGTTTGGATTCTCCATATTGACGAGAGTTATTGAAACTTTGCCACCATCTAAAGAGATGCCTTCTACTTCTACTCCTGCACTCTTTAAAAGTCCAGGGCTCACCAATAAGCGAACTTCGTTGTTTTTTTGTATGAGTTCGACCTTTGGTTCAGTATTTTGATATCCTTTGGACAATGCAACCTGTTCAACCACGTACTTAAGTCCAGAAGGATAAGTTACGCTGTCAGAATTTTCGCCTTCAGTTTTCGATGGAATTCTGGAGCAGCCTGTAACGAAGATGATCAGTAAGAACATTGAAAATACCATTAATAAGCGCTTCATTGCTGTGATCTCCTCCTTAAGATATTTTACCTTAAACAACTGTTTTCTACAAGTTTATAATTTATGTAGATTTTTGGGTATGATTGGTATAGTATATTTACAGAACAAGTGTTCAAGAAAAAGGGTGATATTATGAATGAATTTAAAATAGAAGCCGACTATAAACCTACGGGAGATCAACCAGAGGCAGTTGAGTCATTGGTTGAGGGGCTGAACGATGGGTTGAAGCACCAAGTGCTTATGGGAGTTACAGGGTCAGGCAAAACTTTTACAATGGCAAATATTATTGAAAAAGTGCAAAGGCCTACTCTTGTAATAGCTCATAATAAAACGTTGGCCTATCAGCTTGCAAGCGAATTTAGAGAGTATTTTCCTAACAGCGCTGTAGAATACTTCGTTAGCTATTACGACTACTATCAGCCTGAAGCATATGTCCCGCAGACAGATACCTATATTGAAAAAGATTCTTCTATAAACGATGAAATAGACAAGTTGCGGCACTCCGCAACCATGGCACTCTTTGAGAGGAGAGATGTCATAATTGTTGCGTCTGTCTCCTGCATATATGGACTTGGAGACCCAATAGATTACGAAAATCTCGTAGTCTCTTTGCGCCCTGGAATGTTAAAAGACAGAGATGAAATAATGAGAAAGCTCATAGATATTCAGTATATGAGAAACGATATTAACTTTGTTCGTGGAACTTTCAGAGTCAGAGGGGATACTCTTGAAATATTTCCTGCGTCATCAGGTGAAAATACTATAAGAGTTGAGTTTTTTGGCGACGAGATTGAAAGAATTTCAGAGCTCAACCATATTACAGGAGAGGTTCTGGGTTATAGGACACATGTATCAATTTTCCCAGCGTCTCACTATGCGACGACAGAAGAAAAAGTTAAAGGTGCTATCTTATCTATAGAGCAAGAATTAGAAGAAAGACTTAAAGAGTTAAGGGATAAGGACAAACTGGTAGAAGCACAAAGGCTTGAGCAACGGACCAGATACGACCTGGAAATGCTCAGAGAAATGGGGTTTTGTTCAGGTATTGAAAACTATTCGAGGCATCTTAGCAATAGGCCTGCAGGCAGCAGACCATATACTTTGATCGATTATTTTCCCAAGGACTTTCTAATTATAATTGACGAATCACACGTATCAATTCCCCAGATTAGAGGAATGTACGAAGGCGATAAATCAAGAAAGACGACTCTTGTAGAATACGGGTTTAGACTGCCTTCAGCATTGGATAACAGACCTCTTAAGTTTACTGAGTTTGAAGGACTTGTGAACCAGATTCTTTACGTATCTGCAACCCCAGGACCTTACGAGCTGCAGCATGCACAAAAGAATGTAGAGCAGATAATCAGGCCAACTGGGTTGTTAGATCCAGTTGTTGAGGTAAGGCCAACTGCCCATCAGATTGACGATTTGATTACTGAAATCAGAGGAGTTGTAGAGAGGGAAGAAAGGGTTCTCGTGACTACACTCACAAAGAGGATGGCAGAAGACCTTACGGATTATTTTAAAGAAATTGGAATTAAAGTAACGTACCTTCACTCAGATATAGATACTATTGAAAGAATGGAAATCATACGAGATTTAAGACTTGGAAAGTATGATGTGCTGGTCGGAATCAACCTTCTTAGAGAGGGTCTGGATTTACCTGAAGTATCATTAATTGCAATACTTGACGCTGACAAAGAGGGCTTTTTAAGAAGTGAAACTTCTCTAATTCAGACAATTGGACGTGCTGCGAGAAATGTGCGAGGCAAAGTAATAATGTACGGTGATTCTATAACTGGTTCTATGGACAGGGCAATTTCTGAAACCAATAGGAGAAGGATAATTCAGGATGAATACAATAAAGAGCATAATATTACTCCAAAGTCTATTGTCAAAGGAGTCCGTAAGATTATAGAGGCTACACTGGTGGCAGAAGACCAGCCGACCTATGATGAGAACTTAACAGCTGAAGAGATAGATGGTATAATAACAGGGTTGGAAGCAGCGATGCTAAAAGCTGCTGAGGCGCTTGAATTTGAAAAAGCTGCAGAAATTAGAGATAAAATTATAAGCCTGAAAAAAAGCTTAATACATTGAGGTGCAATAATGGCAAAAGATAAAATAATTATTAGAGGCGCTAAGGTGCATAATTTAAAAGATGTGGACCTTGAGCTTCCACGCGAAAAATTTATTGTTTTTACAGGGTTAAGTGGCTCAGGTAAGTCGTCACTGGCCTTTGATACGATATACGCTGAAGGGCAGAGACGTTATGTTGAATCATTATCCAGTTATGCCAGACAATTTTTAGGGCAGATGGACAAACCAGATGTTGAATATATAGAAGGATTGTCTCCATCTATATCTATAGATCAGAAAACGACTTCTAAAAACCCCAGGTCGACCGTAGGAACTGTTACGGAAATTTATGATTTTCTTAGGCTGCTCTTTGCGAGGGTCGGTATTCCATATTGTCATAAGTGTGGAAAGGAAATTAGCAGTCAGACAGTAGATCAAATGACAGACAGAACTATGGCTTTGCCAGAGAGAACAAGGATTCAGATTCTCGCTCCAGTTGTTAGAGGCAAAAAGGGAGAGCATGCCAAACTGATCGATCAGGTGCGAAAAGATGGATTTATGAGAGCTTTTATCGACGGCGAAATGGTTGAGTTGGACACAGACATTAAACTCGATAAAAATAAAAAACACAATATCGAGGTAGTAGTAGATAGGTTGATCATTCGAGAAGGAATAGAAGGCAGGCTTACTGATTCTCTTGAAACTGCACTAGCTCTTGGGGACGGCCTCGTAATTATCGACGTGGTTGACTCAGATAGGATTACGTTTAGCCAAAAGCTTGCTTGTCCAGATTGTGGGGTGACAATTGAAGAAATTTCACCCAGGATGTTTTCTTTTAACAGCCCTTTTGGCATGTGTCCAACGTGTAATGGCCTTGGATTTCACAAAGAGATTGACAGAGATCTGGTTCTTCCAAATTTAAATCTCAGTATAAATCAGGGAGGAATTGCCCCCTTTAGGAACTCAGCGGAAGACACATATTACTATCAAATATTTAAAACACTGGCGGATGATAACGGATTTAGCTTGGACAGTCCATTATCAGATGCACCTAAGATATTTATCGATGAATTGTTATATGGCACCAAAAGGCCCATCAAGTTTACTTTTCTCAGTCATTTTGACGAAGAAGGCAGAAGAGAGTATTCAGGTACTTTTGAGGGCGTCATAAATAACCTTCAAAGAAGATATGTAGAAACCCACTCAGACTATATGAGAAATAAAATTGAAGAGTATATGGCCGAAAATCCATGCCCATCCTGTGGTGGTAAAAGACTTCGTGAGGAAGTGTTGGCGATTAGAATTAATGGCCTGAATATTACAGAAGTTACTGATATGCCAGTCAGTAAGGCTTTAGAATTTTTCCGAAATTTGGAACTTTCTGAGATACAACAGCACATTGCAGAGCAGGTTTTAAAGGAAATAAAAGAGAGAATACAATTCTTAGTTGATGTAGGGTTGGATTACCTTACATTATCAAGATCTGCAGGGACATTATCAGGTGGAGAGAGCCAGAGAATCAGGCTTGCTACTCAAATTGGTTCAAGTCTTGTGGGTGTTGTATACGTGCTGGATGAGCCCAGTATAGGCCTTCATCAAAAAGACAATGCCATGCTGTTAAAGACGTTGAGGAACCTGACAGATATTGGCAACACGTTAATTGTAGTAGAACACGATGAGGATACCATGTATGCGGCTGACCAGATAGTTGACATAGGTCCAGGTGCTGGAATACATGGAGGATATATTGTAGCTCAGGGAACTATCGAAGATATCAAGAAGAATAAAGAATCCATTACAGGGAGTTATTTGTCTGGCAAACTAAAGATTCCAGTGCCCGAGCATAGAAAAATGCTCAACGGAAAGTGGATTGAAATAAAAGGTGCAAGAGAGAATAATCTCAAGAACATTGACGTAAGGATACCTCTTGGTGTGATGACTTGTATTACTGGGGTTTCAGGCTCAGGTAAAAGTTCTTTGATAAACCAGGTTTTATATAAGTCCCTGGCTCACAAATTAAATGGAGCAAGAGTAAGATCAGGTGCACATGATGAAATACTTGGACTTGAATTTTTGGATAAAGTAATTGAGATTGACCAGAACCCCATCGGGAGGACACCAAGGTCAAACCCTGCAACATATACAGGATTGTTTGATTTGATTCGGGATGTGTTTGCTATGACTAATGAAGCTAAAATGCGAGGATACAAAAAGGGAAGATTTAGCTTTAATGTCAAAGGAGGAAGATGTGAAGCTTGTAAGGGAGATGGAATCCTAAAAGTAGAAATGCACTTTTTACCAGATGTCTATGTACCTTGCGAGGTATGTAAGGGAAAGAGATACAACAGAGAAACTCTACAAGTGAAATATAAAGGGAAGACTATCTCTGACGTTCTCGATATGACAGTAGAGGAAGGATTAGAGTTCTTCCAAAATCTGCCGAGACTGAAAAAGAAGCTTCAAACGCTTTTTGACGTTGGACTTGGATATATAAAAATAGGACAGCCTTCAACTGAATTATCAGGTGGAGAGGCACAAAGGGTTAAACTTGCTACTGAATTATCGAAAAAGGCAACAGGACGAACTGTATATATTCTGGATGAACCGACTACTGGACTTCATACTGCCGATATCCATAAACTTATCAACGTGTTGAACCAGTTGGTTGAAGGTGATAATACGGTAATTGTAATCGAACATAATCTGGATGTAATAAAGACTGCTGACTATATTATCGACCTCGGGCCCGAGGGTGGCGATCGTGGTGGAGAAATTCTCACATCTGGGACTCCAGAAGAGGTAGCAAAAGTAGAGTATTCTCATACTGGGAAATTCTTGAAAGGAATATTGGAGAGAAAGCAAGTGTAAAATAAATTTAAAATAAGTGTTGCATTTAAAACACTATCAGCATATAATGTAACACATATAAAATTTTATAAAGGAGGTCTTAATCTTGATAGAGAAAATTCTACTCAAGAGCCAACGGAAGTTTGGTTCAGCTGAAATGGACAAGACTTCCACAGGTCTAAGGAGTTCCTCACTATTATAACCAGAAAAGTTAAATATAATAGGAGGAATAAAAATGAAAAAGAAAATAGCATTAGTAATGGCATTGGTAGTTATGGTAGTTGCACTTGCAGGATGTGGTAGTAACACTGCAGGTAATGGTGGAGCGAAGGTCGCTGAGACTAAAATCGAAAAGATTCAGTCATCAGGGAAATTGGTTCTTGGAACCGCAGCTGATTATCCACCTTATGAGTTTCACATTGAAGTTGATGGAGAAGATCAAATCGTTGGATTTGATATCGAGATAGCAAAAGCTATTGCTCAGGAACTCGGTGTAGAACTTGAGATTGTAGACATGAAGTTTGAAGGATTGTTGCCAGCGCTTGTTACTAATGATATAGACATTATAGTAGCGGGTATGGTAGCGACAGAAGAGAGAAAGGAATCTGTTAACTTTTCGATTCCGTATTACACTGCTCAGCAGAGATTTGTAGTAAAAAAGGTTGATGCTGATACTCTGAAAACGCCCGATGACTTTGAAGGTCTTAAAATAGGCGCTCAAAAATCTACTATACAGGAAGGAATAGCACTTGATAAATTCACATCTTCAGAATACATTGGACTGAGCAAGATTACCGACCTGGTACTGGAGTTGAAGAATAACAAAATCAATGGAGTTATCCTTGCAGAACCCGTAGCAAAAGCCTATGTTAAACAGAACGACGATCTATTTCTGGCTGAAGAAATTCTAGGACAGGAAGACGGCGTAGCTGTAGCAGTGAACAAAGGCAATGAAGATTTCGTGGCAAAGATTGACGAAATACTTCAGAAACTGATGGATGAAGGCAAAATTGATAAATTTATAGCCGATGCGACAGAATTGGCTGAAGAAGAATAGATTATTCCCCGGCAAAAGAGATTTTCTCTTTTGCCTTTTTATGCCCAGAAGGGAGACTTAAATTGAAAATACTTGACTTGGCTTTCATATTTAAATACTATAGATATTTTGTAAGAGGCACCATGGTCACTCTGAGTGTAAGCTTTTTTGGCGTAATATTCGGTACCATGATAGGAGTTGTGCTCAGCCTAATGCGGCTCTCTAAAAACAAAATTCTAAAAGCTATTGCAACCGCATATATTGAATTGGTCAGGGGAACTCCTCTGCTTGTTCAGCTTTATATTGTTTACTACGGATTTCCTATGATCATTCCATTCGAGTTAAGCAGAATGACTTATGGAACCATAGCTGTTTTCCTTAATAGTGCGGCCTATGTTGCAGAAATAATAAGAGCGGGTATTCAGTCCATAGACAAAGGACAGATGGAAGCCGCCAGATCACTGGGTATGACCTATGGAACAGCGATGAAGCACATTATAATACCACAGGCTTTTAAAAACATTTTGCCTGCACTTGGAAATGAGTTCATTGTACTAATTAAGGAATCAGCGATTATTTCCGTAGTGGGTATTCACGATATTATGTACAATGCTGATACATTGAGAGGTATAACTTATAAGCCGTTTGTTCCGCTAGTTTATGCAGCCATAATTTACTTTGTAGTAACTTTCTCGCTGTCTAAACTTTTGGGTGTATTTGAGAGGAGGCTGCGTGCTGGTGATACAGGTAATTGATTTGAATAAAAAATTTGGAGAACTACACGTCCTTAAGGATATAACCGAAACAATAAACGACGGCGAAGTCGTAGTTGTTATTGGACCAAGCGGATCAGGGAAGAGTACTTTTTTAAGATGTCTGAATTTGCTTGAAGAGCCAACAAGTGGAGACATAATGCTTGATGGGATATCCATAGTGTCTCCCAATACCGACATAAATAAAGAACGAGAAAAAATGGGCATGGTGTTTCAACAGTTTAATCTTTTTCCTCATAAGACAGTTATGGAAAACATCACTCTTGCGCCTATCCAGGTAAAGGGAATGAATAAAGAGGAAGCTGAGAAAAAAGCAATACAGCTTTTGACGCGGATTGGTCTGGTAGATAAAGCATACGCTTATCCAAACCAGCTTTCAGGCGGTCAAAAACAGAGAATAGCAATAATTCGTGCTCTTGCTATGGATCCTGAAGTTATGCTTTTTGACGAGCCAACCTCAGCACTTGACCCAGAAATGGTAGGTGAAGTGCTTGAAGTAATGAAAGAATTGGCCAGAGAAGGTATGACTATGGTCGTTGTTACGCACGAGATGGGATTTGCAAAAGAAGTTGGAGACAGGGTTATTTTCATGGATGAAGGGGTAATGTTAGAACAGGGGACACCAGTAGAATTGTTCAATAATCCCAAGAATCCAAGAACGCAGGATTTTCTCAGAAAAATACTGGTCTAAGATAAACCTGGAATATCTGATGTTCCTCGAATAAAAGTAGAATTATATACGGGCAAAGGGAATATACCCTGCCGAAGGGGGAGGCATTAAGAAAATGTCAAATCAGAATTTAAAAGAATTAAGAGATTTAATGAAAGAACGAGGGATTGATGTATACATTGAACCTACATCAGACCCACACCAGTCAGAATATGTAGCACCACACTATAAGGGGAGAGATTTTCTGACTGGATTTACTGGTTCTGCTGGAATGGCAGTTGTAACGATGGAAAAAGCTATTCTCTGGACAGATGGAAGGTATTTTATTCAGGCGGAAAATCAGCTTAAAGGATCAGGTTTTGAACTTTATAAAATGCATACTCCAGGATTTCCAAGCTATCAGGAATGGCTTAAGGAGAATTTGAAAGAAAAATCCGTAATAGGAGTAAATGGAGAAATTGTCTCTGAAGGATTTGTTGAAGAAATACTGGATAAACTTGAATCACTGGAGCCTCTGATATACGATGGTGAAGATCTTGTAGGTTTGGTTTGGGTTGAAAGACCAGGTCTGCCTAAAGGTAAGGTTATTAAGCTTGATATTAGATACTCAGGTGAATCGACAGAGAAGAAAATTGAGAAAATTAGAGAAGAAATGATTTCAGAAGGTGCGGATATATTTTTGCTTGGGAGTCTAGATGACATTGCTTGGCTTTTCAATATTAGAGGCAGCGACATAAAGAATAATCCTGTAGTGATTTCTTATGCAGTAGTGACCAGAGATCAAGCAATTTTATTTGTAGATTCAGAAAAAGTAGATGAAACTACAAAAGAATATTTGAAACTTGAAGGCGTAAATACTATGGAATATGAAGAAATCTTCGATTTTGTTTCAAGTATTACAGACGACAAGGTGATAGTTCTTGAAAAGGGAAGAGTGAACCGCAAACTTTATAGTACGATTCCTGAAGAGTGTGAGATCATTGACTTTCAAAACCTGACATCACTTCCAAAAGCAATTAAGAATGAAGTAGAAATTGAGAACCAACGGCTTGCATACACAAAAGATTGTGTAGCTCTTACAAAATTCTTTTACTGGCTGGACAATAATATCTCATCTGCAGAAATTACTGAGTACGATGCAGCTTTGAAACTGTTGGGATACAGAGAACAAATAGAGGGTTTCCAGGAGCCCAGTTTTGACACCATAGCTGCTTATGGAGAGAATGCAGCGATGATGCATTACTCCGCTACCAAGGATAATCACGCTATATTAAAACCTAAGGGACTGTTCTTGCTTGATTCGGGTGGACAATATTTTGAGGGTACAACTGATATCACTAGGACTGTTGCTCTAGGCGAACTTACAGATGAAGAAAAGAGAGATTTTACTCTAGTTTTAAAAGGACATATTAACCTGATATCTGCTAAATTTTTACAAGGAACTTCAGGACATGCACTCGATGTTCTTGCAAGGTATCCCCTCTGGCAGGAGGGAGAAGACTATAAATCAGGAACAGGACACGGAGTAGGTTATTATCTAAATGTTCATGAGGGGCCTCACAGAATTTCGACCGCTCCAAACAATGTTGCTTTGGAACCGGGAATGATAGTAACAATAGAACCTGGAATATACAAGGGCAGGATGCACGGCATACGAATTGAGAATGTGGCTGTCGTTGCAGAAGACGTTGAAACTTATGTTGGACAGTTTTATAAATTTGATATACTCTCCTGGTGCTATATAGATCCAGAGTGTATAAATCCAAGTATGCTTTCTGAAATAGAAAAAGACTGGGTAAATAACTATAATATGCAGGTATATTTGAAACTTAGTCCATTTCTAACAGACAATCAGAACGCATGGCTTAAAGATAAGACTAGAAAGATTTAGAGAGAGCGAAAGCTCTCTCTTTTCATTTGTAATGATGTTGCTTGCCTGCTCATATGGTATAATATATTCAGGTGATATTAATGGATTTAAATGAACAGTTAAAGCAACTCCCTGATCTTCCCGGAGTCTATTTAATGAAGGACAGTGGCGGGGAGATTATATATGTTGGAAAGGCAATTTCATTAAAAAAGAGAGTAAGACAGTATTTTCAGGCTTCAGCAAAACATTCGCCTAAAGTTGCCAGTATGGTAAAAAACATACAGGACTTTGAGTATATTATCGTCAAAAATGAAGTAGAAGCTCTGGTTTTGGAGTCGAACCTAATCAAGAAAAACAAGCCAAAATACAACATAATTTTAAGAGACGACAAGCAGTACCCATATATAAAAGTTACTGTGCAGGAAAGATACCCAAGGGTTTTAAAGACAAGAATCCTTGAAAAGGATGGTGCAAAGTACTTTGGCCCCTTTCCTAGTGCAACTGCAGTAAATGAGGCTATAGAGATTTTTCATAGGATTTTTCCAATCCGCGACTGCAACCTGAATCTCAATAAGAGAGGTCAGGTTTTTAAGCCATGCTTAAATTATCATATAGGTAGATGCTTAGGGCCATGCAGAGGCGACGTCGACGAGAATTTATACAATGGGATGATTGAACAGATCTTAGACTTTCTGTCTTTGAAAGACGATAAGCTTATAAAGTTACTGGAAGATAAAATGAACAAAGCTGCAAAAGAGATGAACTTCGAAGCAGCAGCAAGTTTTCGCGACCAGGTAAAGGCTCTAAGGACTCTTTTGGAAGAGCAGAGAATGGATTCTGCTTCTCATACAGATCAGGATGTAATTGCAATGGCAAGAGGTGTTGAAGAGGTTGTAATTCAAGTTTACTTTATAAGAGATGGCAAAATAGTCGGAAGAGAACACTATATTATGGAGGACAATTTTAACGACGACAGAGGGGAAATAATGGAAGCGTTCCTAAAACAGTTTTATATTGGTGTTGCGTACATCCCTAAAGAAGTACTAATAGAAGAGGAAGTTTCCGACCATTTACCAATACAAAGCTGGTTATCAGATATCAGAGGGTCAAAGGTGACTCTTTCAGTCCCTGTTAAAGGAGATAAAGCTCAGTTAATCAGGATGGCAAAGGAAAACGCAATCGAAATGCTGAATAAGTACGGCGATAAATTTTTGCGAAGACATAGAGAGAATGTTCGAGCATTGGAAGAATTGCAGAGCTACCTGGAACTTGAGGATCGACCTGAAAGAATAGAGGCTTACGATATCTCCAATATAAGTGGTATTGGTTCCGTTGGTTCAATGGTTGTTTTTGAAAAGGGCGAAACCAAAAAGTCAGACTACAGGAGGTTCAGGATTAAATCGGTATCCACTCCAGATGATTACAAAAGTATGGAGGAGATATTAAGGAGAAGATTCCTAAGAGGTCTTTTAAACGGGGCAGAAGATGCTGATTCTGAAGCTGAAAACAGTTTTACTCTCCTTCCGGACCTTATTATGATAGACGGCGGGAAGGGGCAGGTAAACAGAGTACAGGCTCTTTTAGACGAGATGGGTGTTGGAATCCCAGTATGTGGTATGGTTAAAGACCAGTACCATAAGACAAGAGGCCTGGTCTATAAGAATAATGAGATTAATCCAGATAAAGACGGACTGGCGTTTAAACTTGTTTACAGAATACAGGAAGAAGCACATAGATTTGCAATCAGCTATCACAGGAGCCTCAGGTCTAAGGATATGTTTCGTTCGGAATTAGATGGAATTACTGGAATCGGTGCTAAAAGAAAAGTAGAGTTGCTAAGACATTTTGGAAGCATATCTGCAATTAAAAATGCGGAATTGAGTGAACTTGTAAAAGTTTCGGGAATGAACAAAAAATCAGCAGAAAATCTGTATAATCACTTTCACAACAACAAGGAGGAATGAATATGGAGAAAAAACTTTATCTTTCTGACACCGACAAAAAGATTTTAGGAGTATGTGGTGGAATAGGAGAGTACTTTGGAATTGATTCTACCTTAATACGATTAGGTTGGATATTCTTGCTGCTTCCAACAGCTTTTATAGGTGGAATTGTTATGTATTTTATTGCCGCTGCTATAATACCTCATAGACCTCCGGAAGTGATGTAATGAAAGAAGAAAAGAAATTTGTCACGTTAAATGTCCTAATAGAAGGAATGGGTTTTGATAAAATCTTCATTGCAAAGAATGCCGATGATGTTTTAATAAGCGCAAACGATATCAGCAGACCAGGATTGCAGATGGCAGGATTTTACGAGAAATTTGTGCCTGAAAGAGTTCAGATAATTGGAAGTGCCGAATGGCATTACCTTAAGAAAATGGATGAATCTGCTAGATATAAAGTGTTGGAAGAATTCTTAAAATGGCCTGTACCTGTGGTAATAGTAACTTCAGGCAATCCAATATTCCCTGAGTTAGAGGAGCTTTCAAGGAAACACGAAAAATCTTTAGTTGCAAGCAATAAAAGCACCTCTAAAGTTATAAATGAGCTCGTATCTTATCTAGGCATATGCCTAGCGCCTACAACTAGCATTCACGGTGTATTGATGGAAGTCTTTGGAGTTGGAGTTCTTATAACAGGGAAATCTGGAATTGGGAAGTCCGAAACTGCATTAGATCTTGTTACAAGAGGTAGCAGGCTCATCTCTGACGACGTCGTAGAAGTTAAGAGAATAGAAGATACTCTTAGGGGCTCCTGCCCTGAGATAACCAGGCACTTTATTGAAATTAGAGGGATAGGCATACTGGATATAGAGAGATTGTACGGTGTAAGTGCAGTAAAACAACACGACTATTTGGATATGGTGGTTGAGCTCGAAGAGTGGGATCCACATACAGAATATGACAGAATTGGCTTGGAAGAGGAGCATATTGACATACTTGGAATAAGCCTTCCCAAAGTCACAATACCAGTAAAACCAGGCAGAAGCATAGCTTTAATTGTGGAAGTTGCCGCAAAGAATAATCGACAGAAGAGGCTTGGATACAATGCTGCAGACGAACTCAATGAGAGGCTTAAAAAATCTATTGAAGAGAGAAAGGCATCGCACTTGAAGAAGTCAGAAAACTGATGGACAACATCCAGATATGAAGCAATATTAAGTTGACATACAAAACATAGTTTAATATACTTAAATACGATAGCAGTTTTTTTAACAAACATGGAGGAGAGATCCTCTTATAATTATCAATATATTATTCAAGGAGGTACTATACATGGGTAAAGTAATGAAGACCATGGATGGTAATACTGCTGCAGCGTACATATCCTATGCATTTACAGATGTGGCAGCTATTTATCCAATCACACCATCATCAAACATGGCTGAGTCAGTAGACGAATGGTCTGCACACGGCAAGACGAATATCTTTGGACAAAAAGTACTGGTTACAGAGATGCAATCAGAAGCAGGGGCATCAGGAGCTGTTCATGGTTCTCTGCAAGCAGGGGCCCTGACTACTACATATACAGCTTCACAGGGTCTACTTCTGATGATTCCAAATATGTACAAAATGGCTGGAGAACTGCTTCCTGCAGTATTCCACGTATCAGCAAGAGCTATTGCTTCACATGCGCTGAGTATTTTTGGAGATCACCAGGACGTAATGGCAGCAAGACAAACAGGATTTGCATTCTTAGCATCAGGATCTGTTCAAGAGGCAATGGACCTGGCAGGAGTTGCACACCTAAGTGCAATAAAAGGAAGGGTTCCTTTTGTACATTTCTTTGATGGTTTTAGAACAAGTCATGAAATACAAAAAGTTGAAGTTATGGAATATGAGGACCTCGAGAAACTACTGGACTGGGATGCTCTGAAAGAATTCAGACAAAGAGCACTTAACCCAGCAAGCCCTGTTACAAGAGGAACTGCACAAAACCCAGACATATACTTCCAGGCTGCTGAAGCTTCTAATCCATTCTACCTGGCTATTCCTGATATAGTTAACGATTATATGGTGGAAATAAATAAAATAACTGGAAGAGAATACAAACCATTCTGTTACTATGGACATCCAGAAGCAGAAAATGTAATAGTTGCTATGGGTTCTGTAACAGACGTTGCCGAAGAAGTTATCGACTATATGATGGCTAAGGGTGAGAAGGTTGGTTTGTTAAAGGTTCACTTGTATAGACCTTTCTCAGCAAAGTATTTCTTCGATGTAATGCCTTCAACAGTTAAGAGAATATCAGTTCTTGATAGAACAAAAGAGAAGGGTGCTATTGGGGAGCCATTGTATTTAGACGTTAAGAGTCTATATTATGGAAAAGAGAATCAGCCTCTAATAGTTGGTGGAAGATACGGTCTGGGATCAAAAGATACGACTCCTTCACAAATCCTTGCAGTATTTAAAAATCTAGCAGCAGATGAGCCAAGAGACTTATTTACAGTTGGTATAGTTGATGATGTCACTAATCTTTCACTGACTATTGATGAAACAATCCATACAGAGCCTGAAGGAACTATTCAGTGCAAATTCTGGGGATTTGGATCTGATGGAACTGTCGGTGCTAATAAGAGTGCAATAAAGATTATCGGAGACGATACTGACATGTATGCACAAGGTTACTTTGCATACGACTCTAAAAAATCCGGTGGAGTTACAATTTCTCACCTGAGATTTGGAGACAATCCAATCAAATCAAGCTATCTTATCTCCAATGCTGACTTCATATCATGTTCAAAGCAGTCATATGTTCACAGCTATGATTTACTTAAAGGTCTTAAGAAAGGTGGCTCATTCTTATTGAACTGCCTATGGGATGAAAGCGAATTGGAAGAAAATCTCCCAGCAGCAATGAAGAGATACATCGCAGAAAATGATATTAATTTCTATACTATAAACGCAACAAAGATAGCAGTAGACATTGGACTAGGCGGAAGAATAAACATGATTATGCAATCTGCATTCTTCAAACTGTCAGAAGTACTTCCATTAGAAGCTGCAGTTGAACACTTAAAGAAATCAGTTATGGAAGACTACGGTCTAAAGGGTGAAAAAATAGTTCATATGAACTATGAAGCCATTGAAAGAGGTATTGGGGCTCTTGTTAAGATCGACGTGCCTGCATCATGGAAAGATGCTGTAGACGAAAAGGTTGAAGAGAAAGAAGTTCCTGAATTTATTAAAAACGTAGTTGAGCCTATGAACAGACAGGAAGGCGACAACTTCCCGGTAAGCACTTTCACTGGAAGAGAAGACGGTACTTTCCCACATGGGACTTCTGCATACGAAAAGAGAGCAATTGCAGTAGACGTTCCTCATTGGATTAAGGAAAATTGTATTCAGTGTAACCAATGTTCATATGTTTGCCCACATGCAGCCATAAGACCATTCCTCGTTGACGAAAACGAGAAAGAAGTTGCACCTGAAACTTTCGAAACACTTAAACCAATTGGAAAAGGCTTTGACGGCTTAGAATATAGAATTCAGGTATCTGCATTGGATTGTACTGGATGCGGAAACTGTGCTGACATATGTCCTGCAAAAGAAAAAGCTCTTGTTATGACTCCATTTGAGGAAGAATACGAAGTTCAGGCAAAGAACTGGGATTTCGCAGTAACTGTAAAGAGCAAAGAGCATCTGTTTGAGCCAACAACTCTTAAGAATACACAATTCTACCAGCCATTGATGCAGTTCTCAGGAGCTTGCGCAGGCTGTGGCGAAACACCATACATCAAGCTTGTCACTCAACTATTCGGAGACAGAATGGTTATTGCTAACGCAACTGGCTGTACATCCATCTGGGGAGCTAGTGCACCTGCAACTCCATACTGTACAAACCAGGATGGCAGAGGACCAGCATGGGCTAACTCACTGTTTGAAGACAACGCTGAGTACGGCTATGGAATGGCAGTAGCAGTTAAGAAAGTCAGAGAGAAAATCAAGCTTGCAATGGAAGACTTCTTAGCTGAAAATGTTGAATCTGAACTAAACGAGCATTTCGAATCCTGGCTTGCAGAAATGAATGATGTAGCTGTTACAAAAGCAGCTGCAGGAATGATTATTTCAAGACTGGATGCAAAATTTGACAATGAAAAAGCAAATGAAGCTTTGGCATTAATAGCTGAATTAAAAGACTATCTCATAAAGAGATCAATGTGGATATTCGGTGGAGACGGATGGGCTTACGACATTGGATTTGGTGGTTTAGACCACGTCCTTGCTTCAGGTGAAGACGTAAACGTCCTAGTACTTGATACAGAAGTTTACTCTAATACCGGAGGTCAGTCATCTAAGGCAACTCCAACAGCTGCCGTAGCTAAATTTGCAGCTTCAGGCAAGAAGATAAGAAAGAAAGACCTGGGTATGATAGCTGCTACTTATGGTTATGTCTATGTTGCACAAATTGCCATGGGTGCTAACATGAACCATGCTCTTAGAGCTCTTAAAGAAGCAGAAAGCTATGACGGACCATCACTGGTTATCGCATATGCTCCATGTATAAACCATGGAATCAAGACAGGTATGGGAACTACAATTAGCCAAGAAAAACTGGCTGTTGAAACTGGTTACTGGCACCTGTACAGATTTGACCCAAGATTAACTGACGAAGGTAAAAATCCATTCACTTTGGATTCAAAAGAGCCTACAAAACCAGTTACAGATTTCCTTGAGTCAGAAGTAAGATACACATCATTAAAACTTTCATTCCCTGAGGAAGCAGAAGTACTGTTCAAGGCTGCAGAAGTTGCTGCCAAGGCAAGATACGATTCCTACAGAAGAATGGCAAGAGATTAATCAGATTTATATCACTTCAAAAAGCTACCGTTTCGGCGGTAGCTTTTTTATGGTCTTTTAACATCAGTATGGTATAATATCTGTGAAAAGCATATATCAAGAAGGGTGAACGCTAATAATGAATAGTTATAGAGATATTTTTCTCAAATATGATTTCCTAGATATTAGATTTGACGAAGCAATGGAGAAGCATACCTCCTTTAAAATTGGAGGACCAGCAGATGTATTAATTAGGATTACATCTGAAGAAGAATTGGTTAAGGCTCTTAAAGTTGTAAGAGAAGAGAATTTGCCGCTCTTTATAATGGGTAATGGTTCAAACCTCTTAGTTCGGGACGGTGGAATCAGAGGTGTTGTAATTAAAATTAATGACGGTTATGACTCAATAGTTGTTGATGGTAATTTTGTAAGGGCACAATCAGGAGCTCTTTTAACAGCTGTCAGTAAACAAGCGCTAAAAGGGACTCTTTCAGGTCTTGAATTTGCCAGTGGCATTCCAGGTACAATAGGTGGCGCAATTTCTATGAATGCAGGCGCATATGGTGGAGAAATGAAGGATGTCGTAAAGTCCGTAAGAGTTATTGATAAATTTGGCAATATTTCTGTTTTCACAAATGAAGAAATGAATTTTGAATACCGAAACAGCAGAGTTAAATCTGATGACTTAATTGTGCTGGATATTGCGATGGAACTTAAGGAAGCAGATTACGAAGTAATAGAAGCTAAAATGAAAGAACTGACAGTCCAGAGGACTACAAAACAACCACTGGAAATGGCGAGTGCAGGAAGTACTTTTAAAAGACCTGAAGGGTATTTTGCTGGGAAACTGATTGATGATTCAGGGTTGAGAGGGTTAAGGCATGGAGATGCACAGGTTTCGGAAAAACACTGTGGGTTTGTGGTTAACAGAGGAAAATCGAACTGCAACGAAGTGCTAGAACTAATACAGGTTATCAGAAAGACTGTAAGAGACAAATATGGTGTAGAGTTAGAACTCGAAATCAAACTTGCAGGTGAAGATAAATGATAATCCTCGAAGGAGATTATCATACGCATACTGTTTTCAGCAGTGGGTATAAAAAAAGAGGCACACATGCTACTGGTACCATAGAAGAAAATGTAAAAGCTGCTTTCGAAAAAGGACTCGAGACTCTTGTAATCAGTGAGCATGGTCCAGGTCACTACCTGTATGGGCTTAGAACCGAAAACATAAAGTACATGAGAGAAGAAATTTTAAGACTCAATCAGATTTATGAGCCAAAGGGCCTTAAAATTCTTTTGGGTCTGGAGGCAAATCTCATAGGTTTAGACGGTGAGTTAGACGTAGATGATAGTATCATTAAAAAGCTCGATATATTGCTGATGGGCTATCATTATGGAGCTACACCGAATAGCTTATCGGATATAAATGGATTGTATATACTGCCTCAGATTTCTAAAGTTTTTGGGAATCTCAAAGAAAATACAAAAGATAAAATGACTCGTGCATACATTCGTGCAATTGAAAAGTATCCCATCGACATAATAACTCATCCAGGGTCAAAAGCTGAAATAGAGATAGTAGAAGTTGCCTCATATGCAGCAAAATACGATACAGCACTGGAGATAAGTTCAAAGCACACCGAGCTATCTATTAAGAGCTTAAATAAGATAAAGGACATCCCTGTAAAGCTCTATATAAACAGCGATGCACACAAACCATCAGATGTAGGTTCAGCAGAAGAGGGGATACGAAAAGCAATTGAATCGGGAATCGATTTAAATAGAATAGTTAATATCAGAGAAGACTGAGCATAGAAAGGGTGAACGGATTGGAATTTGTAGTCATAACGGGTATGTCAGGAGCAGGCAAATCACAGGCTATGAAGGTAATGGAGGACATGGGTTATTACTGCATGGACAATCTGCCTCCCGCTTTGCTTTCGAAATTTGCAGAACTGACCTATAAGTCTACAAAAGAGATTAAAAAGGTCGCCATAGTTGTTGATATTAGAGGTGGAGAATTCTTTGAATCTCTGTTTCAGGGCCTTGGACAACTTACTGAACTCAATATAGGATACAAGATTCTATTCCTTGATTCTTCTGACGATACACTCATAAAGAGATACAAGGAGTTGAGGAGACCTCATCCTTTAAGTCCTGAAGGAAATCTGATGGAAGGTATAAATGCAGAGAGAAAAATTCTTAAAGAAGTAAAGGAAAGAGCAGACTATATTATAGATACATCGAAACTGAACATTGGAATGCTAAGAGAAGAAATGACTAAGATATTCGTTGAGGGTGAAGAATCCAGCAGACTCTCTGTTTCGGTGACGTCGTTTGGATTTAAGCATGGCATACTTCTCGACGGAGATTTAATTCTTGATGTGCGATTTATCCCAAATCCATTTTATATCCCTGAGTTAAAAGAATTTACAGGTAAAGACAGCCAGGTCAGAGATTATGTATTTAAATGGCCTCAGACTCAGACTTTTATATCGAAGTTGATGGAAATGTTGGAGTTTCTTATACCGTATTATATTCAAGAAGGTAAGACTCAGCTCGTAATAGGGATTGGGTGTACAGGTGGGAAACACAGATCAGTAGCTATTGCAGAGTGGATAACTGGTCTGCTAAAGGCAAACGGCCATCGTGCAATGGCCAATCATAGAGACATATTAAAATGAAATCGAAGGGATCTTTAACATGGAAAAGTTTTTAGATATTATGAATCCACAGCCAAAAGTAGTCGTCATAGGCGGTGGAACAGGCTTGTCAGTTCTGCTGAGGGGATTGAAGGGGAAGACTGAGAACATTACTGCTATTGTAACAGTAGCAGACGACGGAGGAGGCAGTGGAAGGCTTAGAGAAGACCTGGGAATGCTTCCGCCAGGAGACATTAGATCATGCCTTCTGGCTCTTGCAAATACAGAGCCTACTATGTCCCAGTTGCTTAACCACAGATTTTCTGACGGAGAACTCAGTGGTCAGAACTTTGGCAATCTGTTTATTGCAGCTATGAATGAGATACACGGAAGTTTTGAAACTGCTATAAAAGAAACTAGCAATGTATTGTCGATAACTGGCAAAGTACTTCCAGTAACTCTGGCAGATGCGAAACTCATTGCATCTTTAGAGGATGGAACCCTTGCCGAAGGAGAGTCTAAGATACCATCCATAGTCAAAGAGAGGAATACAAGGATTGCTCAGATGTCGATGACTCCGGAAAGATCATATCCGCTTGTCGAAGCTGTTAAGTCGATAAAGGAAGCTGACTTAATTGTTCTTGGGCCTGGAAGCCTTTATACTTCTGTGATTCCAAACTTGCTGGTTAAAAACATGGTTCTTCACATCAACAAGGCAAAAGCTCCAACTGTTTATGTCTGCAACGTGATGACTCAGCCCGGTGAGACAGATGGGTATGGTGTATTTGACCACGTAGACGCAATAATAAAGCATTCTGTAGAAGGATTCATAGACTATGTTATCGCAAATATAGAGAAAATCTCTACAGAAGTATTAACCAAGTATGGTACTGATGGTGCAGAGCCAGTATATATTACATTACAAGATGAAATTGAACTTAAACAGCGAAAAATCAAACTAATAGAAGGAAATCTTGTAGATATAAGAAATGACTACATCAGGCATGATACGCATTTATTAAGCGATTTACTCATAGGATTAGCAAAGAAATAACCCCTGAAATAATCTCAGGGGTTATTAATATCACTGGGTAAGGTATGCTAGGCCAAGTTTTATGGTATCTTCAATCGCGTCGCGATGAGTTCTCTCGTAGGAATGGGAAGAGTCTACCCCTGGTCCTATGAGGCCAACCTTTATGTCGTAACCAGACCTGAGGGCAGCGGAGCCGTCTGAACCATAATAAGGATAAATGTCCACTTTATAATCGATGTTGTTCTCTTTGGCAAGCTCAGTCAGTCTCTTTCTGATTTCTAAATCGTATGGGCCAGAACTGTCCTTTGCACATATAGTAACTGAGAATTCGTCTGAAGTCTGGCCTTCGCCTGGAGCAGCCATATCAACTGCAATAAATTCAAATGTATTCTCTGGAATTGCCGCAGATGCACCATGGCCAACTTCTTCATAGTTGCTGATGAAGAAATGTGTAGTGTAATTTGGCTTAATTCCCTTGTTTATAATCTCTTTAGCAATTCCATATATCGCAGCTACTCCTGCCTTGTCATCAAGGTGCCTTGATTTAATAAAGCCTGAAGGAGTCACAACTACCCTTGGATCAAAGCTTATAAAATCTCCAACTTGAATTCCTAGTTTCTCAGCATCTTCTTTGGTAGATACTAGTTCATCAAGCCTAATTTCCATATTGTCAGTATTTCTCTCCGTAGTTCTGGTATCATCGCCATGAACGTGAGAAGAAGCCTTTGTTATTAAGACTGTTCCAGTATAAGTTTTTCCTTCCAGCGTTGTTATCTCCACGTGCTCGCCTTCAACTGTAGCCATAACATAACCGCCAAGCTGTGACATTTTTAGTCTGCCGTTTCCTTTAATCTCCTTGACCATTGCACCAAGAGTATCCACATGGCCTGAAAATACTACTGATTTTTCGGCATTTTTTCCTGGGATAGTTGCAATAAGTGCTCCTTTTTCGGTGAGTTCTGTCTTAATAGCCAGTTCTTTAAATAGAGAATCTACATACTCAATTGCTGCTTTTGTATTTCCTGTTGGGCTTGGAATTCTAAGAAGAGTTACAAGCTTCTCAACGATGCTATTCATTTCAATTTCCATATAGTTTCCTCCTTAAAGTTGATGTTTTTATTATATCAACATATAGTGTAATACGCTATTATTTCTGAAATTCAATACATAATAGCGCTAAAATAGTGTATAATTATTTTAATGCGATTGAAAAATGGCAATTAGGAGTGGTAACAATGATAGAGATCAGCTCAGGGGGAGTTGTTATATTTGGAAATGCTGTTCTCCTTTTAAAAAAGTATAATGGCGACTGGGTTTTGCCTAAAGGGAGGCTGGAAAAGGGAGAGACCTTTGTTACAGCAGCATTGAGGGAAGTGCTGGAAGAATCAGGTGTAAGAGGAGAAGTATTAGAATATATCGGAGAAGTAAATTATAAATATAAAAATCTTCGTGAAGACGAAGTAGTATATAAAACAGTCCACTGGTATCTGATGAAGACTAGTTCAATGGACTGTGTTCCTCAGAGAAAAGAGGGTTTTGTCGATGCGAGGTTTGTGCACATGGACAAAGCCAAAGACTTAGTTAGGTACGCAGATGAAAGAAAAGTAATACTAAAAGGGATAGAGATATTTGATCAAACGAGGTGATATTATGTCTTTCTCATCTCAAACTAAAAATGAGCTTTCGAGAATGGAAATTGAAGATGATTGCTGTGCACTTGCAGAGCTTTCCGCGCTAGTCAGAATGAATGGTTCAATTCAGCTTGCTTCCGAAAAACAGATTAATCTTCGTTTCACTACTGAAAATGCAGCAATTGCCCGGAGAATATTCTCGATATTAAAGCTTCTGTATCAGACAGAAATCGAAGTTATGGTTCGTAGAAATAGACAGCTAAAGAAAAACAATTCCTATCTTATTGTCATTCACGACAAGGAGATATCGAGAAAAATATTGTCAGATGTAGGATTTATCAAAGAGGATATGTCCAATTTGTTTGACCCCACATACAGTATTCCAGAGGAAATCATATCTAAGAGATGCTGTAGAAGGAGTTATATCAGAGGTTCTTTTCTTGGAGGAGGATCACTCAGCAATCCTGAAAAAACTTATCACTTGGAGTTTGTGACAAACAGAGAGGAACATGCTGAGAATCTGAGGGACATTATTAATTCTTTTGGACTTTCGTCTAAGATTATACAGAGGAAAGAAAATTTTGTTGTGTATATCAAAGAAGGAGAACAAATTGTAGATATACTCAATATTATTGGTGCGCATCAAGCTCTTTTAAAACTAGAAGATATAAGAGTGTTAAAGGATGTCAGAAATAATATAAACAGAATAGTAAATTGTGAAACGGCAAATCTGGAAAAGACAATAGAAGCTTCAATTAGACAAAAGGAGAGTATAGAGATAATAAGCAGAAAAATGGGTCTTGGCAGATTGCCTGACAATCTTAGGGAGATTGCTGAATTAAGACTGTCTTATCCTGATGCGTCATTGAAAGAGATTGGAGAATTAGCAAATCCACCTCTTGGGAAATCGGGAGTAAATCATAGATTTAGAAAAATAGAAGAAATAGCTGAAGAGATCAGGGGAGGAGAATAGTGTTGGAAAAGAGAAAGGTTACCCTTACCAATCCGGAGGGATTGCATGCGAGGCCGGCTGCCTTGTTTGTGAAGGTTGCAAATAGATTTGAGAGTGAACTTGACATAGTCTCTGATTCCAGAAGTGTAAATGGAAAGAGCATAATCGGAATAATGTCTTTAGGAGCTTTTCAGGGAGAAGAGATAACTTTGATAGCTAAAGGCCCTGACGAAGTTGAAATGATCAATGAGTTAGTTGCATTTATTGAAGAAGGATTTCAGGAGGTGTAATCCTGAATGGCAAATATTATTGTAACAAATAATGAAAAAGTGAAAGAAAAGTTCAAAGATTCATTTGATATCGTCTTTGTAGAAGGTCTGGACTATTTAAACGTTCTATACAAAGTTAGAGATTTAGTACACTTGGGACACGAATTATTGACCCATCCGTTATCAGGTAGCGTAAAACCAAACGAGACACCTTTTAAGAGTGTCATAATATCCGGGAAAAAGGGTCAGTTTGACTCATCAGGGCTAGCTATCCTTGAAGACAGCATACAAACTGCATTAAAGTTTAAAGGTAATAAGCCTATGCCAGTATGGCCAGAGACTATTCTGGAGGACTTCATGGTAATAGATTTGTCGCTGATGGAAAATGTGATTGAGAAACTTGGACATAGATAGTGATGTTTTGTGTTAATGGCTTCCTAAAGTGGAGGCCATTTTGACGAGAGGTGAGAATATGAGCAGTAAATTTGTTCATTTACACGTTCATACGGAGTATAGTCTTCTGGATGGCTCCATAAGGATTAAAGATCTCATATCTCAGGCAAAAGAGCTTGGGATGGATTCGGTTGCCATAACAGACCACGGTGCAATGTTTGGAATCGTACAGTTCTATCAGGAAGCAAAGAAACAGGGAATAAGACCTGTGCTGGGCTGCGAAGTTTACGTTGCAATGAAAAGCCGATTTAGCAGAGATCCAAAGGATAAAAGTCAGTATCATCTAGTACTGCTGGCTGAAAATAACGAAGGCTACGAAAACCTTATGAAACTGGTATCTGAAGGTTACGTCAATGGTTTTTATTACAAACCTAGAATAGACCACGAGCTCTTAAGAGAGAATAGCAAGGGCCTTATTGGGCTGTCAGCCTGCCTTGGGGGCGAAGTACAGCAATATCTTATGGATAATAATTATGAAGGCGCAAAAGAGGCTGCCATCCTCTACGACGAGATATTTGGAAGGGGTAACTTCTATCTTGAGTTGCAAAATCATGGAATAGACGAGCAAATTCAGGTTAATGAAAATCTTAGAAAGCTGAGTGAAGAAACTGGTATCCCACTTATTGCAACAAATGATGTGCATTATTTGAGGCGAGAGGACGCAGTTGTGCACGACGTATTGCTATGTGTTCAGACAGGAAAAACTGTTGTAGACGAAGATAGAATGAAATTCCCTTCGGAAGAGTTTTATCTGAAGTCACCAGAAGAGATGTATTCCCTGTTCCCGCATGACCAAAAAGCTTTGGAGAACACTGCTAAAATTGCAGAAAGATGCAATGTAGAGATAGAATTTGGTAAATTGCATTTACCTGATTTTGAACTTCCAGAAGGAACTGATAAGGATTTGTATTTTAAGAATCTTTGCATAGAGGGTTTGAAAAACAGATATAGTGAGCTCACTCCTGAAATAAACGAGAGATTTGAATACGAGCTTAATGTCATAACCCAGATGGGGTATATAGATTACTTTTTAATTGTTTGGGATTTCATAAAATTTGCGAGAGACCACAATATTATGGTGGGGCCGGGCAGAGGTTCTGCGGCTGGCAGTATAATTTCTTATGCTTTGAATATTATTGATATCGATCCTTTAAAATATGGACTTCTTTTTGAGAGATTTTTAAATCCTGAGAGAATTACAATGCCAGATATTGACATAGACTTTTGTTATGAAAGGCGCGAAGAAGTAATTCAGTACGTAATTGAGAAATACGGTGCTGACAGGGTTGCACAGATAGCAACATTTGGTACAATGGCTGCCAGAGGAGCTATTCGAGACGTAGGCAGAGCTATAAACATGCCCTACGGAGAAGTAGACTATATCGCCAAGCAGATACCTACAGAGCTTGGTATAACCATAGAACGAGCTTTAGAAATTAGTAAAACACTTAGAGATGAATACGAATCCAATCCCGAGACCAGGCAACTTATCGACTATGCAAAAGCTGTCGAAGGACTGCCAAGGCATACGTCTACACATGCAGCAGGTGTTGTTATTTCAAAAGAGCCAATAACAAAATACGCACCATTGTTGAGGAATAACGATGCAATTACAACCCAGTTTACGATGCTTGAATTGGAGGAACTGGGACTGTTGAAGATGGACTTTTTGGGACTTCGTACATTAACTGTAATAAGGGATTCTGTAGATCTCATTAAAAAAGAACATGGAAAAATCGTAGACTTTACAAAGATAGAAATGAATGACCCCAAAGTACTTCAGCTCTTTGAAAAAGCTGAAACCCTGGGGATATTTCAATTTGAAAGTGCTGGAATGAGAGCGTTTTTGAAGGACTTGAAAGCTGACTCCTTTGAGGATTTAGTTGCAGCAAACTCACTTTTCAGACCAGGACCTATGAACCAGATTCCGACATTTGTCACATGTAAGCACGATCCTTCACAAATTTCATATCTGCATCCATCGCTGGAAAGTATACTGAATATGACATATGGATGCATCGTCTATCAAGAACAGGTTATGGAAATAGTAAGAAGCCTTGGTGGCTATTCATTTGGCAGGGCAGACCTAGTCAGAAGAGCTATGGGTAAGAAAAAAATGGACGTTATGGAGAAGGAGCGCAAAAACTTTATATACGGACAATCTGACGAAGATGGAAACATTCTATTGTCAGGTGCCATAAGAAACGGAGTAGATGAAAAAACTGCATCCAAAATATTTGACCTTATGATTGACTTTGCCAACTATGCATTCAATAAGTCGCATTCAGCTGCATATGCAGTTATTGCTTACAGAACAGCATGGTTGAAGACGTATTATCCCGTGGAATTTATGGCAGCTCTAATTTCGTCAATTATGGGAGATACTGCACAAGTATCCCTTTACGTTCAGGAATGTAAAAGGCTTGGAATTAAGATACTTCCTCCAGATATAAACCATTCTGAGGCTAAATTTACAGTGGATAACAGACAGATACGATACGGGCTGACTGCCGTAAAAAATGTCGGCGCAAACCTGATTTCAGCTATTGTAAGGGCTAGAAAAGACGGTAAATTTAAAAGTTTTGCAGAATTTATCGAAAGAGTAGAAAAAAGTGATAGCTCTGTAATGAACAAGCGTGCAGTAGAAAGCCTTATAAAAGCAGGTGCACTGGACTCCCTGGGAGCAAACAGGGCGCAGCTTTTATCAATTTTTGAAAAGACAATAGATGGAATACATTCAGATAGAAAAAGAAATATAGAAGGACAGTTTTCCATGTTTGACTTAGGCGGAGAGGAGAACTATTCTGACAGGCTACCTGATTTAAGAGAATTCCCACAGAACACCCTTTTGCAGATGGAAAAAGAAATATTGGGTATTTATATATCTGGGCATCCTTTGATGCCTTATGAAAAAGAGATTAAATTAGTATCAAATTTTTCTGTCGCAGATCTCGTTACTGAAGAGTTAGCTGGTGGAGTTGAACCTTCTGGAGTACGAGACGGGCAGAGAGTCGCCATTGCGGGTATAATAACTGAGAAGAAAAACAAAGTGACTAAAAACAATAATATGATGGCTTTCATAACTCTTGAAGATATGTTTGGTTCAATTGAATGCATTGTGTTTCCGACAGTGTACGAGAAAAACTATAAACTCGTGGAAGAAGACAATATAGTTCTGATAGAAGGAAGACTTTCTATTTCTGAAGTAGAAGAACCAAAAATTCTGGTTGAGAGCATGTCGCAGATAAGTAAGTTTAATTTCGACAAAATTTATGTTAAGCTGCCTAAGACTTCCGGGTCTGACTCACTTGATACCGTCAAGAGTATCCTAGTGAAGTATCCTGGAGATACGCCTGTTTACGTGTATTTTGAAAAAGATAATAAAATGGTAGCAGCAGACAGAAGTCTTTGGGTTGAGAAAGACAGCATGAAAGTAATCGAAGAATTACAATCGGCGTTAGGGAAAGACTGTATAAAAATAAATTAAAGAGAGAATCGAGATCGTGGAGGTGGCAATGAAGACTATAGGGGTTTTAACAAGTGGGGGAGACGCCCCAGGAATGAATGCAGCAATAAGAGCCGTAGTCAGAACAGGAATAGCCAATAATATTAGAATGCTAGGAATAAGACAGGGTTTTCATGGGCTTATTAACGGTGACTTAGATGACATGGAAATACCATCAGTCGCGGATATTCTGCATAGAGGTGGAACTGTATTAAGGACTGCAAGGTCTGAAGAGTTTATGTCTGAAGATGGACTAAAAAAAGCTTTGAATGTAATAGACGTGTACAATATGGATGGCATTGTAGTACTGGGCGGAGACGGAAGCTTCAGAGGAGCACTTGAACTTTCTAAAGCCGGAGTAAAGACAATAGGTGTCCCATGCACTATAGATAACGACCTTGCTTATACAGATTATACGGTTGGATTTATGACTGCAGTAGAGACTGCTGTAGATGCAATCGGTAAAATTCGTGATACATCATCATCCCATGGAAGAGCGAATGTTGTGGAAGTTATGGGAAGACACTGCGGAGACCTTGCACTTTATTCAGGAGTTGCAGGAGGAGCTGAAAGCATTATAGTTCCAGAAATGGATTTTGACGTTGAAGAGATTTGTCAAAAGCTCTTAAGGGGAAGAAACAGAGGTAAACTTCACCATATTATTGTATTTGCCGAAGGTGTGGGGAATGCATATGAATTAACTAAGGAAATAGAAGAAAAAACTGGAATAGAAACCAGGCTGACAGTCCTTGGATACATCCAAAGAGGAGGAAGTGCATCTTCTTTTGATAGGATTCTAGCCAGTAGAATGGGAGTAAGAGCAGTTGAATTACTATTAGAAGGTAAGTCGGGCAGAGCAGTGGGGTTTAAGTGCAACGAAGTAATTGATGTTACTTTGGACGACTGCCTACTTCAAGAGAAAGCATTTGAACATAATCTTTATGAAATGGCGAGGGTGCTTTCCGTTTGAGGAGGAAAAAATGATGAAAAAGACTAAAATTGTAGCGACAATTGGTCCGGCCTCAGAATCAGAAAGTACATTAAGAGACCTGATAAATCACGGAGTAAACGTATGTAGATTGAATTTTTCGCATGGAAGCCATGAAGAGCATAGACAAAGAATTGAGACTATTAAAAGAGTGAGAGACGAATTAAATGCTCCTGTTGCAATAATGTTAGATACAAAAGGTCCAGAAATAAGGCTGGGAAGCTTTAAGGATGGAGTCGTTGAAATTGAGCAAGGACAGGAGTTTACACTTACTTCAAGAGAGGTAGAAGGAAACTCTGAAATCGTTAGAATGTCATATAAAGATTTACCTGGCGATGTAAAAATTGGCGGAAGGGTTCTTATAGATGATGGATTAGTAGAATTTGAAATAGTCTCAAAGGACGAGACTGACATAAGGATGGTCGCTGTAAACAGTGGGACCCTCAGTAACAACAAGGGTGTAAACGTTCCTAATGTTGTCATCAACCTTCCAGCTCTTACAGAAAAGGACGTTTCAGACATCATCTTTGGAATAGAAAATGAAGTTGATTTTATCGCAGCCTCATTTATTAGAAAGGCTTCCGATGTAAATGATATTAGGAGAATCCTTGAGGAAAATCAGGGGCTTTTTATAGACATCATTTCTAAGATTGAAAACCAGCAGGGTCTGGATAATTTGGATGAGATTATAAATGTTAGCGATGGGATTATGGTTGCAAGGGGAGATTTGGGAGTTGAAGTTCCCACAGAAGAAATTCCCTTAATCCAGAAAAAAATAATAAGAAAGTGCAATAGGGCTGGAAAACCAGTAATCACCGCAACACAGATGCTGGATTCCATGATGAGAAACCCGAGACCTACAAGAGCGGAAGTAACTGATGTCGCAAATGCAATAATTGACGGAAGCGATGCAGTCATGCTTTCAGGTGAGACAGCTGCAGGGAAATATCCATTGGAATCTGTGCTTACAATGTACAGAATCTGTCAAAAGACAGAGAATTCTCTGGACTACAGAGAACTATTAAAAATCCGATCAGGAGTAGACGAGATTACTACAACAAATGCAATAAGCAAGGCTACTGTAAATACAGCTCAGGATCTGGGTGCTAAAGCTATCATCACTGCAACTTCATCTGGATATACTTCAAGAGCAGTATCTAAATATAGGCCAAAAGCGCCAATAGTTGCTGTAACAACCAGCGCTAGCGTTGTGAGAAAGCTCTCCCTGGAGTGGGGAGTTTACCCAATACATTCGCATGTATGTGAGACTACGGACGAAGTTCTTGACAATTCGATCCAATCAGCTATAGATGCTGGTTTTGTAGAAGAGGGTGACCTTGTAGTAATAACTGCAGGGATACCTGTCGGGCTTTCAGGCACTACAAATCTTATTAAGGTACACACCATAGGGAAAGTACTTGTAACCGGAACTGGAATAGGGAACAGAGTTGGTACTGGAAGAGTTGTAATAGGAAATACCGAAGAAGAACTGCTTTCAAAGTTTCAGGATGGGGATGTACTTGTTAGTAAGGCAACCTATAAAGATATGGTCAAATTTATGGAGCGAGCTTCTGCTGTCATAGCAGAGGAAGGAGGGCTCACATCGCACTGTGCCATAGTTGGGCTCAATCTTAACAAACCAACAGTTGTTGGAGCAACTGATGCTACGCTTATACTCAAAGAAGGAGATATAGTCACTGTAGATGGTGGGACAGGACAAATTTATAAGGGAGAAGCTAAAGTCATATAAGAGAAGTCTGGTTAATTCCAGACTTTTTCTAATTTTCATCTTCTCAAATTTTCTAAAGGCTGTTATAATAATTTAGTGACGCGAAATAGTTTGAGAGGGGATAATAAGTTGAAAGGGAACAGGACAAAATTTATTCTTGAAGGAAATATGTACAAAGTTCTAATTGCATTATCGGTTCCCATTATGTTGAATAGTGTTATACAGACTATGTATAACCTGGTGGACGGAATCTGGGTAAGTAAAATATCATCTGTACACTTTGCAGCAACATCGTTTGTATTCCCGGTAAACTTCCTATTTATAGCACTTGGTATAGGTTTGTCAGTTGCAGGGACATCAATACTATCGCAGATGGTAGGAGCTGGTAGGCTATCTGATGGCAGGAAATACTCTTCTCAGATTATAGCTGTATCAGTGCTGATATCTGTTGTATTTACAGTTATAGGGTTCATTTTAAGTCCTCTTATCATCAGAGGCATGGGTGGAACAGGAGACATTTTAAAATACGGTAATATTTATTTAAGGATAACTTTTTTAGAATTGCCTTTTATTTTTTTATTCTTTAACATAAGTGCAATGAGGAATGCACAGGGAGATACACTTACCCCAATGGTATTGGGTGCAATCTCTGCGCTATTAAATACGATTTTAGACCCAATATTCATCTTCGTGTTTAACTGGGGTATAGCAGGCGCAGCTTGGGCTACTGTCCTTTCCAGAGCATTGTTGGTTGGTTATGGAATTAAAATAATAATGAACAATTCAAATTCTTTAAAACCTGACTTTAAGAATTTCAAATTTGATAAGCCTATTTTGAAAGAAATTGCATCTGTTGGTTTCCCTGCAACAATAGGACAATCTGGTGCAGCTTTGGGGTTCATTATTCTCAATGGATTCATAGTGTCCTATGGAACAGCTACAATGGCTGCTTTTGGGATGGTAAATAGGATTACATCACTAATAATGCAGCCAGCAATGGGTATTGGAGCAGCTCTTACTGCCGTGGTCGGTCAAAATATTGGAGCTGATAAAACTCACAGAGCCAGAGAAGCATTTAATAAAGCCAGCGTGGTAACTGTGGTAATTGGAATAATAGGATGTGCGTTTCTACTGGTTTTCAATAGACCACTGGTGAACTTTTTCATCCAGTCGAAAGATGACCCCAGAGTAATCACAGAAGGAATAACCTATATGGCATATATAGCGTATACAATGCCTTTGATGGGCATGTTTAGCGTATTTCAAGGGATATTTCAGGGATCAGGGCATACCAGGTACTCAATGGCAATGGAGATAGGAAGGCTATGGCTTATTAGAATACCTATGATTCTCATTTTCAAATATTTTACATCAATGGGTTCTGTCGGCATATGGATTTCAATGAGTATGAGCAACCTGATTATAGATATTTATGGGTTCTACATATATAAAAAGGGCGAATGGAGCAAGGGGCTATTAAGTATTACAAATTCCTAATAATGCCTGTTTGACAGCTTGAACTTAAACATAGATGTGCTATAATAATCTGTGCGATAAGATAAAAATGGAGGGAGAATAATGTCTACTGTCACGAACTACAAAAGAGAAGAAATAACCAAGGATAATCCGCTGATAGGCTCACTAAGAACAACTATTGAGACGACTTTTTATGGAAACAATGTAGTTAAAGTCAATTCAATCAGTGAAGCGTATAAGTTGGCAAAAGATTCACCTGGAACAATAATTACTGATATGCCTGTACATAGACCAGAAGAACTGGGACTTTCTACTGATGCAAAGGTTCTACTTTTTAACGATGGTACTGTTACTGGAAGATTTGCTGGAGCAAGAGTGATCATAGGAGAGCCTGGAGTAAGCGAGGCTGAATATGCAACTATAGCTAGAGAGGCTGTATATCAGTCGAGATATAAGAGACTGTACCATGCTCAGGTAGTAATTGGTCTTCACCCTGATTTTATGGTCAGAGCACACCTTCTAATACCTGAAAATCATGAAAATGTAATGTATTCATGGCTGTTAAATTTCCAATACCTGACACAGGAATACATGAGAATGTATAAAGAGTCAAAGAAGTATCCAGAAGGCGACCTTTATGTATTTTCAGACCCAGATTACGTACCGCCATCACATCCAGATGGACTTGCATTGTTTAATCCAGAGCATAATACAGCACTTCTGCTTGGCATGAGATATTTTGGAGAACACAAGAAAGGAACATTGACCCTTGCCTGGGGACTTGCCAATAGAAACGGATTTGCTTCATGCCATGGTGGGATGAAAAGATATAATTTTGATGACGGTAGAAAATATACAATGGGTGTTTTTGGACTATCAGGTTCAGGAAAGTCGACACTTACTCATGAAAAGCACGATGACAAATATGACATTACCATTCTCCACGATGATGCATATATAATACATACAGAAGAGGGTTACTCCATCGCTTTGGAGCCTGCTTATTTTGATAAGACACAAGACTACACTACTTCACACCCATCAAATAAATACCTTTTGACAGTACAAAACTGTGGGGTAACACTTGACGAAGACGGAAATAAAGTAATAGTAACAGAAGACATCAGAAATGGAAACGGAAGGGCTGTTAAGTCTAAGCTTTGGGCTGAAAACAGGGTGAATAAAATTGATGAACCTGTAGATTCAATTGCCTGGCTGATGAAGGACGCAACAATTCCTCCTGTAATAAAAATTAACAACCCAGTTCTTGCTTCAGTGATGGGGGCAACTCTTGCAACTAAAAGGTCCACTGCAGAAAGACTTGCTAAGAACGTAGACATGAACGCTCTTGTAATTGAGCCTTATGCGAATCCTTTCAGAACCTATCCTCTGAAGGATGACTACGAGAAATTTAAAGAACTATTTGAAAACAGAAAAGTTGAATGCTATATTTTCAACACTGGGCATTTTGTAGATAAAAAGATACCTAAAGAAGTTACAACTGGAATACTGGAAATGATTGCAAATGGAACGGCAAACTTTGTTCCGCTCGGTGGTTTTGAAGACTTGGAAACACTGGAGATAGATGGCTTTAATCCCGTGTTTGACAAGGAATACCTCAATATGTGGGAAAATTCTATAGCATATAGAGAAGAATTCATTAAACAGATGAAAACAGCAAAAGGCGGAAGAGATAACCTTCCTGAGGAAGCTTTAACAGAACTTGAAAAATTAGTAGAACAGGTACAAAAGATGATGTTAGCAGCGGAATAATCCGCTGCTTCTTTACATTTTTAAGGTTATTTACTAAATTTTTAAAATAATGGTTGGTATATATTCAAATATGTGATATTATTGATTGAATTAAATAATTAAGGTAGAGGCGCGCCATATAAAGAGTATTATCCATTAAAATACTTTCGCAAAGGAATGATGGATAGGAAAGGTATAGGTGCCGAAGACAGTTGAGGCGAAAAACTGATCTGGCAAAATGAAACAAGATTTGTTTTGCTGTTGCATAGAAATGCAGAGAGCTATCCTATTTTTAGTTGCACAAGTAATTGTTGCACTGAATTTGTATGGAAAAGATAAGCTCAGCTTGTCTTTTTTTGTTATTAAGTTCAATTCTGACAATAGTGTAACTCTACCTACAACAAAATTAAAGGGGAGAGAAAAATGAAAGAAAGAGTATTTACCGGAGCTGCTACAGCAATTGTAACACCATTTAACCAAGAAGGCGTTGATTATGAGAACTTTGAACGCATGATTGAATGGCAGATAAAAGAAGGCATTAATGGCATAGTGGCTTGTGGAACCACAGGAGAAGCAACCACTCTTACAGAAGAGGAGCATAAAGCTGTAATTAAGTTTACAGTAGATAAAGTAGCAGGAAGAGTGCCAGTAATTGCAGGCACAGGAAGTAATAACACTGCTCATTCTATCGAGATGACCAAATATGCCTGCGAAGTGGGAGCAGATGCAATTCTTGCTGTCACTCCATATTACAACAAGACAACACAAAAGGGGTTAATTCAGACGTTTACTGCAATTGCAGATGCAAGTACAAAGCCAGTAATACTATATAATGTTCCGGGCAGAACTGGCATGACAATAGCACCTGGAACCTATGCTGCTCTAGCTGAACACCCTAATATAATCGCAACAAAAGAAGCCAGTGGAGATATATCAAATATTGCTAAAACTGTTCAACTATGTGGGGATAAACTTGATATTATTTCAGGCAATGACGACCAGATTGTTCCTCTATTGTCATTAGGAGGTATCGGAGTAATATCCGTATTGTCAAATGTAATGCCTAAAGAAACCGTTGAAATCTGTAGCAGATGGTTTGAGGGGGATGTTAAAGGCAGTGCTGCACTTCAACTGGAATTGCTCCCGTTTATTAACTCGCTATTTTGTGAAGTAAACCCAATACCTGTAAAGGCTGCTGTTGCTGCAATTGGATATTGTGAAAACCGTCTGAGACTTCCTTTGATATGCATGGAAGATGCAAACAGAGAGAAAATGGTTGAACTTATGAGTGGGCTGGGGCTTAATCTGGTATAGAGGTGATAATATGAGGATATTAGTGCATGGCTCAACTGGAAAAATGGGGCAGGAGCTTATTAAATTAATAGAGAGTGGATATAAAGGTGCAGAACTGGGAGGTGCCATCGGGAGAAACATCGATGAATTCAGTGGGAGTGCTGATTGTATTATCGATTTTTCGAATCACGAAGCTACCCAGAAACTATTAAGTTATGCTGTACAAAACAAATTACCTTTAGTTATTGCAACTACAGGACACAGCGAGGAAGAATTAGGCGAGATAAAGGAAGCTTCCATCCAAATTCCTGTCTTTATATCTGCAAATATGAGTTTAGGAATTGCACTTCTAATTGAACTCGCAAAAAAAGCAGTAGCTATGATGCCTGATGCCGAAATCGAAATAATTGAGAAGCATCACGACAGAAAGCTGGATGCACCCAGCGGTACAGCACTTCTTTTAGCCGAGAAAATAAGAGAAGTAAGACCTGAGCTTTATATTAACCCAGGAAGAAATGGTCATGTAAAAAGAGATAAAAATGAAATAGGGATTCATGCAGTCAGATTAGGAAACATTGTGGGAGAACACGAAGTAATTATTGGCACTAATAGCCAGACGATTTCATTAAAACATGAAGCTCACAGCAGGTCTTTATTTGCTGAAGGTTCTGTTACAGCTGCAGAGTTTCTAATCAAGCAAAACCCGGGGCTGTATTCCATGAAAGACATGCTGGTTTAGCCTGAAAGGACGTTGAATATGAGGATAGGGATAATTGGATATGGGAATCTGGGAAGAGGCGTAGAATGTGCCATAAGACAAAACCCAGATATGGAACTTGTTGGTGTTTTTACAAGAAGAGATCCTGAGAGTGTAAGAATACTTACTGAAGGCGTTAAGGTATTTAGAACTGAAGAAGCAGTTAAAATGAAAGATGAAATAGATATCGCAATAATATGTGCTGGCAGTGCCACCGATTTACCGGAGATGACACCATATTTTGCAGAAAGCCTGAGTGTTATCGACAGTTTTGATAACCATCAGAGCATTCCTGTTCATTTCGAAAATGTGAATAAAGCCGCAGAAAAAGGTGGGAACATCGCTATAATTTCAGTAGGATGGGATCCTGGGCTATTCTCTTTAAACAGAGTAATGGGGAACGCTCTTCTTCCTGAGGGTTACGACTATACTTTCTGGGGGAAAGGCGTCAGCCAGGGCCATTCCAACGCGGTAAAGGAAATTGAAGGAGTAATGGACTGCAGGCAGTATACTATACCAATAGAAACAGCGATTAATGCGGTTAGAGCCGGTAAGAACCCTGAATTAAAGGCCGGTGAAAAACACAGAAGAGAATGTTTTGTAGTGGTAGAAGAGGGTGTAGATTTTGAAAGGATAAAAAGAGAAATAGTAACAATGCCTCAGTATTTTGCTGACTACGATACAACAGTACATTTTATCTCAAAAGAAGAACTGCTAAAAAATCATAGCGGTATGGCTCACGGCGGTAATGTAATAAGGACTGGAAAAACAGGCTGGAATGGAGAGAACAGCCAGATGATTGAATATAAGCTTAATCTTGATTCCAACCCTGAATTTACAGCCAGCGTGCTGGTCTCATATGCAAGAGCTGCTTTTAGAATGAAACAGAGAGGTATAACTGGGTGTAAGACTGTTTTTGACATTGCACCGGGTGACTTGTCTCCTCTTTCTCCAGAAGAATTGAGAAGGAAAATGCTGTAAATATATTACTTTAGTTAAAGAGCATAATTAGAATTTATCCAGCATAAAAAATATAGCAAAAGAGGTTTTTAAAAATGAATATTAAAGTATCAAAGTTTGGGGGTTCTTCTCTTGCAGATGCAAATCAGTTTCGAAAGGTTGCTCAAATAATTAAAAGCGATCCTACAAGAAAATATATAATAGCATCTGCTCCGGGGAAGAGGTCTTCGGAAGACATTAAAACTACAGATATGTTATATAAATGTTTTGATTTGGCTCAGAACAATGAAAGTATAGATGAAGAGTTCACTAATATAGAAAATAGGTTTACTAAAATAATTGAAGATTTGGGTATCAGCATTTCATTAAAAGAAGACCTGGAAAATATTAAGGGTTCAATTGCACACTATGTAGGCAGGGATTATCTTATAAGCAGAGGAGAATATTTAAACTCCAAAATACTTGCATATTACCTTGGGTATGATTTCATTGATGCTGAGAAAGTCATATTCTTTCATGAAGATGGAACCTTTGATGCTCATACAACCCACAAAATACTGGCAAGTGTACTAAAAAATCATGAAAATGCAGTACTGCCAGGCTTTTACGGGTCTATGCCCAACGGAACAATCAGAACATTTTCCAGAGGTGGATCAGATATCACAGGTTCAATAGTAGCACGGGCTGCAGGTGCTGACGTTTATGAAAACTGGACTGATGTATCTGGACTACTAATGGCTGATCCAAGGATAGTTAAAGATCCTAGGGTAATAAAAACAATATCTTACAGCGAACTGCGGGAACTTTCCTACATGGGAGCATCAGTAATGCATGAGGATGCGATTTTCCCAGTAAAGGAATCTGGTATTGCAATTAGTATTAGAAATACTGATTCTCCTGATGAACATGGAACGATGATAGTACCTTTTACTGATGTAAATAGAGGCAATGGCCTGATTACCGGAATTGCCGGTAAGAAAGGTTTTTCACGAATAACAGTTGAAAAAGATATGATGAACCAGGAAGTCGGATTTGGAAAAAGAGTACTGGAGATACTTGAACGATATAATGTGTCCTTTGAACATCTGCCCACAGGGATAGATACACTGTCTGTTATTGTAAACACAGATTCAATCTTAGAAGTTAAAGATAACATAAATATTGACATCTACAGAGCAGTTAGGGCTGATAACGTTAAATTCGATCATAATCTTGCAATGATTGCGATAGTCGGAAGAAACCTCATAAATGCAAAAGGAGCGCAGATGAGGCTGTTCACAGCACTGTACAATGCAGATATAAATGTTAAAATGATGGATCAAGGCTCAAGCGATCTGAATTTAATTATTGGAGTTGATGAAGAAGATTACGCTGATGCTGTAAGAGCCATTTACGATGAATTTGTTTCTGAGAACTGAATAAACCAAGTGATATATTAGATTAAAAGATGACTAGTTTCAGTCATCTTTTAATTTGATATACTGTAATTAACAGACTTTCACTTATTGTTGGCAATTAGTGAATATATGGTGTAATATAATAATATAAAATAAAAAAGTAGGTGTATTATGATTAGACTTGGTAAAGTTCAAGAACTTGAAATAAAGAGATTTACTTCTGTTGGAGCATTTCTAGGTACTCCTGAAGAAAGAGAAGACGATGTACTTCTGCCAAAATCACAAATTCCAGAAGGTGCAAAAGTAGGAGATTCAGTTACAGTATTCGTCTACAGAGATAGTGCAGACAGGATAATCTCATCCACAAGAATGCCTATGGCTCAGGTTGGCGAGATTAAGAAACTGACTGTAATTAGTTCGTCAAAGATTGGTTATTTTATGGACTGGGGAATGGAGAAGGATATATTTCTTCCTTTCAGCGAAACCATCGGATCTGTAGAGAAATTCAAGAGTTATCTGGTCGCCTTATATATCGATAAAAGTGACAGGCTTGCTGCGACTATGAAAATAAAGGATTATTTGAGCACAGACTCACCCTATAAAGAAAACGATAAAGTAACTGGAACAGTGTACAGTATCAATAGGGATATTGGAGCATTTGTAGCTGTAGATAATATGTATGATAGCTTGATACAAAAGAAAAATATCTTTGGGATTCTAGAAATGGGAGATGAAATTGAACTTAGAGTGAACAAAGTTCACGATGATGGCAAACTGGACCTTAGCCTGAGAGAAAGAGGCTATGTTCAAATGGAAGATGATTCCAAGGTAATTCTCACCAAACTGAAAGAAAGCGGAGGATTCCTTCCTCTTAACGATAAGAGCAGTCCTGCTGAAATAAAAGACAGCTTACAAATGAGTAAATCAGGATTTAAACGTGCAATCGGGAAACTATATAAAGAAGGAATAATAAAAATAACAACAAAAGGCATAAGCTTTAAGGACAATGACTAATTGACAAACTATGCCTGAAAGGGACTAATCGATGGATTTTTTTAAAGATAAAACATTTCTTAAGGGTATGATGGCCATAGCAATTCCAGTGGCTGTGCAAAACCTAATTTCATCTTCAGTAAATATGATAGATACACTTATGATTAGTAGTCTTGGTTCAGCAAGCATAGCTGCAGTAGGCCTTGCGAACCAAGTCTTCTTTTTGTATATTCTTTTAACCTTTGGAATTAACAGTGGAGCATCAATTTTTATTGCTCAATTCTGGGGAAAAGATGACATAAAAAGTATAAAGAAGGTAATGGGAATATCTATTACTTTGAGCATTATTGTCGGTACAATATTTACATTTATTGCTTTCTTTTTCCCGACAAAGCTAATGAGTATCCTTATAAAAGAGCCTGCTGTAATAAGCATAGGAGCAGACTATCTTAGAATTGTATCCTTATCATATACAATAACAGCAGTAAGTTTTGCTTATAGCATTGCTTTAAGGACAACTGGCAGACCTAATGTTCCATTGAAGGTATCTGTCATATCTTTTGTTACCAATACAGTGTTAAACTATATCTTTATCTTTGGAAAGTTTGGCTTTCCAGTGATGGGTGTAAAGGGAGCAGCTTTGGGTACGGTCATTGCCAGACTTGTAGAAATAATCTTGATACTATATTCAATTTATGGAACCAGGAGTATACTGGCGGCCACCCCAAAAGAACTAATGAGCTGGCATAAGGATTTTTTAAGCAAATATATAACAACAACTTATCCAGTGGTGCTGACAGAAGGTTTCTGGGCTCTTGGGCAAGTGCTTTATGCGATGGCTTATGCAAGAGTTGGAGAAGAAGCTACAGCAGCTGTACAATTGACAAATACAATACAGAATATGTTTTTTGTAATAGTCCGGGGCTTAGCAAACGCCTGCAATATTATGGTAGGGTCTAAAATTGGCGGCGGAGATGAGGAAACCGCATTTAAGTATGCAATGAATTTCATATATATTTCAACCCTTTCAGGGCTTATACTCGGAGTAGTAATGGCTCTGACACCTGATATTATTCTAAAAATATTCAGAGGTTTAGAACCTGGATTATACAATATGTCCAAATCGCTTCTCATCGTACTTGGTATTACCTTTGTCATCAGAGTTTACAATACTATAATCATCGTAGGGGTATTACGAGCTGGTGGAGATACTAAAATGGCCATGAAAATCGACATTGGAACAGTCTGGTTAATCGGAGTTCCTCTGGCTTTTTTCGGTGCGCTGATTCTTAGGCTTCCCATCCATATTCTCGTGCTACTTGTAACCACTGAGGAAGTAGTTAAAGCAATAGTTGGAATACCAATTGTCAGATCAGGGAAGTGGATTCGCAATCTGACATAGAGTTAAACATATAAGGATTGGGTACACATCTGCATAAGGAGGGATTAATATGGAGAGAAAAGTTAAAAAATATTTTATGGGGCGCCCAGGTAGAGATGGGGCGGGTGTAAATCTTATTCGGACATTCGGAAACTCGGAAATACCTGAGTTTGATCCTTTTCTTATGATGGACTTCTTCGATTCAGAAGATCCAGAAGACTACATAAAAGGTTTTCCCTGGCATCCACATAGAGGAATAGAAACTATAACATACTTAGTCCATGGCGAAATAGACCACGGCGACAGCTTAGGAAACAAAGGAGTCATAAAAGATGGAGACTGCCAGTGGATGACAGCAGGTTCTGGGATACTACATCAGGAAATGCCGCAAGCAAGTCCAATTATGCTGGGAGTTCAGGTTTGGCTGAACCTTGCACAAAAAGATAAGATGACAGACCCAAAGTATAGAGATCTTACCAAGGACAGAATTCCAGTCTATGAGGGAGAAAATTTTACAGTTAGAATCGTCGCAGGAACCTATGGTAATGTAACAGGGCCAATGGAAGCCATAGAGACAAAGCCAAGCTTCTTTGATGTGGAATTAAATCCTAACTCAGAATTCGTCTATGAAATCGAAAATGATTTCAATTCTTATGCATTTTTACTAAGAGGAGAAGCCGTATTTGATAGTGATACAAATGAAATAGTGAGCCATCCAAATGGAGTACTATTCGATGAAGGCAACAGGATAAGAGTTGTAACAAAGGATAAACCAGCAAGGTTCCTGTTGCTATCTGGCAAGAGATTAAATGAGCCAGTTGCCTGGGGCGGACCCATTGTAATGAACACCAGAGAAGAACTTCGTCAGGCATTCAGAGAGCTAGACAACGGTACATTTATAAAGAATAAATAAGTGACAATTAATTTACTAATTATATTAAAGAGTCTATTCTAGCGAATAGGCTCTTTTTGTTGGACTGAAGTAATTATTTGCGTTAGAATTATAATTAAGAACGGAGGTATTTTCAGATGGAGAACGAAACATATATTGGTGAAGTTATAGATCTTACGCACGATGGAACAGGGATAGTAAAGCTAGATAAACTTGCAGTGTTTATTGTCGGTTGTATCCTTGGAGACATAGTAGAATTTCGGATAATCGAGATGAAAAAGTCTTTCGCTATAGGAGAGCTTATACAAATAAAGGAATACTCACCATTAAGAGCAAATTATTCATTTGATACAAAAACTCTTGGAGGAGGAGTTCCTCTGATCGAGTTGGAATATGGACACCAATTGCAGTGGAAGAGAGAAAAGGTTAAGAATGACTTAAAGAAGATAGCTGGGCTGGATATAGATGTTGAGCCAGTACTAGGAATGGCATATCCGTTTAGATATAGAAACCATACTCAGATACCTGTTGGAACCTTGAACGGAAAGGCGATAACTGGTTACTACCACAAAGGAACCAACGACATTATCCCGATGACCGAAGATTTTCTGCAACCCGAAATTGGGAGCAAAATATTATCTGTTGTCAGAGAGTGGATGGATGAAAATAGTATAGCAGCTTATGATAGGAATAATAAATCAGGTGCAGTTAAGCATATTGGCATCAGAATCAACCAAAACAGCGAAGCTATGGTAATTGTTGTAATGTCCTTTGCTAAGATACCAGAGATTTATAGCCTTGCACACAAACTAGTGAGAGAAGCACCTGGTATAATCAGCATATACCAGAATATTAATACCAGAGACAACGGGCCAACTTACAGCAGCCAATATATTCATATTTTCGGCGATAAGACCATGACAGACTACATTGGGGATCTAAGATTTGAGATATCACCAGATTCCTTTTTCCAGGTCAATTCAAAGCAGGTAGAGGTTCTTTATAACACTGTAATTAAATTTCTAGACTTAAACAAGGAAGATAATGTTGCAGATATTTACTGCGGAGTTGGGACAATATCCTTATTGACAGCCAAAACAGCAAAACGGGTGTATGGAATAGAGTACCTGGAATCTGCTGTTAAAAATGCCAGGAAGAATGCACAGGCAAATGAGATTTTCAATGCAGAGTTTATAGCAGGGAAAGCCGAGGATACCTTTGCAGAACTGTTTGAGAAAACCAAAGATATAAACAAAGTAATACTTGATCCACCAAGAAAGGGATGCGAGGCAGAAGTAATAAACAGACTTATTTTACAACAACCAGAAAAGATAGTAACCAGAAAAGATAGTATACGTCTCCTGCAATCCGGCAACCCTTGCTAGAGATGTAAAGATGCTGGTAGATGGTGGATATAAAGTGGAGGCTGTTCAGCCAGTAGACATGTTTCCACACACAAGTCACGTTGAGGCAGCAATTCTGATGACGTATTGTGGTTCGGAGGACGAATAAGAAGGTTTGACCACAACATATAGTGGTTTGAGAGTGAAATTCGGGTCAAAAATTGGTGAAAAAACACCCTTTTTTGACCCTTTAAAATAGGGCGTTTGACAGATTACATTGGATAATGGGAGATATTTCAAGAGGAAGTGGTTAAATTTGGTTGATAAAGTAATGGATGAAATGTATTATAATTATATAGTGTAGTGCGAAAGCAGAGTAGGTAAACATGAACGATATATAAGTAATTAAATAAATTAGAAATTTGTATATGAGGATAGTGATATAATATGATGCGGTTATCTGAGAATTTTTATATAAAATGTAATAGATGTGGACATGTAATATTGGTTGAAGCAGATAGTTTAGAGTACAACACATCAACGTATGACCGACCCATGGGAGAAGAAATAGAGTATAATTTTTATGGTGAAATATGTTGTGAAAAATGTAATACATGGATAGACTTTAGTATTAGAGGTTATGAATACCCTATAGGAGCATTTAATTTTTCAGATCATGAGTGTAATAGAGGGAGATTTGTAAGAGAGCCAGTAGTGGAAATAGATTATGAGTTTGATTATTTCTATAGTGATTATGCATATGAAGAATATATTGAAGCTGAATCTATATTAGATTATCATAAAGAACAGATAAAAAACATGTCTTCTAGAGATTTTGAATATTTTGTTGGTGACATATTTGAAAAGCTGGGATTTAGTGTGAAAGTAACACAGGCTACACGAGATGGAGGACAGGATATTATTGCAACGAAAGCAGATCCAATTCCGTATACATTAATTGTTGAATGCAAACATTGGAGAGAGAAGCATAAAGTTGATGTAAGCGTAGTTAGAAGTATATATGGAGTCCAAATTGCTACGCAAGCAAATCAATCGATAGTTGTGACTTCTTCAAAATTTACGAAGGATGCGAGAAAATTTGCAGAGGAACGTAAAACTTTGATGACACTATGGGATATTGATGATTTGATAAAACTTATTGAAAAATAATTATATATAGAAAAATTTAACTCGTAAGATAGATAGTGAAAAGATAAAATTTAATTTATTAAAATAACAATGTTAGGAAAAGGAGCAAAAATGTAAGACATAATTGGTGGCTTTATTTTTCCTTAAATGTAATAATTCTCCTTAGATAAATAAAAGATAGTGTTAACTAAAGTATGAAAAACCAAATTAAAAAAATGAACTAAATAAAATTAAATTTACTAAAAAAGATGAAATTTTAAAGAAGGAAATCACAAAAAGCAAGAGATATTCTAAGGCCATTTCCATCCAACCTCT
>JACDJC010000120.1_pt1 | contig 100653 bp, 87 predicted proteins | sample 7454191 | NCBI WGS metagenome assembly JACDJC01 (sample SAMN14253291, study PRJNA609438) | sludge metagenome | isolation source: sludge after 25d culture with pyrite and EDTA | collected 2018-12-20 | reverse complement strand
GGAGCGTCGCGCTCCCCTCGTCGTGCAATCGGCGTTGCGGGCGCAGCCGCCCGGCGACGCTCAAGCCATCGACTCGAGCGCCTTGGCGAACTTGTTCGCGTGCGAGCGCTCGGCCTTGGCGAGCGTCTCGAACCAGTCGGCGATCTCGTCGAAGCCTTCCTCGCGCGCGGCCTTCGCCATGCCCGGATACATGTCGGTGTATTCGTGCGTCTCGCCGGCCACCGCCGACTTCAGGTTCTTCTCGGAACTGCCGATCGGCAGGTCGGTGGCCGGATCGCCGACTTCGGCGAGGTAGTCGAGGTGCCCGTGCGCATGGCCCGTCTCGCCTTCGGCGGTCGAGCGGAACAGCGCGGCGATCTCCGGTTGACCCTCGACGTCGGCCTTGTTGGCGAAATACAGGTAGCGGCGATTCGCCTGGCTTTCGCCGGCGAACGCGTCCTTCAGGTTCTGATGGGTCCGGGTGCCTTTCAACGCGGCCATGAGGAGTCTCCTGTTCGATGAGGATTGCGGGCGGTGCAGGCTGCCCGCGGGCAGGGCGCTCGCGCGCCGATCGTCGTCAATGTAGCAAAGTGCAATTGGAAACTCCAATTGAAAAATGGAATACGATTGATTGTTACTTGCTATTGGCGTCGACCCGGGGACCCAGGCTGGGCGGGCGCGTGGTAATCGGGCAGGTCGATCTCGACACGCAGGCCGCCGCGCGCGTCGTTGGACAGTCGTGCTCGCCCGCCGTACCGGCGCGCCAGCCGGTCGACGATTGCCAGCCCGAGGCCGGACCCGCCGCGTTCTCCGCGCGCACGGTCGGCGCGCGCGAACGGTCGCAGCAGCCGTTCGGCGTCTTCGTCGGCAATTCCGGCGCCGTCGTCGCGCAGCGCGAGCGCGATGCCGGTGTCGGTCGCGCGCACGCGCAGTTCCACCTGCACGGCGTGCACATCGTCGCGGCGGGCATGGTGCAGCGCGTTGTCGACGACGTTGCCGATCGCGCGCTGCAGGTCGGTCGGGTCTCCGTACCAGCGCAGGTCTTCTTCGGCGTCGATCGACAGCGCGAGCGCGCCCGCGTCGACTTCGGTGCGATACGCGTTCGCGAGCGAGGCGAGCAGCGCCGAGACGTCGACGAGTTCGGCGCGCGGCGGTTGCGCGATCTGCGCGTAACCGATGAACTGGCCGACGATGCGGTCGATGCGCTCGATGTCCTCGACCATCGACGCGCGCTGCGCTTCGGCCAGCGGCGCCAGTTCGACCTCGATCCGCAGGCGCGCGAGCGGGTTGCGGATGTCGTGCGAGATGCCGGCCAGCGCGAGCGCCCGGTCGGCATCGAGCTGCGCGAGATCGGCCGCCAGTCGATTGAAGCGCCGGTTGACGGCGGCGATCTCGGTCGGCCCGCTTTCGGCGAGCGGCGTCGGCGCGCGCCCGCGACTGAGCAGTGCGATCGCGCCGGCGAGGTCCGACAACGGGCGATTGACGAGCCGCGAGATGACCAGCGCGCCGACCAGCGCGAAGGCGGCGGCGATCAGCGAGAGCAGCGCCACGCTCGGGCCGAACTGGCGCTCGACGCGATCGCGCGGCAGGATCAGCCAATAGTCGTCGCCGTCGATCTCGAAGCTGATCCACACCGCGTCCACGCCGTTCACGCGCCCGGCGACCTGCGTCGAGCGTCCGAGCAGCGCGCGCAGCCGCGGCTCGAGTGCGCGCAGTCGCGCGCCGGTAGCCGACGGATCGATGCGGTCGGACGGCTCCTTCGGCAGCACGCGCACTTCCTCCTGCTGCGCGAGTTCGTCCAGCAGCTGCAGGCGACGATCGGGCTCGGCACTGACCAGCGCCGAGCGGGTGAGGTTGACCACCGAGGCGATTTCCCACGCCAGGCGCTGCTCGGGCGGGGCGCGCTCGAGCAGGCGTGCGGCGCCGATCGTGGCGGCGAAGCTTGCGACGATGAGCAGCACGACCAGGCCGAAGGTGCGCCAGAACAGGCTGATCGGGCGCGGGCGCGGGTGTACGCGCGGCTGCGCGCCTGCGGCAGCGCCGGTGCCGTGTTTCACGCCACGCGCCACCCGTGCACCCGCGCGCCTGCCTGCCTGGCGGCTTGCCGATTCACGCGCTGTCGCCGTCCGGCACGAAGACGTAGCCGACGCCCCAGACGGTCTGGATCAGCCGCGGCTGCTGCGGATCGGTTTCGATCAGCCGGCGCAGTCGCGACACCTGTACGTCGAGGCTGCGATCGTAGGCACCGTATTCGCGTCCGCGGGCGAGCGACATCAGCTTCTCGCGCGTGAGCGGCGTGCGCGCGTGCTGCACGAGCACCTTGAGAACGGAGAACTCGCCGGTCGTCAGCGGCACAGGCTCGCCGTCGCGCGTGAGTTGCCGGGTCGCCAGGTTCAGGCGGAACGCACCGAAGCGCACCTCGACCGGCCCGGCGCTCGGTGCACCGGGCAACTCGTGCGCAGGCTGTCGGCGCAACACCGCGTGGATGCGCGCGAGCAGCTCGCGCGGATTGAACGGCTTGCCGAGATAATCGTCGGCGCCCAGTTCGAGCCCGACGATGCGGTCGACGTCGTCGCCCCGGGCGGTGAGCACGACGATCGGCGTGCGATCGTTGGCGCCGCGCAGCCGACGCACGATCGACAGGCCGTCCTCGCCGGGAAGCATCAGGTCGAGCACGACGAGATCGAAGCTCTCGCGCTGCATCAGGCGGTTCATCGCCGTCGCGTCCTGCGCGACACTGACTTCGAACTGGTTCTCGCTCAGGTACCGGCGCAACAGTTCGCGCAGTTTCGGATCGTCGTCGACGACGAGAAGCTTGCGGGCAGGCTGGCTCATGGCTGGCGATGATAGCGGCAGCAGCGCCGCACGCGCCGCGGGTGCTGCGGGTGCTGCGGGTGCTGCGGGTGCTGCGGGTGCTGCGGGTGCTGCGGGTGCGATTACCGGCTGTTACATCGTTTACCTCCCGGTGGCTTCGCACGGCACGCCGGCGCGACCTAGAATGCCGCGATGGATCTGCGTCTTCGTTCTCCGATGCGTCGGGCCGCCGCGGGCGCTTGCGTGCTGGCGTTCGGTGCGCTGTTCGCCGCACAGGCGTACGCGCAGGGCCATGGCAGCATGGACAGCGAGCAGCGCGAGCGTTTCCGGCGCGAGCTGCGCCAGCACGACGCGCAGCGTGCCGATCGCGGCCGCGGCGACGACGCGCGGCGGCGCACTTCGCCCGAGGACCGGCGACTGTCGCCGGACGAGCGGGAACGACTTCGCGAGCAGGTGCGCCAGGCGCGTACCGACGAGTCCCGGCGCGGCGCCGCGCGTCGCTGACCGGGGTCGCCGCGCCCGGTACGACGACCGCGGGTCGGCGTACTAGAATCGGCCGGTGGAATCCAGCTCGGAAACCGAACCGGGTGCGCCGGCGACGCGTACCGCAGGCAGCGTCGCCGCCGGGCAGGCGCAGCCCAGCCGCGTGCTCGCGCTGTCGACTTCCGGTTCCTGGTGCTCGGTCGCGTTGTACCGCCACGGTTTCGGCGACGACGAGAGCGACTGCGTCTCCGAACCTCTGGGCGCGCAGCAGTCGATGAACATCCTCGCGATGATCGACGAGCTGTGCAGCGGCGCGCGCATCGAACTTTCCGAGCTCGACGCGATCGTCTTCGACGCCGGGCCGGGGTCGTTCACCGGGTTGCGCATCGGCTGCGCGGTCGCCCAGGGCCTGGGCTTCGCGCTCGGGCGGCCGCTGGTCGCGGTCGACTCGCTGCGCGCACTGGCCTGGCAGCGCGTGCGCTTCGGCGCACGCGAAGCGACGGTGCTCGCCGCCAACGACGCGCGCAGGAACGAGATCTACATGGCGATCTACCGGATCGAAACGCTGCCCGACGATGCGAGCGGCGTCGCCGGCGCGGCCCGGCTGGAGACCCTCGAGGCGCCTCGCATCGTCGCGCGCGATCGCTTCGTCGACGACATCGACGACTGGCTCCGCGCGCACCGTCCGCTCGGCGACGCGGCCACGCTCGTGCGCGCCGGCGACGCCTGGATGCATGCGCCCACGGCGCTCGCCTGGGATGCGCGCTTCGGCGCGCAGGCGCCGGCGCCGGTCGCCGACGATGCCTACGTGCGCGCCGACGCGCTGGCCGAACTGGGTTGGGCCGACTGGCGCGAGGGCCTTGCGATCGACGCATCGAAGGCCGTGCCGCGTTACCTGCGCGACAAGGTCGCCCTCGATCGCGACGAGCAGCGTGCGGCGCGCGAGCGGCCGCAGGTGCCGCGCGGCGAGTGATCCGCGTGCGCCCGATGCGCCGTCGCGACCTCGACGCGGTCGCCGCGATCGAGCGGTCGATCTACCCGTATCCGTGGACGCGCGGCAACTTTGCCGATTCGCTGCTCGCCGGCCACGACGGCTGGATCCTCGAGCTCGAGGTGGAGGAATCGCCGCAACTGATCGGCTACGCGGTACTGATGTGGCTGCCCGACGAGGTCCACCTGCTCAACCTGAGCGTCGCCGCGCCGATGCAGGGACGCGGCTATGGGCGGGAGATGCTGCACTGGCTGCTGCGCGACGCGTCGGCACGCGGCGCGCAGGGAATGCTCCTCGAGGTCAGGCCGTCGAACGCGCCGGCACTGGCCCTTTACCATTCGAGCGGCTTCGAGTCGATCGGCGTGCGGCGCGGCTACTATCCGGCAGAAGACGGTCGCGAGGATGCGCTGGTGCTGTTTCGCAAGCTCGATTCCGAGCGCCTCGGCCCGTGAACGAATCGCAACGTCGCGCCTTCGCGGCGCTGGGCATCGGTCCGCTGTGGCGAAAGCGCGGCGCGCAAGCGGCGGGCACCGCCCCGTCGGCGAACGCCGAGCCGGTGGACGCGCCGCGGGAGGCGGCGTGCAACGACGCGACTGCGCTGTTCGCGCTGCCCGACGAGTCGGGCCGCTGGCTGTTCGTCGCCGAGGCCGAGGCCCCCCTCGCAGGCGCGCCCGGCCCCGGACTGCGAGCCGATGCGATGCGCCTGCTCGAGCGCATGCTCGCTGCGCTGGACCTGCGTCCGGCGCACCGAGCCGTTGCGCTCGGCGCGTGCGGCGGCGGCCTCGACGAATCGTTCCGGGCGGGCTTCGCCTGCGTCGATGCGCCCGCGGTGCAGGTGATCGTTGCGCTCGGCGCCGGCGCCGCGCGCACGTTGTTGTCCACCGATGCGCCGCTGGAAGCGCTGCGCGGTCGCGTCCACGAATGGCGGATCGCGGCGCGCACGCTTCCGCTCGTCGTCAGCATGCATCCGTCGCAGCTGCTCGCGGCACCTGGCGGAAAGGCCGCGGCGTGGGCCGACCTGTGCCTGGCGCGCGCCGCCTGCGGGCAGGCGCCCGCTGCCTGAGGCGAGCCTGCGAGCGCCGGCCCGGCGCCGGCCCGGTCAGTGCTTGCTCTGTCCGATCAGCGCCACCGAATCGAACGAGCGCTGGTTGGCCCGATGGCGACGGATGACGGCGAGCATCACCAGCACGACGAAGGCGCCGAACAGGACGATCACGACGTTCACGCCGAGTTCGAGCCGCACCAGCAGCGAATAGAGCCCGAGCATCAGCAGGATGTTCAGGTTCTCGTTGAAATTCTGCACCGCGATCGAGTGTCCTGCGCTCATCAGCACGTGGCCGCGGTGCTGCAGCAGCGCGTTCATCGGCACGACGAAGAAGCCGGCGAGGCCGCCGACCAGCACCAGCAGCGGAAAGGCGGCCGCTTCCGAGCCGACCAGCGTCATGCACGGCACCACGACGCCCATCGCGACGCCGACCGGCAGCACGCGCAGCGAGTCGCGCAACCGGACGACGCGTGCGGCGAGCACCGCGCCGACCGCGATGCCGAGCGCCACCACGCCCTGCAACACGGCGGCGCGGCTCAGCGGCATGCCGAGCGCGTAGCGCGCCCAGTCGAGCACGATGAACTGCAGCGTCGCGCCCGCGCCCCAGAACAGCGTCGTCACCGACAACGAGATCTGGCCGAGCCTGTCGCGCCACAGGATCTTGTTGCACTGGACGAAGTCGCACATCACGCGCCAGGGTCGGCGCGACTGATGCGGGTAGCGCGCCCCGGTGTCCGGGATGCGCAGGTTCACCAGCGCCGCCAGCGCATAGATCAGCGCGATCGTCAGGATCGCCGCTTCGGCCGGCGTGTCGACGGCGGTATCGATCCAGGGCAGGTCGATCGACAGCAGCAGCGCGGCAATCGACGGGCTGATCAGCGCTCCACCGAGCACGGTGCCGAGGATGATCGACGCGACCGTCGTTCCTTCGATCCAGCCGTTGGCCGCGACCAGCCTGTCGGGCGGCAGCAGCTCGGTGAGGATGCCGTATTTCGCCGGCGAATAGGCGGCGGCGCCGAAGCCGACGATCGCGTAGGCGAGCAGCGGGTGCACGGTGAAGAACATGAACAGGCAGCCGGCGATCTTCACCAGGTTGGTGACGAACATCACGCGGCCCTTGGGCATCGAGTCGGCGAGAGCGCCGACGAAGGGCGCGAGCATCACGTACGAGACGGTGAAGAACAGCTTGAGCAGCGGCTTCATCCAGTCCGGCGCCTGCATCTCGATGAGCAGCGCGATGGCGGCGATCAGCAGTGCGTTGTCGGCGAGCGACGAGAAGAACTGCGCCGCCATGATCGTATAGAAACCGCGCTTCATTCGCCCAGGATGCTTCGAGAGTGAATCGCCGCGCGGTGGCGAAGCGGGCGGCCGATCGCAGTCGCGCGCCGCGGGCGATCGGGAACCGGTTGCAGAATGCGGGTCGGTTTATACCACGATCGTCGGGCGGCGGTCCGTGCGCGAATCGTCGCTTCGGCTCGCGCGTTATAGTGCCCGGCTGCCCCGCCTGTGCTTCGATGCCGCGCCCGATTTTCGCCACCATCTCGATTGCTGCGATGCGCCACAACCTGTCGCTGGCGCGTGCGCGTGCGCCCGGGCGCTTCGCATGGGCGGTCGTCAAGGCCGACGGCTACGGTCATGGCCTGGACAACGCGCTCGTCGGTTTCGGCGACGCCGACGGGCTCGCGCTGGTCGAGTTCGATCGCGCCGCGCGCCTGCGCGAACAGGGCTGCACGAAACCCCTGCTGATGCTCGAGGGTGCCTTCGACCGCACCGACGTCGCACAGGCGGCGGCGCAGCGGCTGACGCTCGTCGTGCACGAGACACGGCAGCTCGACTGGATCGAACGCCTGCCGCAGGGCAGCGCGATCGACGTTCTGGTGAAGCTGAACAGCGGCATGAACCGGCTCGGCTTCGACGCCGCCGCGTTCCGGCGCGCCGTCGAGCGCGCACGCGTGCTGCCGGCGGTGGCTTCGGTCGGATTGATGACGCACTTCGCCGACGCCGATCGCCGCGACGGCGCGAAGGCGGCGCTGCGAAGCTTCGACGAGGCCGCGCGCGGGATCGACGCGCCGCGCTCGCTGGCGAACTCGGCCGCCGTGCTGTCGCTGCCGGCCGCGCACGGTGCAGCGATCCGGCCGGGCATCCTGCTCTACGGGGGCACGCCTTTCGCCGATCGCGACGCGCGATCCTTCGGACTGCGTGCGGCGATGACGCTCGAGTCGCGCCTGATCGCGCTGCAGTCGTTGGCGGCCGGCGACGCGGTCGGCTACGGATCGGCATTCCGCGCCGAGCGCTCCATGCGCATCGGCATCGTCGCCTGCGGCTACGCCGACGGCTATCCGCGGCACGCGCCCACCGGTACGCCGGTCGTGGTCGACGGCGTGCGCACGCGCACGCTCGGACGCGTCTCGATGGACATGCTGGCGGTCGACCTGACGCCGCTGCCCGACGCCGGTGTCGGCGCACGCGTCGAGTTGTGGGGCGAGGGCATCGCGATCGACGAGGTGGCGGGCGCCGCCGGAACGATCGGCTACGAGCTGATGTGCGCGCTGGCGCCGCGCGTGCCGAAGCACGTGGTGGACGAGCGATGAACGCGCGCGTGCGTACGCATTACGTGTGCAGCGAATGCGGGGCGGCGGCGCCGAAGTGGCAGGGCCAGTGCCCGCAGTGCGACGCCTGGAACACGCTGGTCGAAACCGCCGCGCAGGCGCGCGCCGCAGCGCACCGCTTCCAGCCGCTCGCCCCGGCGCAGGCGATCGTCACCCTCGATGCGGTACCCGTCGTCTCGATCGCGCGCATCCCCACCGGCATCGACGAATTCGACCGCGTGCTGGGCGGCGGCATCGTCGAGGGCTCGGTCGTGCTGATCGGCGGCGACCCGGGGATCGGCAAGTCGACGCTGCTGCTGCAGACGCTGGCGCTGCTGTGCGCCGAGCGCGAAGTGCTCTACGTCAGCGGCGAGGAGTCGGTGTCGCAGATCGCGTTGCGCGCGCACCGGATGGGCGCGGAGTCGGTCCGCATGCCACTGATGGCCGAGATCGAGCTCGAACGCATCGTCGCGGCGATCGAGTCGCGCCGGCCGGCGGTGGTCGTCGTCGACTCGATCCAGACGCTGTATTCGTCGCAGCTGCAATCGGTGCCGGGGTCGGTCGCGCAGGTGCGCGAATGCGCCGCACAGCTCACGCGGCTGTCCAAGCAGCTCGGCGTGGCGGTCGTGATGATCGGGCACGTGACGAAGGAGGGCACGCTCGCCGGCCCGCGCGTGCTCGAGCACATGGTCGACACGGTCCTGTATTTCGAGGGCGACGCGCATTCGTCGTATCGGCTCGTGCGCGCGTTCAAGAACCGCTTCGGCGCGGTCAACGAACTCGGCGTGTTCGCGATGACCGATCGCGGCCTGCGCGGCGTGGCGAATCCGTCGGCGCTGTTCCTGTCGACGCACGCGGCCGGCGTGCCGGGCTCGTGCGTGAACGTCACGCAGGAGGGAACGCGCCCGCTGCTGGTCGAGATCCAGGCGCTGGTCGACACGGCGCACGTGCCCAATCCGCGCCGGCTCTCGGTCGGACTCGAGCACAACCGGCTCGCGATGCTGCTCGCGGTGCTGCATCGTCACGCCGGCATCGGCTGCTACGACCAGGACGTCTTCGTCAACGCGGTGGGCGGCGTGCGCATCTCCGAACCGGCGGCCGATCTCGCGGTGCTGTTGGCGATCGTCTCGTCGCTGAAGAACCGCGCGCTGCCGCGCGGCGTGGCCGCCTTCGGCGAGGTGGGGCTGGCCGGCGAAATCCGTCCGGCGCCGCGCGGACAGGAGCGGCTGCGCGAGGCAGCGAAGCTGGGTTTTGCGCGCGTACTGGTGCCGCGCTCGAACGCGCCGCGCCGGCCGATCGAGGGCATCGAGACGGTGCCGCTCGAACGCATCGACCAGGCGCTCGAAGCGGCCTGGGGGTAGGCGAGTCATGGCCAGGGACGCCCCTTTCGAGCGGCACACGGCCCGTTACGAAGACTGGTTCGAGCAGCACGGTGCCGCCTACGTCTCGGAACTCCTGGCGTTGCGGCCCTTCGTTCCGCTGCGAGGGTACGGACTCGAAATCGGCGTCGGCAGCGGTCGCTTTGCCGCGCCGCTCGGTGTCCGCACCGGCATCGACCCGTCGCCCGCGATGCTGGCGCATGCACGGCGCCGGGGCGTCGACGTCGTCCAGGGCGTCGCCGAGCAGCTGCCGTTCGACGACGCCCGGTTCGATCACGTGCTGGTCGTGACGACGCTGTGCTTCGTCGATTCGCCGACTGCGATGCTCGCCGAGGCGCGGCGGGTGCTCGTGCCCGACGGCACTCTGGCGATCGGCTTCATCGACCGTGAAAGCCCGCTCGGACGCGACTACCGGGCGCACAAGGCCGAGAGCGTCTTTTATCGCGAAGCCACCTTCCATTCCGCCGCAGAGGTCGAGCGTCTGTTGTTCGACGCCGGTTTTTCGATCGAGGCCTGGGCCCAGACACTTTCCCGGCCGCTCGCAGGGCAGCGCGAGATCGAGCCGTTGCGCCCGGGACGGGGCGACTGCGCATTCGTGGTGGTGCAGTCGCGCAAGGGTGCCCGATGAGCGGCGCGGTCGCGGTGATGCCGGGTCGCGGGCGCGCCGATCGGCGTGCTCGACCGTGGCTCGCCCGCGCCTATGCCATCAGCGCGATCGTCCTGCGAAAGCGCGCGAGCGCGATCGCGAAAAACGCGATGCCGATTCCGCCGATCCAGGCGAACTGCGGCCAGACGATCTCGAAACCGGCACCGCGATAGAGAATCGCCTGCGCAGCGGCCACGAAGTGCGTGGTCGGCGCCAAGCGCATGATGTGCCGGATGACGTCGGGCATGCTCTCCGCCGGACTCATGCCGCCCGAGAGCATCTGCAGCGGCATCAGCACGAGGATCAGCAACAGCGCGAACTGGGGCATCGATCTCGTCATCGTCGCCATGAAGATGCCGATCGAGGACATCGCGAAGAGGCTGAGCGCGGCGCACGCGAGGAAAAGCGTCACCGACCCCTCGATTCCGACCTGCAGCGCCTGCTGCACGATGAGCTTCAGCGAGAGCGCGACCGCGACGATCACGACCAGGCCCATCGACCACAGCTTCGCGATCATGATCTCGGCCGGTGTCACCGGCATCACCAGCAGATGCTCGATCGTGCCGTGTTCACGTTCGCGGATCAGCGCGGCGCCGGTCAGCAGGATCGCGACCATCGATACGTTGTTGATGATCGACATCACCGAGCCGAACCACGAGCCGGCGAGCGTCGGGTTGAAGCGCGCGCGTAGCGCCAGGCCCACCGGCGGGGGCGGTGTGTCCGAATGGCGGCGCAGGAAGCCCTCGATCTCGCCCAGCGTGATCGCCTGGATGTAGCCGCTGCCGGTGAACGCCTGGCCCACCCGCGTCGCATCGACGTTCAACTGCAGCGTCGCGCCGCGCCGGCCCAGAACGTCGCGCTGGAAGTCCGGCGGGATGTCGAGCACGAAGGTGTATTCGCCGCTGTCCATCCCGGGGTCGACGTCGGCGAGGCTCACCAGTTTCGGTCGGGTGAACTGCGGCGGAAAGAATGCCGAGACGATCCGCGCCGACAGCGCCGAGGCATCCTCGTCGACGATCGCGATCGATGCCCGGTTCAGGGTCTCCGGACTGGCGGTCGCGCTCGTATAGACCGACACCGTGAAGACGTAGACGACGAAGACCAGCATGATCGGGTCGCGCCACAGGCTCCACAGCTCCTTCACGCCGAGCCGGTAGACGTTCGTCGCGAAGCGCAGGCGGTCCATCTATTCCTGCCTGCGAAGCAACGCGATCGAAGCGCCCAGGATCACCGGAATCGCGATCAGCAACGGCCACAGCGCACCGGCGAGATCGTCGAAGCCCAGTGCCTTGTTGAACACGCCGCGGCTGATGTTCAGGAAGTACGTCGTCGGATAGATGCCGCCGATGAAGGCGCCGAAGCCTTCGAGCGACGATACCGGGTCGATCATTCCGGAATACGAGATCGCCGGCAGCAGCGTGCCGATCATCGTCAGGAACATCGCCGCGACCTGGCTTTTCGTGAACGCCGAGGCGAACAGGCCCAGACCCGTCGCGCACACGCTGTAGAGAACGGCGGACAGGACAAGGACGGCAAAGCTGCCCTTGATCGGCACGCCGAACAGCGTGATCGCCATCGCCACCAGCAGCCCGAAGTTCAGCACCGACAGCACGATGTACGGCAACTGCTTGCCGAGCAGGAACTCGCTGCGCGTCACCGGCGTCACGTACAGGTTGACGATCGACCCCAGTTCCTTCTCGCGCACGACCGACAGCGCCGCGAGCATCGCCGGGATCATCATCAGCAGGATCGGAATCATCGCCGGCACCATCGCCGGCAGGCTCTTCACTTCCGGGTTGTAGCGAAAGCGCGTCTCGATCGCCGGCACGGCGCGTGCCGCGTCGCGTCCGGCGCCCGGTGCAGCCATCGACGCGAGCCAGCTCTGGTGCATGCCCTGGACATACCCCTGGATGGTCTCGGCGCGCATCGGCATCGCGCCGTCGATCCATGCGCCGATCTGCACCGGCCGTCCGCGCGCGACGTCGCGGGCGAAGCCGGGCGGGATCTCGAGCGCCAGCGCGAGTTCGCCGGTTCGCATCCGGCGATCGAGCTCGGCGTGGTCGGCGATCGCCGGACGCTCGACGAAATACGCCGATCCGGCCAGGTTCGACGTGTAGTCCCGGCTCGTGGCCGTGCGGTCGCGATCGATCACCGCGAAGGACAGCGAATCGATGTCCATCGAGATCCCGTAGCCCATGATGAACATCAGCACGACGCTGCCGGCAAGGGCGAGCGTCGCGCGCAGCGGATCGCGCCACAGCTCGAGCGCCTCGCGGCGCGTGTAGCTCAGCGCACGCCTCGGGCTGAAGAAGCGTGCCGCGGTCACCGTGCGCGGTGCGGCGCCCGGCGCGTCCGTGGCAACGGGCGCGCCGGGCGTTCCGGCGGGTGCCTGGCCGGCGTCGTTCATCGCGTCCTTCAGGTACGCGATGAACGCCTGCTCGAGCGTGTGCGTGCCGCGTCGCTCGACGAGCTCGGCCGGCTTTCCGCTGGCGAGCACCTTGCCCGCGTGCATCAGCGAGATCCGGTCGCAACGCTCGGCCTCGTTCATGAAGTGGCTCGAGATGAAGATCGTCACCTGGTCGGCGCGGGCCAGGTCGATCAGCAATTGCCAGAACCGGTCGCGTGCGATCGGATCGACGCCCGACGTCGGCTCGTCGAGAATGAGCAGTTCCGGCTCGTGCACCATCGCGACGGCGAGGCTCAGGCGCTGGCGGATTCCCAGCGGCAGGCTGCCGGGCAGCGCGTTGCGCACGCCGGCGAGATCGAAGCGCCCGATCATCGCTTCGACGCGCGCGGCGAGGCGCTCGGGCGCAACGTGGAAGAGGCGTGCGTGCAGAACGAGGTTCTGCTGCACGGTCAGCTCGGCATAGAGCGAGAAGCTCTGCGACATGTAGCCGACGCGCCGGCGGGCCTCGATGTCGTGCGGGTCGACCTCCTCGCCGAAGAGCCGCGCCTGGCCTTCGCTCGCCGGCAGCAGGCCGGTGAGCATCTTCATCGTCGTCGTCTTGCCGCAGCCGTTCGAGCCGAGAAAGCCGAAGATCTCGCCGCGCAGAATCCGGAACGAAACGCGGTCGACCGCAACGAAAACGCCGAAGCGCCGCGTCAGGTTCCTCGCCTCGATCGCGACTGCGCGGCCGTCGCCCGGAACGGCACCCTCTCCGTAGTCGAAGGGCGGCACGACGACCGGACGGTGATCGCGTCGCCGATCCTGCGGCAGCAGCGCGATGAACGCGGCCTCGAGCGAGCCTGTTGCGGTGCGCTGGCGGATCTGCGCCGGCGTGCCGGTCGCCAGGACCGCACCGGCGTCCATGGCGATCAGCCAGTCGAAGCGCTCGGCCTCCTCCATGTAGGCGGTGGCGACGATCACGCTCATCGCTTCGCGCTCGCCACGGATGCGGTCGATCAGGTCCCAGAACTGGCTGCGCGCCAGTGGATCGACCCCGGTCGTGGGCTCGTCGAGGATCAACAGGTCGGGATCGTGGATCAGCGCACAGCACAACCCGAGCTTCTGTTTCATGCCGCCCGACAGCTTGCCGGCGGGCCGATCGAGAAAGGCGAAGAGGTCGGTGCTTTTCGTCAGCTCGTCGATCCTGCGGCGCCGCTCGGCGGCGTCGTGGCCGAAGAGCCGGCCGAAGAACTGCAGGTTTTCCTCGATCGACAGCGTCGGGTACAGGTTCTTGCCCAGGCCCTGCGGCATGTATGCGATCCGGCGCAATATGCGCCGACGATGCGACGCAGCGCCGATGTCGCCACCGAGCACTTCGATCGTCCCGTGCCGGATCGCGCGCGCGCCGGCGATCAGCGACAGCAGGCTCGACTTGCCGACGCCGTCCGGACCGATCAGGCCGACCATGCAACCGGCGGGAATGTCGAGCGAGACGCAGACGAGCGCCTGCTTCTTGCCGAAATGCAGTTCGACATCGACCAGCCGTGCGACGGGGTCGTCGGCCGGAGCGCCGGAGGAATTCACGAATCGGCGCTCGACGTCAGCCATTGCGGCCAGTCGGTCCGGGAGTCGCGCCGGATCCATGCGACTCCGGGCAGGCCGGTCTTGACCTGCTTCAGGTGGCGCCGCAGCAGCTCGGGCGGAATCTGCGCCTTGACACGAAACATCAGCTTCTCGCGTTCGCTTTCGGTCTCGATCGATTTCGGCGTGAACTGCGCGGTGCTGGCGACGAACGAGACCGTCGCGGGAATCACGTATTGCGGGGCCGCGTCGAGCACGATCCGTACCTCGGTGCCGATCGCGAGACGGCCGGCGAGCTGCGCCGGCAGGAAGAAATTCATGTAGACGTCGGACAGGTCGACGAGGTTCAGGATCTTGCCGCCCGGCGCCACGACTTCACCGGGTTGCGCAATCAGGTACTGCACGCGGCCGGTGCGCGGCGCGGTGAGCGTGCCATCGTCGATCTCGCTCTGGATGCGGGCCACCGTCGCCGCGGCGGCGGTCACCGCCGCGCGCGCGCCGATCACCTGCGTGCGGGCGGCGGCGAGCGCTGCTCGCGCCGCCGCCACCTGCGCCTTCGCTGCCTGCACGCCTGCCCGTGCGCTGTGCGTGCGCGCGCGATCGTCGTCGAGTTGCTGCGCCGACGCTGCGCCCGAACTCGCCAGCGCCTCGCTTCGCTGCAGGCGTCGCCTGGCGGCATCGAGTTCGCTTTCGGCCTGCGCGACACGGCTCTCGGCAGCGGCGATGTCGCTCTCGCGCATCGCGACCTGTGCGATCGCGGTGTCGACGCTGCTCGCCGCCTGGGCCTGCGCGGCGCGCGCTTCGTCGAGTTGCGCCCGCAGGCTGTCGACCTGCATTCTCGCGAGCACGTCGCCCGAGTCGACGAAATCGCCTTCGTTCACCAGGATCTCGTCGATGCGTCCGCCGATCCGTGCGGCAACGTCGATCTCGGTCGCCTCGATGCGGCCGTTTCCGCGGACCAACCCGGAATCGTCGTCGTCGGACGCGTACCGCTGCCAAGCGTAGAGGGCGGCGATCGCGATCGCGCCGACGACGATCGAGCCGACCAGTATCCTGCCCAGCGCCCGTCTCATCTGCACTCCTTCGCCGCCGACCGCGCCGATCCGGGTCGGCGCGCAGCGGATGCCGGCGCGGCACGGTCATGATCGCCGATATCGCCTCGATGTTCGGATTCCCGCTCGCGGGAATGCTCGGATTCCCGCTCGCGGGAATCTCCGAGTTTCGGCGAAAGCCGCAACGCACCGCAACCGGGAGCGGTTCTTGCGGCGGCCGCGCGGCGCAGGCCCGGGCGCCCCTCGCAGTCTGCTTCGGTAATCGCCGCGCAGCCCCGCCGTGCCGTAAGATCGCCGGTACACGTGCCCATGCGGCCCGGGGATCATCCGTCTGCCAACGACAAGGAGAACAGACCGTGAGACGCAGAAGCTTCAATGCAGCCATGCTGGCCGGCGCCGGCGTTGCGCTGTTCGGAGGCGTCGGCCGGGTATCGGCCGCGGAAAAGACGTTCATTACGATCGGCACCGGCTCCACCAGCGGGTTGTATTACCCGACCGGGGTGGGCATGGCGAAGATCCTCAACGATGCGGGGATCGACATTCGCGCCAATGCCCGCTCCACCGGCGCCTCGGTATACAACTGCCGCGCCGTCGGCAACGGCGAGCTGCAGATGGGGATCACGCAGAACAACATCGCCTGGTACGCCTACAACGGAACCGGCGTCGAAGCGTTCAAGGACAAGCCGATCAAGAACCTGCGCGGCCTCACGATGCTGTACCCCGAGGTGATCCAGATCCTGGCGCGCAAGGATGCCGGCATCAAGACCATCGGCGACATGAAGGGCAAGCGCGTCTACGTCGGCGACATCGGTTCCGGCACCGAACAGGACGTGCTGAACATCTTCGGTGTCTACGGGCTGAAGCTCGACGACCTGAAGACCGCGGTGCGCGGCAGTTCGGGCAATGCCGTCGACCTGCTGCGCGACAACAAGATCGACGCGATGTTCTACACCGTCGGAATCGGCGCGTCGGCGATCACCGAGGCGGCGCAGACCGTCGACATCGATCTGATCCAGATTCCGGCCGACCAGGTCGCCGAGCTGCACAGGAAGTATCCGTTCTACACGGCGATCACCGTACCGGCGAACACGTATCCGAAGATCGACAGCGAGGTCTCGACGATCACCACGCAGGCGATGATGATCGTCGAGGAAAAACTGTCGGACGACGTCGTCTACGAATTCATGAACACGATCTTCGGCAAGCACCTGGAGCAGTTCTACAACGACGTGCAGAATCCGAACCTGAAGAAGTACTTCAAGGTCGAGACCGCGCTCGACGGCATGCCGATCCCGGTGCATCCGGGCGCGATCCGGTTCTTCAAGGAGAAGGGCGTCCAGGTGGCAAGCGACCTGGTTCCGAAAGGCTGAACCAGGAGCCGTTCGACACTTCGAAACCCCGACCGCCGCGCAGGCAGTCGGGGTTTTTGCGTTGTCCGAGCGCGGCAGACGACGCACCGGGCACGGGCAGAGTGAAGAAGAAGCGGAGACAGGGATGGTCGAACGAGACGCAGCCGACGTAGCGTACGCGAACGAAGCAGCCGAACTCGTCAAGGCGAGCGACCACGGCGCGCGCGAGCCGCAGCATGCCTGGCAGCGCTGGATGCTCGCGCTCATCGCCGTCGGCTGGAGCCTGTTCCAGGTGTACGCGAGCTACGCCGGCACGATCAATACGCAGATCACCGGCGCGATCCATCTTGCGTTCGGCTTCGCACTCGCCTTTCTCGCGTTTCCGCGCAAGCGGGGCCGCAAGGACGCGATCCCGTGGTACGACTGGCTGCTCGCCGCCGCCGGCGTCGCGACGTCGCTCTACATCGTCGCCAACTACTACGACATCGTCGCGGTGCAGGGCGGCGTGCCCACCGAGCGCGACGTATGGGTGGGCAGCCTGCTGCTTGCCGTGCTCGCCGTTGCCGCAGCACGCATCATCGGCTATGCGCTGCCGATCATCGCCATCCTGGCGATCCTCTACGGCGCGACCGGGCCGGCCGGCGTCATCCACGCGACGCCCCCCGAGATCCTGCAGCTGCACAACGGCTACAGCTGGCAGCAGATCGTGCAACAGCTCTACATCACCGAGGAGGGGGTCTGGGGTACGCCGATCCGCGTCTCGGCGACCTTCGTGTTTCTCTTCGTGCTCTTCGGTTCGCTGCTCGACAAGGCCGGCGCCGGGCAGTATTTCGTCGACCTCGCGTACAGCGGCCTGGGCACGTTTCGCGGCGGACCGGCCAAGGCGTCGGTGATCGCGAGCCTGATGACCGGAGTCATCTCCGGCTCTTCGGTGGCCAACGTCGTCACCACGGGCACCTTCACCATTCCGCTGATGAAGAAGGCGGGCTACCCGGCGGTGAAGGCGGGCGCGACCGAGTGCGCCTCGTCGGTGAACGGGCAACTGATGCCGCCGGTGATGGGCGCCGCCGCCTTCATCATGGCGGTGTTTCTCGACATTCCGTATTCGCAGCTCATCATCTACGCGATCGTGCCGGCGGTGCTCACCTACGTCGGCCTTTTCTACCTGGTGCATCTGGAAGCGCTCAAGCTGGGCCTGAAAGGCGTGCCGCGCGCCGAACTGCCGCCGTTCTGGCCGACGTTCTGGCGCGGCATTCACTATCTGCTCCCGGTGGCGTTCCTGCTGTACGAGCTGATGTGGGCCAGGTTGACCCCCGAGCGCAGCGCGCTCAATGCCACCTTCGCGCTGATCGTCCTGATCCTGGTCCAGGAAGCGATCCGCGGTGCGCGAAGCGGCACCGGCCCGATCGCGGGGCTGTGGAACGGCGTCAAGCTGACGTTCACCGGCTTCGAGATCGGTGCCCGCAACATGACGACGATCGCCGTTGCCACCGCCGCCGCCGGCATCATCGTCGGCATGGTGACGATGACGAATCTGGGATACGGCCTGACGCAGATCATCGCCGTCGTTTCAGGCGGCAACATCTGGATCGTGCTCGTCCTGGCGATGATCTCGTCGCTCGTTCTCGGCGTGGGCCTGCCCACCACCGCGAACTACATCGTCATGGCGGCGCTGGTGGTGCCCGTGATCGTCAACCTGTCCGATGCGGCCGGCATCGCCGTGCCGCTGATCGCGGTGCACATGTTCGTCTTCTACTTCGGCATCCTTGCCGACGATACGCCGCCGGTCGGTCTGGCGGCCTATGCGGCGGCGGCGATCTCGCGTGCCGACCCGATCGCCACCGGCATCCAGGGTTTCATCTACGACATGCGCACGGCGATCCTGCCGTTCATGTTCTTCTTCAACCCGCAGTTGCTGTTGTACGACGTGACCAACTGGTGGACGCAGACCTGGGTGCTGTTCACCGCGCTGATCGGCATGCTCGCCTTCGTCTCCGCCACGCAGGGCTATTTCACCGCGAAGCTGGGCTGGACCGAGAGAGCGGCGCTGCTCGCCGGCGCGCTGCTGTTGATCAAGCCGGGCAGCGTATCGGACCTGATCGGGCTCGCATTGGTGGCGCTCGTCTACCTCGTGAATCGATGGCGCACGCGGCGCGGCGATCACCGCCCGCCTGCGGCTCCGGCGGCGGGATGACTGCGAACGCCGGCGAGGCGCTGCGCCGCGCGTGCCGCAGCCAGGCGGCCGCTGCGCACCGCGCCTTCCAGCGTCGCCGGATACTCGGGCCAGGCATGGTCGCCGGCCAGCCATAGCCCGGGCAGCGCGTCGGCGAAGGAGTCGACCTCGATGCGCGGCCGATCCGGCGTGCAGCGGAAGGTCGCGCGTTTCTCGGTCACCGTGCGCATCGCCGCCGGCGGCGGCACGCCGAGCTGCGCTGCAACCTGGCGTCCGACGCCCTGCGCGATCTGCGCAACCGGGGTGTCGCCCAGGCGGGCGCGCGCACTGATCACGACCGCGGCGATTCGTTGCGTGCCGCATTGCCCCCGATCGAACAGCCACTGTCCGTGCTCTTCGCGCGCGGCCGATTCGCGCAACATGATCCACCGCGGCAGCGTCGACAGCTGCGCTGCGGGCCACGCCAGGTAGACGGTCGTGATGGCGTCGTAGGCGAACTCGCGCAGGCGCGCCACGCGCGAATGCAACTGCGGCGCATCGCGGCTCAGCGGTTCGAGCAGGCGTGCGGCCGCATGCGGCGGCACCGCCAGCACGAATTGCGCCGCCTCGATCGACGCTTCGTCACGACCGAACTGCGCACGCCAGCCGTGCGCGCACGGCGCGATCGCACGCACGGTGGCTCCGAAGCGCAGCTGCGCACCGCGGGCGCGCAGCCATCGCTCGGCCGGCCTGGCGATCAACGCATCGAGCGTTGCGTGCGGCAGTACGAAGTCGCCGTCGGCGCGCCGGCCGCCCAGCGTATCGCGCAGCACGACGGCGAACGCCGCCGCGCAGGCCTGCTCGGGCACCGTGTTCAGCGCCGCCATGCACAGCGGCGCCCACAGCCGTTCGACGAGTGCGGCGGGCTGCCGCAGCCGCACGAGCATTCGTTCGACCGTTTCGCCGCGCGCCACGCGCCAGCCGGCGCGGCGCAGCGCGCGCATTGCGCCCAGCATCGCGACGCGTTCGGCAAGCGGAATGCCGCGCGCGCGCAGCAGGCCGACGGCCAGGTGCAGCGGAGCGGGCAGCCGCGCTGCCCGCAATCGCAGGCCTGCGCCGTCGTGCAACGCGAGCGCGTAGCGCTCGAGCGGTGCTGCGCCGTCGTGCAGCAGTTGTGCGAGCGCCAGGCTTTCGCGATAGGCACCCACCAGCAGGTGCTGTCCCGCGTCGAGCGCCACCGGGCCGCAGCCGAAGTCCAGCTTCGCCTCACGCGCGCGTCCGCCGGCGCCCGGGGCGCTGTCGAGCAGCTGCACGCGCATACCGGCGAGCGTCGCGTGCACGGCCGTCGCCAGGCCGGCCCAGCCGGCACCGACGACGACGAGGTCGGCTGCGCTCAACGGGCCGGCGCGAGCGCCGGCGCCCCGAAGGTCCACGTCCGCCATGCGATCCAGATCTTGCGCACCGGCGTGAGCGAAGTGCGGTGCGTGAGCACGCGAAAGCCGTCGCGCTCGATCTCGTCGAGCAGCGTGAAGTAGATCGCCGCCATGATCAGCCCCGGGCGCTGCGCCCGTCGTTCCTCCGGTTCGAGCAACGCGACAGCGCGTGCGTAGCACTCGCGCGCACGCGCCGCCTGGAAGCGCATCAGCTCGACGAAGCGCTCGCTCGGGCGGATCGCGAGGATCTCGTGCGCCGCCACGCCGTAGCGCTGCAGATCCTCGATCGGCAGGTAGATGCGGTTGCGGCGCGCGTCCTCGCCGACGTCGCGGATGATGTTCGTCAGCTGCAACGCCACGCCGAGCTCCTCGGCGTAGCGTGAAGTCGACTCGCGCCGTGCGCCGAAGACGTTCGCCGCGAGCATCCCGACGACGCCGGCGACGCGATGGCAGTACAGGCGCAGGCCCTCGAAGTCGAGATAGCGGTTCTGCTCGAGGTCCATCTGCATGCCGTCGACGATCTCCAGCAGGCGCGTGCGTTCGATCGCGTTCGGCGCGACGTGCGGTGCCAGCGCGCGCGTCACCGGATGCTGCGGCTGCGCGGCGTACAGCCGCTCGATCTCCGAGCGCCACCAGTCGAGCCGCGTGCGCGCCAGGCCGGCGTCGGTCGATTCGTCGACCACGTCGTCGAGCTCGCGGCACAACGCATAGAGTGCGGTGATCGCCCGTCGGCGTTCGGCCGGAAGGAATGCGAAGCTGTAATAGAAGCTCGAGCCGCTGCGGGCCGCGCGTTCGCGGCAATACTCGTCGGGCGTCATCCCGACACGCGCACCGCCAGTGCCAGCCGGGCGAGCGCCGGCGCATCACGCCAGCCGAGCTTCGGACGCGCGGCCACCGGGTCGTAGCCGCCGATGCGCAGCCGTTCGGCGATCCGAAGACCGCCTGCGACGACGGCGCGCACCTCGAGCGCGAGCCGCCACGGCACGCGACGCACCAGCGCGCTCCCCGTGCGCAGCAGCGCAACGGCCTCGTCGGTCTGGCGTGCGAGCACGCCGGCGAGCCGCGGCCCGATGCGCCCGTCGGCCAGCGCCCGGTCGATGTCGGCGGCGCAGACGCCGGCCGCGTGCAGCTCGTCCAGCGGCACGTACAGTCGTCCTCGCCGGCCGTCGACGGCGAAGTCCTGCACGAAGTTCAGCAGTTGAAGGCCACTGCAGATCGCGTCCGAAGCGGCGCGCGTGTGTTCGTTCCACGCGCCGAACAGCCGCAGGATCAGCTCTCCCACCGGGTTCGCCGAGCGTGAGCAGTAATCGAGCAGGCTCGCGCGGTCGGGGTGTTGCAGGCCGGTGCGCACGTCGCGCGCGCCGGCGCTTGCCGCATCCTGTGCGAAGGCCGACAGCAGCGCATGCAGCGGCTCCCAGGGCAGGGCGTGTTCGCGCCAGTGCGCACGCAGATCCGCGACCGGTGCCGAAGCGGCAAGCTCGCCGCGCAACTCGCGACCCAGCGCGTCGAGCGCGACGAGCCGCTCGGCGGCGCTCGCGTCGCCCTCGTCGGCGAGGTCGTCGGCGTGGCGCGCGAAGCGATACAGCGCGACGATCGGCGGGCGCAGTCGTGCGGGAACCGCGATCGAGGCGACCGGGAAGTTCTCGTAGTGATCGCTCGAGGTCAGCGGTCGGGCGAGGGAGGAGGCCATCGGCGCGCATTGTAGGCGGTGCGCGTCGTCGTGGCGCGCTGCCGGCCGCGCGCCGCGCGAGCGTTCGTTTGACGCCGGCAGGCCAGTCGGGATAAATTAATGACCAACGCGTCATTTATTAGCATGGCAGCGCAGCCGGTCGGCGCCGCCGCTCCCCCCTTGCCTCGATCACCGATGAAACGCTGCCTGCTGTTGCCTGCCGCCGCGGCCTTGTCGTTGGCGCTCGCGGCGTGCGACCGCCCGGCGCCGATCCGCGACGAGACCCCGCGTCCGGTGCGCATCGTCACGATTGCCGAGCAGCGGACATCGGTCCTGCTGACGCTGCCTGCCGAAGTTCGTCCCCGCGTGGAGACGCGCTACGGCTTCCGCCTCGCCGGCAAGCTCGCCCAACGCGCCGTCGAGGTCGGCGATCGGGTGCAGGCCGGACAGCTGCTTGCGCGTCTCGATCCGCAGGACCGCGAGCCCGCGCGCAACGTGGCGCGCTCGCAGCTGGACGCGGCGCGGACCGAGGCGCGCCTGGCGGGCATCGAACTCGAGCGCGTGCGCGAACTGCACGCGCAGCGCTACGTCAGCCGCGCGCAGCTCGATCGCCAGCAGGCGGCGGCCGACGCGGCGCAGGCGCGGGTGCGCGCCGCGCGCGCAGCGCAGGCGCAGGCCGACAACGAACTCGCCTTCCAGACGCTGCGCGCCGACGTCGCCGGCGTCGTCACGGCGGTCGAGGCCGAAGCCGGGCAGGTGGTCGAGGCGGGGCAGCCGGTGGTGCGGGTCGCGCGCGCCGGCGAGTTCGAGCTGCTCGCGCATGTTCCGGAGCGCGAGCTGCAGGTCGCCCGCCAGGCGAGCGCGTGGAGCGTCTCCTTTCCCGCCCTCGGCGAGCAGCGCCACGCGGCGACGATGCGCGAGCTCTCACCGCTGGCCGATCCGGCCTCGCGCACCTACGCGATGCGGCTCGCGCTGCGCGACCCGCAACTGGCCAGCGGCCTGGCGCTCGGGATGAGCGCCGTCGTGCAGGCCGAGCACGAAACGCAGCCCGCCTTCGAGGTGCCGCTGTCGGCGCTGTACTCGCGCGACGGCGGCGCGCACGTCTGGCGCGTCGGCGACGACGACCGCGTCGAGCTGGTCGCGGTGCGCACCGACGGCCTGCTCGACGACGCGGTGCGTGTCGTCGAAGGCCTGGCGCGCGGCGATCGCATCGTTACCGCCGGCACCGGTCTGCTCGTTGCCGGCCAGCGCGTGCGTCCGCTCGAGCCCGGGGCCGCGCCCGAAGCACAAGCGCGGCGATGAGCGTGCACCCAGGCGACGCGGCCCCCGGCTCGCGGCTGAACCTGTCGGCGGCGGCGCTGCGCGCGCCGCAGCTGACGCTGTTCCTGATCCTCGTCGTCGCGCTCGCCGGCGCGAAGGCCTACCTGGACCTCGGTCAGCGCGAGGACCCCGATTTCACCTTCCGGATGATGGTCGTGCGCACCCTCTGGCCGGGCGCGACGACGCAGCAGGTCGACGAGGTGATCACCGACCGGCTCGAACGCAAGCTGCAGGAGACGCCGTACTTCAAGCTCACGCGCAGCTACTCGAAACCCGGAGAGTCGCTGATCCTGCTCGAGCTGGAAGACACCGCCCCGGGCGCGCAGGTGCCGCCGATCTGGTACCAGGTGCGCAAGAAGGTCGGCGACATCCGCGAGACGTTGCCGGCCGAGGTGATCGGCCCGTTCTTCGACGACGAATTCGGCGACGTCTTCGGCACCATCTACGCGTTCACCGGCGACGGTTTCTCGATGGAGGAGCTGCGCCGCAGCGTCGAGGACGTGCGCCAGGAGCTGCTGCGCCTGCCCGACGTGCAGAAGGCCGAGCTGTTCGGCGTGCAGGACGAGCGCATCTACGTCGAGATCTCGCCGCAGGCGCTCGCCACGCTCGGCCTGGACGTCGGGCGCATCGCCGAGCAGCTGCAGGCGCAGAACGTCGTCGCACCCGCCGGCGTCGTGCAGTCGGCCAGCCGTGCGGTGCCGCTGCGCGTCACCGGGCAGTTCGATTCGGTGCGCGAAGTGCAGGCGCTCAGACTCGAAGTGGGCGGCCGCGTGCTGCGCCTGGGCGACGTGGCGCACGTCTTTCGCGGCTCGGTCGACCCGCCCGTCTACACGATGCGCTTCGCGGGGCGGCAGGCGATCGGGCTCGGCGTGTCGATGACGTCCAGCGGCGACGTGATCCGGCTCGGCGAGAACCTCGAGCGCACGATGCAGCGCCTGCACGCGCAGATGCCGATCGGCATCGAATTCGCGAAGGTCTCCGATCAGCCGCGGATCGTGCGCAACGCCGTCGGACTGTTCATGCGCGTGCTCGCCGAGGCGGTCGGCATCGTGCTGCTCGTCGGTTTCCTCAGCCTCGGGCTGCGCGCAGGCGCCGTCGTCGCGCTGACGATTCCACTGGTGCTGGCCGGCACCTTCGTGCTGATGCGCTGGTTCGGCATCGACCTGCACCGCGTCTCGACCGGCGCGCTGGTGATCGCGCTGGGCCTGCTGGTCGACGACGCGATGATCGCGATCGAGATGATGTCGCGCAAGATCGAGGAGGGTTTCGACCGCTTCTCGGCGGCCACCTTCGCCTATCGCAGCACCGCTTTCCCGATGCTCACCGGAACCCTGATCACCGCGGCGGGGTTCCTGCCGATCGCCACCGCGCGGTCGCAATCCGGCGAGTACGCGTTCAGCATCTTCGCGGTGGTGACGATCGCGTTGCTGGCGTCGTGGGTGGCCGCGGTCACCGTCACGCCGTTTTTCGGATACCGCCTGCTGCGCGAACGCCGCGGCGCGCCGCACGAGCTCTTCGATACGCGCTTTTACCGTGCACTGCGCGCGACGATCGCCGCGTGCATGCGCCGGCGCTGGACGACGATCGCACTCACGCTGCTCGCCTTCGCACTGGGCATCGTCGGCATGCAGCGCACCGAGAAGCAGTTCTTTCCGTCGTCGAACCGCGCCGAGATCCTGGTCGAACTGTGGCTGCCCGAGGGCGCGAGCCATCGCGCCACCGACGAACAGGCCCGCCGCCTGGAAGCGGTCCTCGCGAAGGATCCCGACGTGCGGACCTTCGTCGGCTACGTCGGCAACGGCTCGCCGCGCTATTACCTGTCGCTCGACCAGCAACTGTTCCGCAGCAACTACGCGCAGTTCGTCCTGCTCACCGACGACGTCGCCGCACGCGATCGCGCGCTCGCACGCCTGCGCCGCACGCTGCACGACGACTTTCCGGGCGTTCGTGCGCGGGCGTTTCGCACGCCCCTCGGGCCGCCCGTCTCGTATGCCGTGCAGTTCCGCGTGATGGGCGACGACGCAGCGCGTCTGAAGGCGATCGCGGCCGAGGTCGCCGAGCGCGTGCGTGCCGACCCGGCGACGCTCGACACGCACCTGGACTGGGGCGAGCGATCGCCGGCGGTGCGCGTCGAGGTCGACCAGGACAAGGCGAGAGCGATCGGCCTGAGCTCGGGGCAGGTCTCGCGCGCGCTCGCGGCGGCGATCTCGGGCACGACGATCGGGCAGTTCCGCGAGGACGACCGGCTGATCGACGTCGTGCTGCGCGCGCCGCCGGGCGAGCGCGCATCGCTGGCGAACCTGCACAACCTGCAGATTCCCACCGCCGGCGCGCGCTCGGTCGCGCTGTCGCAGGTCGCTTCCGTGCGCGAGGTGCTCGAGGAGCCGATCGTCTGGCGTCGCAGCCGCGTGCCGGTGATCACCGTGCGCGCCGACATCGTCGAGGGACTGCAGGCGCCCGACGTCGCGGCGCGCATCGACCCGACGCTCGACGCGCTGCGCGCGACGCTGCCGGCAGGCTACCGCATCGAGGCCGGCGGCCCGTACGAGGACAACGCGCACGCGCAGGGCTCGATCGTCGCCGGAACGCCGGCGCTGCTGGCGGTCGTCGCGCTGCTGCTGATGCTTCAGCTGCGCAGCTTCTCGCTGTCGGCCATGGTGCTGCTCACCGCGCCGCTGGGGGTGATCGGCGTGGCGGCGGCATTGCTCGTTTCGGGGCGGCCTTTCGGTTTCGTCGCGATGCTCGGGTTGATCGCGCTCGGTGGAATGATCATGCGCAACACGGTGATCCTCGTCGACCAGATCCGCCAGGACCTGGAGGCCGGACGCACGCGCTGGCAGGCGGTGCTCGAGTCCACCGTGCGCAGGTTCCGACCGATCTCGCTCACCGCCGCCGCGGCGGTGCTGGCGATGATCCCGCTGGCGCGCGACGTGCTGTGGGGACCGATGGCGGTGGCGATCATGGGCGGGCTGCTGGTCGCCACCGTCCTCACGGTGCTGTTCGTGCCGGCGCTGTACGTCGCTTTCTACCGCGTGCGGCCCGAGCACGCCTCCGCCGCCGAAGGTGCCGGCGGGCCGACCGAAGGCTTCGTTTAGAATGTTTCGTTTGTCCGCGGCCGTGGCGGAATAGGTAGACGCACCAGGTTTAGGTCCTGGCGCTGCGAGGCGTGAAGGTTCGACTCCTTTCGGCCGCACCACCGCCGCGAGCGCGCCCGCGTCGCGGCGGCTGGCGTTGCGTCCTTACGCTCCTTTCGTCCTGACGCCCTTTCAGTCCTTACGTCCTTACGCCCACCAACAAATGGCAACCCAACTCGAATCGACCGGCTCGCTCGAGCGCAAGCTGGACATGGCCGTGCCGGTGGCCGACGTCAACCGTCAGGTTGTCGACCGGCTGCGCAAGTTGTCCCGGAACGTGAAGATGCCCGGCTTTCGGCCGGGCAAGGTTCCGATGAAGATGATCGAGCAATCCTACGGCCCGCAGGTGCACGCCGAGGTGCTCTCCGACGCGGTGTCGAGGGCGTTCAGCGACGCGGTCGCCGAGCACAGCCTGCGCGTCGCCGGCCAGCCGCGCATCGAATCGCGCGACAGCGGCACCGAGAGCGAGATCGGCTTCACCGCCACCTTCGAGGTCTATCCCGACATCGGGCTCGGCGATCCGTCCGCGCTGTCGGTCGAGCGCTTCGAGTCGCCGGTGGGCGAGGCCGAGATCGACAAGACGATCGACATCCTGCGCAAGCAGCGCGTGCGCTGGAACGAGGTGCAGCGCCCGGCGCAGGACGGCGACCGGCTCACGATCGATTTCGTCGGCAGGATCGACGACGTCGCCTTCGACGGCGGCAGCGCCGAGGGCTTTCCCTTCGTGCTGGGCGAGGGACGCATGCTGCCCGATTTCGAGACCGGGCTGCGCGGCGCCGGCGTCGGCGAAGCGCGCACTTTTCCGGTCGCCTTCCCCGCCGACTACGGCTCCGCCGAGCTCGCCGGCAAGACCGCGCAGTTCGAAGCCACCGTGCGCCGGATCGAAGCGCCCGAGCTGCCTGCGGTCGACGAAGACTTCGCACGCCAGCTCGGCGTGGCCGACGGTGACGTCGCGCGGCTGCGCGCCGACATCCGCGGCAACCTCGAACGCGAGGTCGCGCAGCGGGTTCGTGCACGCACGAAGTCGAGCGTGATGGACGCGCTGCTCGGATTGGCGAACTTCGACGTTCCGAAGGCGCTCGTCGACGCCGAGAAGCAGGCGCTGGGCGAGCGTGCGATCGAAGACCTGAAGGCGCGCGGCGTCGATCCGAAGCAGCTACCGCCGATTCCGCCCGACACCTTCGCCGAGCAGGCCGAACGGCGCGTGCGGCTGGGCCTGATCGTCGCCGAGATCGTGCGCCAGCACGAGTTGCAGGCGAAGCCCGACCAGATCCGCAGGCAGATCGAGGAATTCGCCCAGGCCTACGAGAATCCGGGCGAAGTCATCCGGCACTATTTCGGCGATCGCAACCGGCTGGCCGAGGTCGAGGCGATCGTCGTCGAGCAGAACGTCGTCGACTGGGCGCTCGACAAGGCGCAGGCCGCAACGCGCACGCTCGACTTCGACGAGCTCATGGGCCCGCGTTGAGCGCCCGATACCGCAAGCAGCGACAGTGCGCGCGCGTCGTGCGCACGCCACGGAGACCGCGATGACCTTCAACAGCCTGGTCGAAGACCTCGTCAATGCCCATCTTGCGCATCGCCAGCAGCCGCAGGGCCTGGGCATGGTGCCCATCGTCATCGAGCAGAGCGGACGCGGCGAGCGCGCCTACGACATCTACTCGCGTCTGCTGCGCGAGCACGTCATCTTCCTCGTCGGCCCGGTGATGGACCAGACGGCGAACCTGGTCGTCGCGCAGCTGCTGTTCCTCGAGTCGGAGAACCCCGACAAGGACATCTCGTTCTACATCAACTCGCCGGGCGGGTCGGTGTCGGCCGGCCTTGCCATCTACGACACGATGCAGTTCGTCAAGCCCGACATCAGCACGCTGTGCATGGGCATCGCCGCCAGCATGGGTGCGTTCCTGCTCGCCTGCGGAACGAAGGGCAAGCGCTATGCGCTGCCGAACGCGCGCATCATGATCCACCAGCCTTCGGGCGGCGCGCAGGGCCAGGCCTCCGACATCGAAATCCATGCGCGCGAGATCCTCTACACGCGCGAGCGCCTGAACCGCATCCTCGCCGAGAAGACCGGCCAGCCGATCGAGCGCATCGCTACCGACACCGATCGCGACAACTTCATGTCGTCGGAAGATGCGGTAAGCTACGGCCTCATCGACAAGGTCATGTCGAAGCGGGGGGAAGGTGCCTGAGTCGGCCGCAACGCACGGTGCGGTTCCGCGGCACGACGCGCACGGTCCGGTTTCGGCGAGCGCTCACCGCGAAGTCGATCTGTCCGGCCGGGAGCGAACATGACGGACAAGAAGGGCTCGAGCGAGAAACTGCTGTACTGCTCCTTCTGCGGCAAAAGCCAGCACGAAGTCCGCAAGCTGATTGCCGGGCCTTCGGTCTTCATCTGCGACGAATGCATCGACCTGTGCAACGACATCGTCCGTGACGAGACGCAGGCCGAGACCGCCAACGGCAAGCAGAAGGGCGGCCTGCCCACGCCGGCGGAAATCTGCGGCATCCTCGACCAGTACGTGATCGGCCAGGAGAGCGCGAAGAAGATCCTCTCCGTCGCCGTCTACAACCACTACAAGCGCCTTCGCCACAAGGGCAAGAAAGACGAGATCGAACTTGCCAAGAGCAACATCCTGCTCGTGGGCCCGACCGGTTCGGGCAAGACGCTGCTCGCGCAGACGCTCGCCCGGCTGCTGAACGTTCCCTTCGTCATCGCCGACGCCACCACGCTCACCGAGGCGGGCTACGTCGGCGAGGACGTCGAGAACATCATCCAGAAGCTGCTGCAGAACTGCAATTACGAAGTCGAGAAGGCGCAGAGCGGCATCGTCTATATCGACGAGATCGACAAGATCTCGCGCAAGTCCGACAACCCGTCGATCACGCGCGACGTCTCCGGCGAGGGCGTGCAGCAGGCGCTGCTCAAGCTGATCGAAGGCACGATCGCGTCGGTTCCGCCGCAAGGCGGGCGCAAGCATCCGAACCAGGATTTCGTGCAGATCGACACGACGAACATCCTGTTCATCTGCGGCGGTGCCTTCGACGGCCTCGAGAAGGTCATCCGCAACCGCTCCGAGCGCACCGGCATCGGGTTCGGTGCCGAAGTGCGCAGCGCCGCCGAGCGTGCGGTCGGCGCGGTGCTGCGCGAGGTCGAGCCCGAAGACCTCGTCAAGTTCGGCCTGATTCCCGAGCTGGTCGGCCGCCTGCCGGTGGTCGCCACGCTCGACGAACTCAACGACGACGCGCTCGTGCAGATCCTCATCGAGCCGAAGAACGCGCTCGTCAAGCAGTACCAGCGCCTGTTCGAGATGGAAGGCGTCGACCTCGAGATCCGCCCGGCGGCGCTGCAGGCGATCGCCCGGCGCGCGCTCAAGCGCAAGACCGGCGCGCGCGGGCTGCGTTCCATTCTCGAGCAGACGCTGCTCGACATCATGTTCGACCTGCCCAGCCTGCAGAACGTGCAGAAAGTCGTGGTCGACGAGAACGCGATCGAAGGCGACGGCAAGCCGCTCGTCATCTACGCCGACGCACCGCGCGTGTCGGGTTCGAACTGAATCCGTCGTTCGCTGCGCGCAACGCGCCGTCGGTGCGCTGACGCACGCCGTACGTTTCGGCGGCGACGCCATTCGTCCGTCGTGTTGCGCTCGGCCCCACGCAGCCCGCGCGCGCCATCGAGGCGAAGCGCCGTTTCAGCGTATCCTCGAAGCGATCGGCCGATCGCCCTTTACCTTGAAATCCCCTCGTGCGCCGCAACATCGCGAGGGAGACCCTCTGGAGATCCGAATGTCCGAAGCTCAAACACCGAACCTGCAGTCGCTGCCGCTGCTGCCGCTGCGCGACGTGGTGGTGTTTCCGCACATGGTGATTCCGTTGTTCGTCGGTCGGCCCAAGTCGATCAAGGCGCTCGAGGCCGCGATGGAACTGGGCAAGAGCATCATGCTCGTCGCGCAGAAGAACGCCTCGAAGGACGAGCCGGTCGCCGAAGACGTCTACGAGATCGGCTGCGTGTCGAACATCCTGCAGATGCTCAAGCTTCCTGACGGCACCGTCAAGGTGCTGATCGAAGGGGCGCGCCGCGCGCGCGTCGTGAGCATCGACGACGGCGAGTCGCACTTCAGCTGCGAAGTCGAGGCGATCGAGGCGCCGGCCGGCGAGACGGCCGAGGCCGAGGCGCTGCGCCGCGCGATCCTCGCGCAGTTCGACCAGTACGTGAAGCTCAACAAGAAGGTTCCGCCCGAGATCCTCGCTTCGCTCAGCGGCATCGACGACGCCGGTCGCCTGGCCGACACGATCGCCACGCACCTGCCGATCAAGATCGAGCAGAAGCAGAACATCCTCGAGACGAACGACGTCTCGCAGCGGCTCGAGAAGCTGCTCGCGCAGATCGAAACCGAGCTCGACATCCTGCAGGTCGAGAAGCGCATCCGCGGTCGCGTCAAGCGCCAGATGGAGAAGAGCCAGCGCGAGTACTACCTGAACGAGCAGGTCAAGGCGATCCAGAAGGAGCTCGGCGAGGGCGAAGACGGCGCCGACATGGAAGAGCTCGAGAAGAAGATCAAGGCAGCGCGCATGCCGAAGGAGGCGCTGAAGAAGGCCGAGGGCGAGCTGAAGAAGCTCAAGCTGATGTCGCCGATGTCGGCCGAAGCCACCGTCGTGCGCAATTACATCGACACGCTGATCGGGTTGCCGTGGCGCAAGAAGAGCAAGGTCGACAACGACCTTGCCAAGGCCGAGAAGGTTCTCAACGAAGACCACTGGGGCCTCGAGCGCGTCAAGGACCGCATCATCGAGTACCTCGCCGTGCAGCAGCGCGTCGAAAAGGTCAAGGCGCCGATCCTGTGCCTCGTCGGGCCTCCCGGCGTGGGCAAGACCTCGCTCGGGCAGTCGATCGCACGGGCGACCAACCGCAAGTTCGTGCGCATGGCGTTGGGCGGCGTGCGCGACGAAGCCGAGATTCGCGGCCACCGCCGCACGTACATCGGTTCGATGCCCGGCAAGATCCTGCAGAACCTGACGAAGGTCGGCGTGCGCAATCCGCTGTTCCTGCTCGACGAGGTCGACAAGATCGGCATGGACTTTCGCGGCGACCCGTCGTCGGCGCTGCTCGAGGTGCTCGATCCCGAGCAGAACTCGACGTTCACCGACCACTACGTCGAGGTCGAATACGACCTGTCCGACGTGATGTTCGTCGCCACGGCGAACACGCTGAACATTCCGCCGGCGCTGCTCGACCGCATGGAGGTGATCCGCCTGTCGGGCTACACCGAGGACGAGAAAGTCAACATCGCGCAGCGCTACCTGCTGCCGAAGCAGATCCGCAACACCGGGCTGAAGGACAGCGAGATCTCGGTGGCCGAATCGGCGCTGCGCGACATCGTGCGCTACTACACGCGCGAGTCGGGCGTTCGCTCGCTCGAGCGTGAGATCAGCAAGATCTGCCGCAAGGTGGTCAAGACGCTGCTGATGAAGAAGCAGGACAAGCGCATCGTCGTCAACTCGAAGAACCTCGACAAGTACCTCGGCGTGCGCCGCTACAGCTTCGGGCTGGCCGAGAAGGACAACCAGGTCGGGCAGGTGACGGGGCTGGCGTGGACCGAGGTCGGCGGCGAACTGCTGACGATCGAGGCGGCGCTGGTTCCCGGCAAGGGCAAGACCACCTTCACCGGCAAGCTCGGCGACGTGATGCAGGAGTCGATCAAGGCGGCGATGACGGTCGTTCGCCGGCGCGCGCAGCGCCTGGGCATCCGCGGCGACTTCTACGAGAAGAACGACCTGCACATCCACGTGCCCGAAGGGGCGACGCCGAAGGACGGACCGAGCGCCGGCATCGCGATGACCACCGCGCTCGTCTCGGTGCTCACCGGCATTCCGGTGCGCGCCTCGGTGGCGATGACCGGCGAGATCACGCTGCGCGGCGAGGTGCTCGCGATCGGCGGATTGAAGGAGAAACTGCTCGCGGCGCACCGCGGCGGGATCAAGACGGTGATCATCCCGGAAGAGAACGTGAAGGATCTCGCCGAGATTCCCGACAACGTGAAGAACAAGCTCGAGATCGTGCCGGTGAAGTGGATCGATCGCGTGCTCGAGCTCGCGCTCGAGCGCGAGCCTGCGCCGTTGGCGGAATCCGAAGCGTCGGCCGGCGGTGCAGCGGTATCCGTCGCGCCGGTCGGCGGCGGCGACGTCGTCACGCACTGACCGCGGTTCGACGCGCGCCGCACGACGCGAGCCTGCGTCGCGCGTGCGGCGCCGCCGGCCTGCGACGCAAATCGAGGCGCGCGCGCGATGCACTTTCGAGTTGCGCGCGATGCGATTCCGACCTGCGCGCGATGCGAATCCGGTTTGCGTTCGATGTGTTTCCTGTACGCCGTAATCGGCTTGACACCCATGGGTCACGGCGATTTAATACGGCTCCCATTCCACGGCGCCTGCTGAGTGCGCGATGCCTCGCGCCGATCTGCGCGTTGTTTCCGCGTGCGACCGGATGCGCCGAACGAGCGAATACGACCTAGGGGGACTGCGTGAACAAGACCGAAATGATCGACCACATTGCCCGGCAGGCCGACATCTCGAAAGCGGCTGCCGGTCGCGCGCTCGACGCGCTGGTGGGTGCGATCAGGACGACCCTGAAGAAGGGCGGCACGGTCACCCTCGTCGGCTTCGGCACCTTCGCCGTCGGCAAGCGCGCCGCGCGCAGCGGGCGCAATCCGCGCACCGGCGAGACGATCCGGATCCGCGCCGCCAAGGTGCCGAAGTTCCGCCCCGGCAAGGCGCTGAAAGATTCGATCAACTGATTTTCTGCTATATTTGCGAGCTTCGCAGCGCCCGCAGTTTTTCGCAGTGTCTCGGTCGTGCGGGTGCTTAGCTCAGCTGGTAGAGCGGCGCCCTTACAAGGCGTAGGTCGGGAGTTCGAACCTCTCAGCACCCACCAGGTTCCGCCAGCCGGAGACCTCGTCCATCGGACGCAGGCGCTGCAGCGAATGTCACGGAGTGGTAGTTCAGTTGGTTAGAATACCGGCCTGTCACGCCGGGGGTCGCGGGTTCGAGTCCCGTCCACTCCGCCAACTCCAGGAAGCTGCCCCGAGGGCGGCTTCCCACCGACCGGGCGAACGCGAGTTCGCCTTTTTTTTCGGGCCGTGCGTGCATGTTCGACTGGATCCGTAAGCATCAGCGCCTGATGCAGCTGCTGTTGCTGCTGCTGATCTTTCCTGCATTCGCCTTCTTCGGCATCCAGGGGTACGAGCGATTCTTCTCGAGCGAGGGTGCCCTCGCCACTGTCGGCGACGCGAAGATCACGCGTCAGGAGTACGAAGCGGCGCAGCGCCAGCAGGGCGAGCAGCTGCGCCAGGCGCTCGGCGATCGCTACGATCCGTCGATGCTCGAGACGCCCCAGGCGCGTCGACGCATCCTCGACTCGCTGATCGCGCAGCGCGCGCTGCTGATCGACGCCATCGACCATCGCATCGTCGTCCCCGACTCGCGCCTGCGCGCGACCATCCGCGCCAGCGGAATCGGCGGCAGCGACGGTACGTTCGACATGGAGCGCTATCGCGACATGCTGCGCGCGCGCGGCCAGTCCGAAGCCGGCTTCGAGGCCGAAGTGCGCCGCGAGGTGGCGCTGCAGACGATGCCCGAGGCGGTCGTGCAGACGGTCACGGTGCCGTCGTCGGTCGTCGACGAAGTGCTGCGTTTCGCCGAGCAGACGCGCGAGGTGCGCGAACGGCTGTTCGCGCCGGCTCCTTTCGAGCAGGACATCCACCCCACCGACGAGCAGCTCGCCGCCTGGTACGAGCGCCACGCGTCGGCCTTCGAGGAGCCCGAGCACGCGCGCGTCGCCTACGTCGTCCTCACCCAGGATGCGATCGCGCGCAACATCGCGGTGTCGACCGAAGACGCGCGCGCCTACTACGAGCAGAACAAGGCGCGCTTCACCACCGCCGAGCAGCGTCGTGCGAGCCACATCCTCATCCGCGTCGATCCGGGCGCCAGCGACGAGCAGCGCAAGGCGGCCCGCGAGAAGGCCGAGGCGATCGAGCGGCAGCTGAAGGACGGCGCCGACTTCGCAACGCTCGCGCGCACCGAATCGCAGGATCCCGGCTCGGCCGGCTCCGGCGGCGATCTGGGTTTTTTCACCCGCGACATGATGGTGCAGCCCTTCGCCGACGCCGCGTTTGCGCTCGGCGAGGGCCAGACGAGCGGTATCGTGCAGACCGAATTCGGCTTTCACATCATCCGCGTCACCGACATCCGTCCGGCGACGCAGAAGAGCTTCGAATCGGTCCGCCCCGAGATCGAGAGCGAGATCCGCACGCAGCAGGCCGCGGCGCGCTACGCCGAGGCGGCCGACACGTTCAGCAACCTCGATTACGAGCAGCCCGACTCGCTCGAGCCGGCTGCGCAGCGTTTCGGCCTGAAGATCGAAACCGGCGACGTGCAGCGCGACGGCAACGCCGATTTGCCGCGTGAGCACCCGCTGAACGACCGGCGCCTGCTCGAGGCGCTGTTCCGCGGCGACTCGATCGAGACGCGCAACAATACCGAGGCGGTCGAGATCGGCCCGAGGAAGCTCGCGTCGGCGCGCATCGTCGAATACCACCCGTCGCGCCAGCGTCCCTTCGACGAAGTGAAGGACGAAGTGCGCAAGCGCCTGGTCGCCGAGCAGGCACACGAGCGTGCGGTGAAGGCCGGCCAGGAGCAGCTTGCACGGTTGCGCAACGACGACAGCGCGAAGCCGCAGGGCGTTCCCGGCCCCGAGGCGGCGAAAGCCGAGGGCGGCGCGAAAGCCGAGGGCGGCGCGAAAGCCGAGGGCGGCGCGAAAGCCGAGGGCGGCGCGAAAGCCGAGGGCTTCGGTGCAGCGCGCACCGTTCGTCGCAGCGCTCCGGGCGACTTTCCGGCGGCGGCGCTCGAAGCCGTCTTTCGCGCGCCGGTCGATACGCTGCCCTCGTACGTCGGCGTCGACCTCGGCGAGCAGGGCTATGCGCTCTACGAGATCGTGCGCGTCACGCCGCCCGACGAAGCGCTGATCGCGCAGCGGCGCGACGCGTACCGCCAGCAGTTGACGCAGGCGTATTCGCAGCAGCTGCTCGGCGACTACGTCGCATCGGTGATCGCCGACGCGAAGGTGGTGCGCTATCCCGAGCGGCTCGGCGCGGACGAGCGCTGATCGTCGGACGCCGCCCGCGCGCGATCGACCAGCTCGGCGGCTGCACGCTCGATCGCCGCGTCGTCGATGTCGATGTCCAGCGTCTCGCCCGATCCGAGTTGCGCGTAGTTGCTGCGCATCGATCGCTCGTACGCGGGGTCGTAGTGCTGTTGCAGCAGCGACTCGACGAATTCCTGCCACCGACCGGCGCGGGCCTGCTCCTTCCACGAATCGAGCCGCGCGCGTCCGTGCAGTTCGAGCAGCCGGTCGAGGCGCTCGAACAACTGCGTCGGGTCGTCGACGAAATGACGGTACTCCTCGAGCAGCAGGCGCGCACGGACGTCCACGGGTGCCTGCAGGCGCGTGCAGCGCGCCGCGCGCATCGCATCGATCACCGCGTCGGGCACGTGACAGCGACCCACGCGGCGGCTTTCCGACTCGACGAAGACGACGCGCGCGGGATCGAATCGCCGAAGCGCGTCCCAGGTGGCCGTCTCGAAGGCTTTCTGCGAGGGCTGGACCTCGTCCGGCAACAGCCCCAGCACCGAGCCGCGATGCCGCGCGATCGCCTCCAGGTCGAGCACCTGCTCGCCGCGTTCGGCCAGGCGCTGCAGCAACCGGCTCTTGCCGCTGCCGGTCGGCCCGGCGACGACGTGCCAGTGCAGCTGCGAGGGCAAGCGTGCGAGTCCGGCGATCACGTGCCGGCGGAACTCGCGGTAGCCGCCTTCGAGCACGCTCGTTCGCCAGCCGACGGCGGCGAACACCGTGGCGAGCGCATCCGAGCGGTTCCCGCCGCGCCAGCAATAGACGAGGGGGCGCCAGTCTGCCGGCCGATCGGCGAAGGCGCCTTCGAGCAGCGATGCGATGTTGCGCGAGACGATCGCCGCGCCGATGCGCCGGGCGGCGAAAGCCGACTGCCGCTTGTCGAGGGTGCCGACGAGTGCGCGTTGCGCGTCGTCGAGCACTGCCGCATTGAAGGCACCGGGCATGTGGTCGTCGGCGAACTCGGCCGGGCTGCGCGCGTCGACGATCGCATCGAATCGGGCCTCGCAGGCGAGCGCCTCGTCGATCGGGATGCGTTGCGGCGCCTTCACGCGGCGGCTCCGGCCGTCAAGCGCTGTTGCGGCGCAGCCAGGTCGCTGCGCCGAAGGTGCACGGAAAAACCCGTAGAATCCATCTCGATATGAAAGTATTCGATCTCGCCTGCGAGCACGGGCACGCTTTCGAGGGCTGGTTCGCATCGGCCGAAGCCTTCGACGCGCAGCGCGAGCGCTCGCTCGTGCGTTGCCCGGTATGCGACAGTGCCCAGGTTCGCCGCACGCCCAGCGCGCCGCGCCTGAACCTCTCGTCGAGCCTGGGGGAAGCGCAACCGGCGCAGCCGCCCGCCCGACAGCCCGGCACGCAGCCCACCGCGATGCCCACCGATGCGCAATTGCGTGCGCTGTGGCTCGAGGCGGCACGCCACCTCGTGCGCAACACCGAGGACGTCGGCGAGCGCTTCGCCGAGGAGGCGCGTCGCATCCATTACCAGGAAGCGCCCGAGCGCGGAATCCGCGGCGTGACCACCCCCGAGCAACGCGCCGAGCTCGAGGACGAAGGCATCGACGTCTTCAACTTCCCGATCCCGGCGGCTGCCGAGGAGCCGCTGCAGTAGCACGGCCGGCCGCGCGCGCGGCTTGCGCACAGCCGGCGCGGTTCGGCGCGGGCCGGATGCGCACGTCGATCACTTCTTCACGCGTTCGGCAATCCGCCATCCGAGCTCGGCCAGCGGACGCGCCCGCCGCCCCGCGTCGACGGCCTTCGCATTCGATGCGGTGCCTTCGACGGCGCGCTTCATGATCCCCTGCAGGATCGCCGCCAGGCGGAACAGGTTGTAGGCGAGATAGAAATCCCAGTGCTCGAGCACGCGGGCCGGGTCGCGCTGCGTGCGCTCGCAGTAGCGCTCGACGTAGTCGCGTTCGCCTGGAATGCCGAGCGCCGCGTGATCGAGCCCGGCAATGCCGCGGAACTGCCCCGGCTCGATGTGCCAGGCCATGCAGTGATACGAGAAATCGGCCAGCGGGTGCCCGAGCGTGGACAGCTCCCAGTCGAGGATCGCACGGATGCGCGGCGCCTCGGCGTCGAAGACGAGGTTGTCGAGACGGAAGTCGCCGTGCACGATCGCCGTCTCGTCGCCGGGCGGGACGTGCTGCGGCAGCCATTCGATCAGGCGGTTCATCGCGTCGATCGGCTCGGTCTCGGACGCCTGGTACTGGCTGCTCCAGCGCGCGATCTGGCGCGCGAAATAGTTGCCGGGGCGCCCGAACCCGCCCAGTCCGATCGACTCGGGATCGATCGAGTGCAGCGCGGCGATCGTCCGGTTCATCTCGTCGTAGATCGCCGCGCGCTCGTCGCGCGATGCCTGCGGCAGCGACTGGTCCCACAGCACGCGGCCGGCGACGTGCTCCATCACGTAGAACGCCCGCCCGATCACCGACTCGTTCTCGCACAGCGCGTAGACGCGCGGCACCGGCAACTCGGTGCCGGCCAGCGCCTCCAGCACGCGGAACTCGCGCTCGATGGCGTGCGCCGAGGGCAGCAGCCGCGCCGACGGGCCGGGCTTGGAGCGCATGACGTAGCGTGCGCCCGGCGTCGTCAGCAGATAGGTCGGATTCGACTGCCCGCCGCGAAACAGCTCGACCTCGAGCGGACCGGCGAATCCTTCGACGTGCTGCGCGAGCCAGCGGTCGAGCGACTCGACGTCGACGCGAAGCCGCTCCGGTACCGTCGTCGTGCCGGTGTTCTCGCTCCCGTCGCTGGCGCTCATCGCTTCCTCCTGAAGATCGATCATTGCGGTTCGCTGCCGTGGAACCGCGGCGCACGCTTCTCGAGGAACGCGGCGATTCCTTCGCCGGCATCGTCGTGAGCCAGCGCCGCGACGAAGGTGTCGCGTTCGCGCTGCTGGCGGCGCACGAGCGCTTCGTGCGCGTCGTCGGTCAGCAGCGCCTTGATGCCGGCCAGCGCGAAGGCCGGCCCGCGCGCGAGCCGATGTGCGCGGACGAGCGCGGCATCGAGCGCGCTTCCGGGCTCGACGAGCGCGTTGACCAGCCCCGCGGCGTGCAGGCGTGCGGCGCAGATCGGCTCGCCCAGGCTCAGCCACTCGTAGGCGAGCGGGTAGGGCACCCGGCTGCCGAGAAGCCAGCTCGATCCGCCGTCGGGCGTCAGTCCGATGCGCACGTACGACATCGCGAAGCGCGCGTCGTGCGCAGCGACGACGAGATCACAGGCGAGAACGAGCGAGAACCCGGCGCCGGCGGCTGCTCCCTCGACCGCGGCGATCACCGGCTTGGGGCACTCCCGGATCGCCCGTATCCAGGCGTGCAGCAGGTCGATCGACGCTGCCTGTACGGTGCGGTCCTTCGAGCGATTCTCGCGCAGCCGGTTCAGGTTGCCGCCGGCGCAGAAATGAGCACCGTCGCCGGCGAGCACGACGGCGCGCACCTGCGGATCGGCCGCCGCGCGCGTGAACGACTCGACGCCGGCCGAATAGACGTCGGGATGCAGCGCATTGCGCGCGCCCGGATTCGAGATGCGCAGCACCAGCACGGCGCCGCGGTGCTCTTCGAGCAGCCGCGCCGGCACCGGATCAGTCCTCGTGCAGCAGCGACAGCCGCAACTGCGCGCGGCGGCGCAGCCAGCCGCCGATGCGGTAGCGCGGGTCGCCGGTGAGCGCGTGCAGGTTGTCGAGGATCTCGCAGACCGTTGCCGCGCCGATCGCGTCGCCCATCGCCAGCGGGCCGAGCGGGTAGCCGAGCCCGGCGCGCACTGCGGCGTCGATGTCGGCGGGCGATGCGATGCGCTGCTGCGCGATCTCGCTGCCGATGGAGACGATCATCGCGACGACGCGTTGCGCGACGAAACCGGGGCTGTCGCGCAGCATCGTGACGGCGACGCCGTCGGAGGCGAACAGCGCGTGCGCGGCGTCGCGGTACTCGGCGCGCGTGGCGGGCGTTGCCATCAGCACCCGCCGACGACAGCGGCCCGGCTCGATCGGGAACAGCGTGTCGATCGCCACCAGGCGCTCGGCGGGGAGATCGACGCCGGCGGCACCGGCGCGCGAGGCAGCGCTCGCGTCCAGGCCCAGCGGCGCGACGAGCACGAGTTCGTGCTCGCCCGGTGCTTCGGCCTCGCGCACGACGGCGCCGAGTGCGCGCGCCGTGGAGGCAACGAGCGCGGCGCGCGGGCCCGGTGCGATCCATACCGGAGGCCGCACGGCGGCCGCAGGCGCGGCCGGCTCGGCTTGCACATCGGTTCGAGCGCCGCGGGCGTCGTAGCGGTAGAAGCCTTCCCCGGTCTTGCGCCCGAGCAGTCCGGCGGCCAGGCGCTGCGCGCCGAGCACCGACGGACGGAAACGCGGCTCGTCGAAGAACTGCCGGTAGATCGATTCCATGACCGGCTGCGAGACGTCGAGCGCCGTGAGGTCGAGCAGCTCGAAGGGGCCCAGCCGGAAGCCGTTGCCGTCGAAGGAGACCTGTTCGCGCAGTACGCGATCGATCGTCTCGAAGTCGGCAACGCCCTCGCCGAGCGCCGCGAGCGCTTCGGTGCCGTAGGCGCGACCGGCGTGGTTGACGATGAAGCCCGGCGTGTCGCGCGCGACCACCGGCCGGTGCCCGGTGGCGCGCACCAGCGCGACGAGGCGCTCGACGACCGCTTCGTCGGTGCGCACTGCACGCACGATCTCGACGACCTTCATCGACGCAACCGGATTGAAGAAATGCAGTCCGGCCACGCGAGCGGGCGCCCGGCAGCGCGCGGCGATTGCGGTGACCGACAGCGACGAGGTGTTGGTGGCGAGGACCGCTTCGTCGCCGACGATCGGCTCGAGCGCCTGGAACAGTTCGCGCTTGGCGTCGAGCTGCTCGACGATCGCCTCGACGATCAGCTCGCAGCCGGCCAGCGCGTCGAGCGAATCGACGGCTTCGAGCGACGCGCGTGCGCGTTGCGCGGCTTCGGGCGCGAGACGGCCCTTGTCGACGAGCTTCGCGAAGCTCTCGCCGAGTGCAGCGAGCGCCGAGGAGAGTGCCGTCGGATTGGCGTCGTGCAGGCGAACGCCGATGCCGGCCTGCGCGAAGAGCTGGGCGATGCCGCGGCCCATCGCGCCGCTGCCGACGACGCCGATAAGGCGGAAAGGAGGGGGGTTCGAGGCGGACGAGTTCATCGGGCGATTCTACCTGCAGCCGCGTACGGCTCGATGCGCACCGACGCTTGCCCGCTGCCCGTCAACCGGCGTCGTCCTCGCGTTCGACGGCTTCGCGTTCGGCATCGCGCGCCGTGCTGCGTTCGATCCAGCGTTCCTCGAGCGAATCGCGCTCGCGCTGCAGCGCCGCGCGCTCGCGCGCGAGCATCGTCGCCTGCGTCGCGTCGCGGTACGCGTGCGGGCCGGCCAGCCGCTCGTCGATCGAGCCGATGCGCGCGGCGAGTTCGTCCAGGCGTCGTTCGATCTCGGCGATCTCCTCGTCGAACGGGCGAAGCCGGTCGGCGAGCCGCGCGCGCCGCAGCGCCGCGTTGCGTCGATCGTCGCGTCGCGAGGACGGCGGCGAGGCGCGCGCCGCGCCGGGCGGTGCTGCGCCCGGTGCCCTCGCAGCGCTCGCGTCGCCGGCGCCGCGCACCCGGCGATCGGACGACGCGGCGCCCTGACCCGTCCGCTGCAGCAGCCAGTTCGCGTAGTCGTCGAGATCTCCGTCGAAGGCCGCCACGCGCGCATCGGCGACGAGCACGAAGGAGTCGACCGTCGAGCGCAGCAGATAGCGGTCGTGCGAGACGAGCAGAAGGGCTCCGTCGAACTCGGCGAGCGCGTCGGCCAGCGCATCGCGCGCCTGCGCATCGAGATGGTTGGTCGGCTCGTCGAGCACGAGCAGCTGCGGGCGCGGGTGCAGCGTCAGCGCGAGCAGCAGGCGCGCTTTCTCGCCGCCCGACATCGGACCGACCGGGCGCGTTGCATCCTCGCCGCAGAAGCCGAAGCGGCCGAGGTAATCGCGCAGCGCCTGCTCGCGTTCGAGCGGCGCGATGCGCTGCAGCTGCAGCAGCGGCGAATCGTCGCTGCGCAGCGCGTCGATGCCCTGTTGCGCGAAGTAGCCGATGCGAACGCCGCGCGCCACATGCACCTCGCCCGCGAGCGGCGCGAGCTCGCCGACGAGCGTGCGCACCAGCGTGCTCTTGCCGGCGGCGTTGCGCCCGAGCACGCCGATGCGCGCCGCGCGCCGGATCGTGAAGTCGACGTCGCGCAGGATCGCGTTCGGACCGTATCCGGCGTCGAGCGCCTCGGTGCGCAGCATCGGGTCGGGGCATTCGCCGACGTGGTGCAGCGGGAAGTCGATGCCGCGCAACGCACGCACCGGGGCGACCTCGGCCATGCGCTCGAGCGCCTTGATGCGGCTTTGCACCTGTCGCGCCTTCGTCGCCTTCGCGCGGAAGCGCTCGATGAACGCGTTCAGGTGCTCGACGCGCTGCTGCTGCGCGGCGCGCTCGCGCTCGGCCTGCAGCTGCCGTTGCGCGCGCAGTCGCTCGAAGGCGCTGTAGCCGCCGGCGTAGCGCACGAGCTTCGCGTCTTCGAGGTGCAGCGTCGCGGTGGCGACGCGATCGAGGAAGTCGCGGTCGTGCGAAACGACGACGATCGTCCCCGGGTAGCGCAGCAGCCAGCGCTCGAGCCACAGGATCGCGTCCAGGTCGAGGTGGTTGGTCGGCTCGTCGAGCAGCAGCAGCTCGCTCGGCGCGAACAGCGCACGCGCCAGGTTCAGCCGCATGCGCCAGCCGCCCGACAGGGCGTCGACCGGCGTCGACGCCTGCGAAGCGTCGAAGCCGAGCCCGGCCAGCAGCGTGCGCGCGCGCGCTTCGGCGCTGGCGCCGCCCGCGTCGAGCCAGCGCTCGTGCGCGAGCGCGAGCGCGATGCCGTCGTCGGCGTGCTGCGCGCGGGCGAGCGCATCGCCTGCCGAGGCGAGCGCCGCGTCGCTGGCGACCAGGAACTGCCAGGCGGGCAAGGCGCTGGAAGGCAGCGATTGCTCCAGTCGCATCGTCGCCTGCCACGGCTGCTCGATGTCGCCGCCGTCGGGCAGCACTTCGCCGGCGAGCGCGGCCAGCAGCGTGGTCTTGCCGCTGCCGTTGCGCCCGATCAGCGCGATGCGTTCGCCCGGCGCGATCGATGCGCTCGCGCGATCGAGCAGCACACGCCCGCCGCGCGACAGCACGAGCGCGTCGAGACGGATCACGCCGCCGACGGAAGAGCGCTCGCCTCGACGAGCACGAGCACGCGCTCGCCGGCCGCCACCGGCAGGTAGTGGTATTCGAGCGTCGGGAACGCTGCCTCGAAGTGCGCCGCCTCGTGCCCGATCTCGAGCAGCAGCAGTCCGTCGGCGGCGAGATGCGCTCGGGCGCCTGCGACGATCCGGCGAACGAGGTCCATGCCGTCGCGGCCGCCGGCGAGCGCTTCGCGCGGCTCGGCGCGGAACTCGGGCGGCAGCGTGCGCATCGAGGTCTCGTTCACGTACGGCGGGTTGCAGACGATCAGGTCGAAGCGACGCGCACCGAGCGACTCGAACAGGTCCGAACGCAGCCAGTCGATGCGCTCGTCCAGTTCGTGCAACGAGCCGTTCTCGGCGGCCAGCGCGAGCGCGTCTTCGGAGAGGTCGGCGCCGACGACGGTCGCCTGCGGGAACGCGTGGGCGGCGAACACCGCGAGGCTGCCGCCGCCGCTGCACAGGTCGAGCACCGCGCGCGGCGCGTATTCGGCGTCGCCGCGATATACCGCGAGCCAGTGTGCCAGCGCCTCGTCGAGCGCTTCGGCGATCGGCGAACGCGGCACGAGCGCGCGCGCGTCGCAGCGAAAGCGCAGCCCGCGCAGCCACGCCTCGCCGGTGAGGTAGGGTGCGGGAAGCCGGGTCTGGACGCGGCGCTCGACGAGCGCCGTCGCCGCTTCGCGCTCGCATCGCGTCAGGCGTGCATCGAGGTACGGGTCGAGGCGATCCGGCGGCAGATGCAGCGCGAACAGCAACAGCGCGACCGCTTCGTCCCAGGCGTTGTCGGTGCCGTGGCCGTAGGCCAGTCGTGCGGCCTCGAAGCGCGATACCGCCCAGCGCAGCAGGTCGCGAAGCGTGCGCAATTCGCGCGCAGCGCTGTGCGCGTCGGCGGCGACGCGCTCGAAGGCGATCTCGCGCGTCATTTCAGCAGCGCGGCGATCGTTCGCCGGTAGACGTTCTTCAGCGGCTCGAGCTCGTCCAGGCCGACCGATTCGTCGATGCTGTGGATGCTGCGGTTGGTCGGGCCGAACTCGATCACCTGCGGACAGATCCGCGACAGGAAGCGGCCATCGGAAGTGCCGCCGCTCGTCGAGCATTTCGGTTCGCTGCCGGTCTCGGCGCGCACCGCCGCGGCCAGCGCGAGCGAAAGCGCACCGGGTGCGCAGCGAAAGGGCTGCGCCGGCTGCGCCCAATCGAGCGTGTATCGAAGCCCGTGCGCTTCGAGCCGCTCGACGACGCGGCGCTGCAGCGCCTCGAGCGGACTCGCCGGCGAGAAGCGGAAATTGAAGTCGAGCGTGGCATCGCCGGGAATGACGTTGCCTGCGCCGGTGCCGGCGCGCAGGTTCGATGCCTGCCACGTCGTCGGCGGGAAGTCGGCGTCGCCGTCGTCCCACTCGGCGGCGGCCAGTTCGGCGAGCACCGGTGCCAGTTCGTGCAGCGCATTGCGCGCCCGCTGCGGGTAGGCCACGTGTCCCTGCACGCCGTGCACGACCAGACGCCCCGACAGCGAGCCGCGGCGCCCGTTCTTCATCGTGTCGCCGAAGCGAACTTCGCTGGTCGGCTCGCCGACGATGCAGTAGTCGAGCCGTTCCCCGCGGGCGGCGAGCGCATCGACCACGTGCGCCGTTCCGTCGGTGGCCGGTCCCTCCTCGTCGGAAGTGAGGAGCACGGCGATCCGGCCGCGATCGGCGAGGCCGGCATCGAGCGCCTCGTCGATCGCGACGACGAAGGCGGCGATCGAGCTCTTCATGTCGGCCGCCCCGCGCCCGTACAGCCGGCCGTCGCGCTCGGCAGGCTCGAAAGGCGGGCTCGTCCACCGCGCGACCGGTCCGCTCGGCACGACGTCGGTGTGGCCGGCGAGCACCAGGGTGGGGCCCGGGTGCGCCAGCGTGCGCAACGCCCACAGGTTCGAGACGCCGTTCGCGTCGAGCGGCTCGCAGGCGAAGCCGCGCGATGCGAGCCGTTCGGCAACCAGCGCCTGGCATCCGTGATCGTCGGGCGTTACCGACGGCCGGCGGATCAGCGCCTTCGCCAGCCGCAGCACCTCGCTCATCGGAACAGTCCGGCGTACAGCGCTTCGGAGAACCCGACGACGATCTGGTCGGGCATCTGCAGGACGGGACGCTTGACGAGCAGCGGTTCCTCGAGCATCAGTTCGCTGGCGCTCGCCTGGTCGGTGACGGCGGCGCGCCGCGCCGGGTCGAGCCTGCGCCAGCCGAGCCCGCGCCGGTTCAGCAGGGAATCCCAGGGAACGCGCCCGAGCCAGTCGGACAGCCGACCGGCATCCAGGCCGTCGCGGCGCAGGTCGTGGAAGCGGTGTTCGATGCGACGCGCACGCAGCCACGCGCGCGCCTTGCGCACATGGTCGCAACGGTCGATGCCGAAGACGACGACTTCGGGCAACGGCTTCGCAGCTCCTCAGATGTTGAGAAGGAATTCGGTGAACGACGCACCCTGCCCGGGCTCGCTGCCCTGGTCGGCCGCAGGCTTCTCCCGCGCCGACGACGATGCCGCCGGCGGGCTCGGGACCGATGGCGCCGGCGCATTGCGCGCCGGGGCGGCGGCGCTCGCCGCGCTCTCGTTCTCGAGCAGCCACAGGAGGTTGGTCGGCGAGTCGGCATTGGCGAGCGCGTCGGCACGCGCGACGTGTCCACGGCGAACGAGCGCGGCGAGCGCGTGATCGAAGGTGCACGAGCCCGAGGCGAGGCTCTGGTTCATCGCGTCCTTGATCTCGGTGAGACGCCCCTGCTCGATCATCTCGGAGATGTGCCTCGTGTTCGTCAGCACCTCGAGCGCCGGCAGTCGTCCGCCGGCCACCGAGCGAACGAGCCGCTGCGAGACGATCGCGCGCAGGGTCGCGGCCAGGTCCGACAGCAGGACGTTGCGGTTGTCGGGCGGGTAGAAGCTGACGATGCGCGTGAGCGCGTGGTGCGCGTTGTTCGCGTGCAGCGTGGCCAGCACGAGGTGCCCCGACTGCGCATAGGCGAGGGCTGCCGACATCGTCGCGGTGTCGCGGATCTCGCCGATCAGGATGCAGTCGGGCGCCTGGCGCATGGCGTTCTTCAGCGCGATCTCGAGCGAATCGGTGTCGGTGCCGATCTGGCGCTGGTTGACGATCGATCGCTTGTTGCGGAAGGTGAACTCGATCGGGTCCTCGAGCGTGAGGATGTGTCCGCTTCGGTTCTCGTTGCGGTGATCGAGCATTGCCGCCATCGTCGTCGACTTGCCGGAACCGGTGGCCCCGACGACGAGCAGCAGCCCGCGTTTTTCGAGGATCAGCTCGCCCAGGACCTCCGGCAGGTGCAGTTCGCCCAGCGCGGGAATGTCGCGCGGTACGAAGCGCACGACGCCGGCGGTGGTGCCGCGCTGGCGAAACGCGCTCAAGCGGAAGCTGCCGACCCCGGATACGCCGTAGCCGATGTTCAGCTCGCGCTCGTGCTCGAAGCGCTTCCACTGGTCGTCGGAGACGATCTCGCGCAGCAGCGCGTCGACGCTGGCCGGCTCCAGGCGCTGCGCGTTCACCGTGATCATCGCGCCGTCGATCTTGATCTGGATCGGCGAGCCGGGTGACAGGAAGAGATCCGAAGCCTTCTTTTCGGCCATCAGCCGCAGCAGTCGTTCCATCGCCATTGCGTTGTCCTCCGTCCGGCTCGGGTCGGCGCCCGTCAGTCGCCGCGCAGCAACTCGTTGATCGCCGTCTTCGCCCGCGTGCGCGCGTCGACCCGCTTGACGATCACGGCGCAATACAGGCCCACCTTTCCGTCTGCGCTCGGCAGCGTCCCGGGCACGACGACCGAGCCGGCCGGCACCCGACCGTAGATGACCTCGTCGCGCGCACGGTCGTAGATCTTCGTGCTCTGGCCGAGAAAGACGCCCATCGAGATCACCGAGTTCTCCTCCACGACGACGCCCTCGACGATCTCGGAACGTGCGCCGACGAAGCAGTTGTCCTCGATGATCGTCGGCGCCGCCTGCAAAGGCTCGAGCACGCCGCCGATGCCGACGCCGCCCGACAGGTGGACATTGCGCCCGATCTGCGCGCACGAGCCCACCGTGACCCAGGTGTCGATCATCGTGCCTTCGTCGACGAAAGCGCCGATGTTCACGTACGAAGGCATCAATACGACGTTCCTGCCGACGAAGGCGCCGCGCCGCGCGACGGCTGGCGGGACCACGCGCACCGCCGCGGCGGTGAACTCGTCGGCGCCCCAGCCGTCGAACTTGGTGGGGACCTTGTCGAAGAAGCGCATCGGTCCGCCGCCGGAAGGTGCCGCCGCGTTCGACCGGAACGCCAGCAGCACCGCCTTCTTCACCCATTCGTGGACGATCCAGTCGCCCGGCGCGGGCGAGCGCTTCTCGGCCACGCGCAGCGAGCCCGCATCGAGCATCGCGAGCACGCGCTCGATCGCGTCACGCACCGGGCCCGGTACGGCGGCCGGCGCCAGATCGACACGCCGCTCCCAGGCCTCCTCGATCGTGCGCTGCAGCGACCGGCGTTCGCGCTCGTCACCCGTTTCGCGCGTCGACGGCGGCGTGCGCACCGTCATGGCCGCGTGCTCGTGCCGGGGGCGAAGGCGCCGACGTCCACGCGCGGCGCCGGCGCCCAGCCGGGCTTGCGGTGCTCGGCTTCGACGGTGGTGAAGATGCCGCCGCGCACGTACCAGCGCGCCGTCAGGCGCAGGAAGCGCGGCGCGAGCGCCTCGACGAGGTCGTCGAGAATGCGGTTCGTGACCGCCTCGTGGAAGGCTCCTTCGTCGCGGTAGCTCCACATGTAGAGCTTCAGCGCCTTGAGTTCGACGTTGCGCTCGTCGGGAATGTAGTCGAGGACGATGGTTGCGAAGTCGGGCTGCCCGGTGAGCGGGCACAGGCAGGTGAACTCGGGCACCTCGATGTGCACGAGGTAGTCGCGCCCGCGCGCCGGATTCGGAAAGGTTTCGAGCTGCCGGGTCGGTCGGGTGGGCTGGGTCGGCATGGAAGGCTTCGATGCGCCGGGGCGGCGCGAGGCCGGTGCTATTATACGGAGCGACAGAGCCGCCCGAGCGCGGCTTCTCTATTGGGGGACGCGCTCTCGCGCTCCAGCCCGGCGGCGAGTGGCCGGACCGCGGGTCCTCCGCCGGTGCCCGCGGATCCTTGCATAGGGCTTTCGGTGCGACTCAAACAGATCAAACTCGCCGGCTTCAAGTCCTTCGTCGATCCCACTTCCTTCGATGTTCCCGGCCAGCTGGTCGGCGTGGTCGGTCCGAACGGCTGCGGCAAGTCGAACCTGATCGACGCGGTGCGCTGGGTACTGGGCGAATCGAAGGCATCGGAGCTGCGCGGCGAATCGATGCAGGACGTCATCTTCTCCGGCTCGTCCGAGCGCAAGCCGGGCGCGCGCGCATCGGTGGAGCTGGTGTTCGACAACTCCCTCGGGCGCATCGGCGGCAGCTGGGGCCAGTTCGCCGAGATCTCGGTGCGCCGCGTACTCACGCGCGACGGGCAGTCGAGCTATTTCATCAACAACCAGCCCGTGCGCCGCCGCGACGTGCACGACATGTTCCTGGGCACCGGGCTGGGCCCGCGCGCCTACGCGATCATCGGGCAGGGAATGATCTCGCGCATCATCGAGGCGCGGCCCGAGGAGCTGCGCGTCTTCCTCGAGGAGGCCGCCGGCGTCTCGAAATACAAGGAGCGGCGCCGGGAGACGGCGAACCGGCTGTCGGACACGCGCGAGAACCTCACGCGCGTCGAAGACATCCGGCGCGAGCTCGACGCGCAGATCGAGCGGCTGCAGCGCCAGGCGGAGATCGCGCGCCAGTTCCGCTCGCTCGAAGCCGAGCGCGAGCGCCGGCAGCACGGGCTGTGGCTGCTGCGCCGCGACGAAGCCGATGCCGAGCAGCGCAGGCTCGCCGCGCAGGCGGCCGATGCCGGAAACCAGGTCGAGGCGCGACTCGCCGAGCAGCGAGCGATCGAGGCCGAGATCGAGACGGTGCGCAGCGCGCACTTTGCCGCCGGCGACGCGGTGCACGCGGCGCAGGGGCGTTATTACGAGTGCAACGCGGAGGTCGGCCGGATCGAGGCCGAAATCCGCCTGGTGTCCGAAACGCAGGGCCAGCTTCGCGAGCGCCTCGACAGCGTCGAGCGCGCCGCGCAGCGCGCACAGGAGCAGCACGAGCACGCACGACGCGACCGCGAGGCATCGCAGCGGCAACGCGCCGATGCGAACGGTCATGCCGAGACGCTTTCGCGCCTCGTCACCGAGCAGGCGGCGGTGCTGCCCGAGTTCGAGTCGCAGGCGCGCGAGGCGCGCGCGCGCCTCGACGAGGCGCGCCAGCGCGTCACCCAGACTCGACAGTCGATCGAGTTGTGCGCGCTGCACGAACGCAAGGCGAGCGAGGCGCTCGACCTCGCGTCGCGGCGGCGCGAGCGGCTGCGCGCCGAAGCCGACGCGCTGCATCCGTTCGACGCGCTCGAGTTCGAGCGCGCGATCCGGACGCTCGCCGAAGCCGAGGAAGGCGAACGCCAGGTGCGGGAGCAGCTCGCGCTCGTCGAGTCGCGGTGGAGCGAGCTCGAGGCGCAACGCCAGCCCGCGCAGCAGGCGTTGCGGCAGGCCGAAGCGCAGCGCGCGCAGATCGACGGGCGCCTGCATGCGCTGCGACAACTGCAGGAGCGCGTCGAGAGCCAGGCGAAAGTGCAGCCGTGGCTCGCGCGGCACGGTCTCGAGCGTCTCGCGCGCTTCTACGAGAAGGTCCGCATCGACGACGGCTGGGAGCGCGCGATCGAGTCGGTGCTGCGCGAGCGCGTGCGAGCGCTCGAGGTCGGTCGGCTCGATGCGGTGGCCGGGCTGGCCGCCGATGCGCCGCCGTCGAAAGTGGGTTTCTTCGCACCGCTGCCGACGGCGGGCGGCGTCGTCGATGCCGCCTCCGCGGGCGTGCCGGCCGGACTGCGCGCGCTGGCGCAACTCGTGCACACGCACGACGCCGGCGTTCGATCGCTGCTGTCGGAGTGGCTGGCCGGATGCTTCGCGGCCGATTCGCTCGACTCGGCACTCGCGCAGCGCGCTTCGCTGCCGCCCGGTGGCCAGTTCGTCGTCGCCGACGGCCACGTGGTCGGTCGCCAGTCGGTCGGGATGTATGCGGCCGACTCCGAGCAGGAGGGCGTTCTCGCCCGGAGACACGAGATCGAGAACCTGCAGCGCAGCCTGCGCGCGCAGGACCTGCTCGCCGACGAGGCGCGTAGTGCGGCCGCGCGCATCGAGAGCGGCGCGGCCGAGCGACTCGCCGAGCTCACGCGCCTGCGCGCCGAGCACGCTCGCCAGCTGCAGCGCATCAGCGCGTTGCGGCTCGACGTGCAGCGCCTCGAGCAGGAGCGCGACGCCAGCGCGCAGAACCGCGAGCGCATCGACGCCGAGCTGGCCGAGCTGGCAGCGCACATCGACGAACACGAGGCGACGATCGCCGCCGAAACCGGGCGCTTCGAGACGCTCGATCTGCAGCTTGCGCAGCATCAGGAGCAGGCCGAGGAGCTGCAACGAGCGCTCGAAGACGCCGAGCGGGCGCTCGACGAACGACGCGAAGCGCTGCGCCGTGACGAGCGCGACGCGCAGGAAGCGTCGTTCGCCGTGCGCGCGGCGCAGGCGTCGATCGAGCGGCTCGATGCGCTCATCGAGCAGGCGATCGTCGTCGGAGAGCAGGCGGCGGCCGAGCGCGCGAGCGTGCGTGCGAGGCTCGACGAGCTCACCGACGCGAGCGCGCGCCACGCGCTGCAGGAGGCGCTCGCAGCGCGAAGCGCAGCCGAGCAGGCGCTTGCCGAAGCGCGGGCGCGGCTCGACGATCTCGGGCACGCGCTGCGCGGCCGCGAGGAGGCACGCCTGGCGGCGGAACGCGCGCAGGAACCGCTGCGCCAGCGCCTGGGCAAGCTGCAGCTCGACGAGCAGGCAGCGCGCATGAACCGCGAGCAGTTCGCGCAGTTGCTCGCCGAGGCAGGGCTCGACGATCCGGCGATCGAAGCGCTGCGGGACACGCTCGCCGACGCGCCGAAGCCGTCGTGGCTGCAGGGCGAGGTCACGCGCTTGACGAACGCGATCGCGGCGCTGGGCGCGGTGAACCTCGCCGCGCTCGAGGAGCTCGCGCAGGCCGAGGAGCGCAAGGGCTTCCTGGACGCGCAGTCGAACGACCTCGAGGAGGCGATCGCGACGCTGGAGGATGCGATTCGCAAGATCGACCGCGAAACGCGCGAGCTGCTGCAGCAGACCTACGACACGGTCAACGCGCACTTCGGGAAGTTGTTTCCGGAGCTCTTCGGCGGCGGCGAGGCGCGGCTGATCCTCACCGGCGACGAGATTCTCGATGCGGGCATCCAGGTACTGGCCCAGCCGCCGGGCAAGCGCAATACGTCCATCCATCTGCTGTCGGGCGGCGAGAAGGCGCTGACTGCGATCGCGCTGGTTTTCGCGCTGTTCCAGCTGAATCCGGCGCCGTTCTGCCTGCTCGACGAGGTCGACGCGCCGCTCGACGACGCCAACACCGAGCGTTATTGCGAGATGGTGCGGCGGATGTCCGACCAGACGCAGTTCCTGTTCATCACGCACAACAAGATCGCGATGGAGCTCGCGCAGCAACTGGTCGGCGTCACGATGCAGGAGCGTGGCGTATCGCGCATCGTCGCGGTCGACCTCGACGCCGCGGCGCGCTACGCGGAGGCGGCATGAGCAGCCTGGGCCTCAGCCTGCTTCTGCTGCTGGTGCTCGCCATCGCGATCGCCGCTGCGTACAACCTGCGGCAGCGACCGTGGCCGCGTTGGGAGCAGTCGCTGCAGCGCGCGCTCGGCGCAGTGCGCGCCGCACGCGGCAGGAGCGATCCGCCGCCGCCGGGCGGGCGCCGGGACGCCCCGGGCGCCGGCAGGCGCAATGCCGAGCGTGGCGAGCCGCGGCTGGGCGCCGGCGTCGACGGACAGTCTGCGGGCGCCTTCGCCGAAGTCGGTGACGCCGACCGGCAGACGAGGTCTGCGACGTCTGCACACGGCGCGCACGCGACGACGGCGGAGCTCGGGGACGGTCCCGGCGAGCGAAGGCGGGTCGCGCCCGCTGCCCCCGATCTCGATGCCGAAGGCTTCGCTGCGAGCAACGAAGCGAGCGCGCCGCCCGCATCGGCTGCGCAGCCGTCTCGGCCAGTTGCCCGCAGCGCTCCGGCTGCTCCTGCAGTGGACGGCGGCGCTGCTGCCGCGACGAATGCCGGCGCTGCGACGCCGTCCGCCGCGCCCGCTTCCTCGGCTTCTTCCGCTGCGTCCGCTTCTTCCGCTGCGTCCGCTTCTTCCGCTGCATCCGCTTCTCCCGCCGCGTCTGCCCCCCGCGCCGCGCCGCCCGGCGGACCTGCGCTTGCGCCCCCCGACCCGAACGCGGCGGGCTTCGCGTCGGCCGAGGCCGTCGGCACGTCGCCCGACCGCGACGAAGCCTCCGCGGACGCGCGCAGGCCGGTTGCCGGCGGTGCGCCCGCGTCGGCACGTAACGCACAATCGACGGCGATGCCCGGTCCGCTGCTGTCGGAAGCATGCGACTGCATCGTCGAACTGATGCCGGCGTCGCCGGCGTCCGGTGACCGTGTGCTGGCGATCGCGCAGCGCTTTCGCCGCGCCGGATCCAAGCCGGTCGCCTTCGACGCGCGGCAGCGCGCCGAAGGCGGGGATTTCGAGCCGGTCGCGGCGGGACGCAGCTACGAAATCGTGCGCGTCGGCATCCTGATGGCGAACCGGCTGGGTCCGTTGAACGCGATGGAGTTCTCGGAGTTCGTCAGCGCCGTGCAGGCCATCGCCGAGACGCTGTCGGCGCACGCCGAGATGCCTGCGATGGGATCGGAACTCGCGCGCGCGCGCGACCTCGATTCCACCTGCGCGCAGCTCGACGTGCAGATCGGCGTGAACGTCGAGGCGCCCGAGGCGGTCGAGCCGGCGCAGCTCGCGGCGCTGGCGCCGGCGCTTTCGCTGGTCGAGCGCGGCAGCCACCGCTACGTGCGGCCGGGCCCGCAGGGCGAGGTGCTGTTCTCGCTGGCTTTCTCCGATTCGCCGAGCCGGCTCACGTTCCTGCTCGACGTTCCGCGCGTGCCGGCTGCGCTGGCGCCGTTCGCGCGCATGGTGCAGGCGGCCGATGCGTGCGCGCAGCGGCTCGGCGCGCGCCTGGTCGACGACAGCGGCAAGCCGCTGACGCCGGCGTCGCTCGCGCAGATCTCGCGCCAGCTCGATCAGCGCTACGAGTCGCTCGAGGCGATCGGGCTGCCGGCAGGGTCCACGCTCGCCTGCAAGGTGTTCAACTGAGCACGGCGGACGCGCCGGACGCTGCCGCGATGCCGAAACCCACGCCGAGCGAGCGCGCCGCGCGGCTTCGGGAGCAGATCGCGCGCTACGACCACGAGTACTACGTGCTCGATGCGCCGAGCGTTCCCGACGCCGAGTACGACCGGCTGTTCCGCGAGCTGCAGCAGATCGAGCAGGCCGATCCGTCGCTCGTCGTCGACGACTCGCCGACGCGGCGCGTCTCCGGTGAGCCGAGCGCGGCTTTCGCCGCCGTGCGCCACGCGGTGCCGATGCTTTCGCTGGCCAACGCGCTGAGCGCCGACGAGGTGCGCGCCTTCGATCGCCGCGTGCGCGAGCGCCTGCGCGAGCTGGCGCTGCCGGCCGATTCGCTCGCCTACGCGATGGAGCCGAAGTACGACGGGCTGGCGATCGAGCTGCGATACGAACGCGGGGCGCTCGTGCAGGCGGCCACGCGCGGCGACGGCAGCACCGGCGAGGACGTGACGGCGAACGTGCGCACGATCCGTGCGGTTCCGCTGCGACTGGTGGGCGTCGCCCCCGAACTGCTCGAGGTGCGCGGCGAGGTACTGCTGTACCGGCGTGACTTCGAGCGGATCAACGAACGGCAGCGCGCCGCGGGCGAGCGCGAGTTCGTCAATCCGCGCAACGCCGCCGCCGGCAGCCTGCGCCAGCTCGATCCGTCGATCAGTGCGCGCCGGCCGCTGCGATTCTTCGCCTACGGCCTGGGCGCCGTCGAAGGCGTGAACCTTCCGGCGACGCAGCTGCAGTTGCTCGCCTGGTTCGCCTCGATCGGCTTTCCGGTTTCGCCCGAACGCGCGCTCGCACGCGACGTCGACGGCCTGCTCGCATTTCATTCGGCGCTGCTCGCGCGCCGCGCGCAGTTGCCTTACGAAATCGATGGCGTCGTCTACAAGGTCGACCGCCGCGACTGGCAGGAGGCGATCGGCAGCGTCGCGCGGGCGCCGCGCTTTGCGATCGCGCACAAGTTTCCCGCCGAGGAAGCGATCAGCGAGCTGATCGACATCGAAGTGCAGGTCGGACGCACCGGCAAGCTCACGCCGGTCGCCCGCCTGCGGCCGGTTTTCGTCGGTGGCGTCACCGTCGCCAGCGCGACGCTGCACAACGAGGACGAGATCCGGCGCAAGGACCTGCGGATCGGAGACGCGGTCGTCGTGCGCCGTGCGGGCGACGTCATTCCCGAGGTCGTGCGGGCGCTCGCCGAGCGGCGCGACGACGCATCTGCCCGGCGCGCGTTCCGCATGCCGACGCATTGCCCGGTATGCGGGTCGGCGGTCGTACGCGAGGAGGGCGAGGCCGACGCACGCTGCGTCGCCGGCCTGTACTGCCCGGCGCAGCGCAAGCAGGCGCTGCTGCACTTCGCGCAGCGCCGCGCGATGGACATCGACGGCCTGGGCGAGCGCATCGTCGAGCAACTCGTCGACTCCGGCCGCGTGCGCACGCCCGCCGACCTGTACGCGCTGGACGTCGCCTCGCTCGCCGCGCTCGAACGCATGGGCGAGAAATCGGCCGCGAACCTCGTCGCGTCGATCGAGCGCTCGCGCCACACGAGCTTCGCGCGTTTCCTCTTCGCGCTCGGCATCCGGCACGTCGGCGAGGAGGTCGCGCGGGTGCTCGCGGCTCGCTACGACGACGTCGACGCGCTGCTGAACGAAGACTGGCAGGCGCTCGCCGCGCGCAAGGCCGACGTGCAGAAGGCCAACGCGCGCCTGCGCGCGCGGGGGCAGGCGCCGCAGCCGGTACCGCTCGAGGGGATCGGTCCGGAGATCATCGCCAGCCTGCAGCGCTTTCTCGGCGAGCCGCACAACCGCGACGTGATCGACGCGTTGCTCGCGGCCGGGATCGACTGGCCGCGCGCCGCGCACGCGCCGGCGCACGCGGCCGCACCGGCCGATTCGCCGAACGGCGCCGCGCCGGGCGCGTCCGCACTCGCCGGGCGGACGTTCGTCGTCACCGGAACCCTGCCGACGATGTCGCGCGACGAGGCACACGACTGGATTCGCCGCCACGGCGGCGCGGTCAGCTCGTCGGTGTCGCGCAAGACCGATTTCGTCGTCGCCGGCCAGGCCGCCGGCAGCAAGCTGGCGCGGGCGCACGAGCTCGGCGTCCCCGTGCTCGACGAAGCGGCGCTGCTGCGAATGACCCGAACGGAGAACTGAACGGATGCTTGCAATCATCGGCGGCACCGGACTCGCCCGGTTGCCCGGACTGCTCGACGCACGGCGCGAGATCGTGCGCACACCCTTCGGCGATCCGTCGTGCGCACTGACCTTCGGCCACATCGACGATGAGCCGATCGTCTTCCTGGCGCGCCACGGCTACGGACACACGATCGCGCCGCACGAGATCAACTATCGCGCCAACATCTGGGCGTTGCAGGAGGTCGGCGTCGAGCGCGTGATCGCGGTGGCGACGGTCGGAGGCATCCGCGGCGACTGCGTGCCCGGGGCGCTGGTCGTGCCCGATCAGATCATCGACTACACCTGCGGTCGACACGGCAGCTACTTCGAGGGCACCGAGCAGGCGGTCACGCACGTCGATTTCACCGAGCCCTACGATGCCGACACGCGCCGGCGGCTGCTGCGCGCCGGAGCGCGCGCGCAGGTCCCGCTGATCGACGGCGCGGTCTACGGGTGCACGCAAGGCCCGCGACTCGAGACCGCGGCCGAGATCGTGCGTCTCGAGCGCGACGGCTGCTGCATCGTCGGCATGACCGGAATGCCGGAAGCCGCGCTCGCACGCGAGATCGAACTGCCGTACGCGGCCTTGTGCGTGGTCGCCAATCCCGCGGCCGGCAAGAGCTCGAGCCGCACCGCGATCTCGATGGAAGACATCCGCCGCGTGCTCGACGGCGCGACGGAGTCGGTGCGCGCGGTGCTGGAGGCGGCGGTGTGAGGGCGCCGAAGCGATGGGCGAGCTTTACTGCCGGAGCGCCTGCAGCAGCTCGGTGACGAACCGGCGCGACTCGCGTGCTCGCTCGAGCGCTTCGCCGTCGATGAGGAACACGTCCTCGACGCGTTCGCCGAGCGTGGTGATGCGCGCGGTCTGCACGTTGATGCGGTAGCGCGCGAGCACGCGCGCGATGCGGTAGAGCAGCCCGGTGCGGTCGTTGGCGACGATCGACAGCAGGTAGCTGGCGCCGCGCTCGTCGGCCTGCAGCTCGACCGACGGCTCGATCGGAAAGTGACGCGAGCGGCGCGAACTGCGCCCCTCGACGGGTTGGGCCAGCTCGGCATGCGCGGCGAGACGCTCGGCGAGTTCTTCCTGCACCTCGCGCAGCACGGCGCCGCGCTGCGTGGCGACGCCGGGCTCGACCAGGACGAAGGTGTCGAGCGCGTAGCCGTGCCGCGTCGTGTGGATGCGCGCCTCCAGCACCGACAGCCGGCGGCTGTCGAAATAGCCGCAGATGCGTGCGAACAGATCGGGCTGGTCGGGCAGATAGACGACGACCTCGAAGCCCTCGCCCACCGGCGACAGCCGCGAGCGCACGATCGGCAGGTGCGTGTCGACGTGCGCGTACAGCACGCGCACGTGCCAGGCGACGTCCTGCGCCTCATGGCGCAGGAAATACGGCACGTCGAGCTGCTGCCAGAAGCGCGCGTAGTGCGTCTCGTCGATTCCGTAGAGCGACAGGATGTGCGCCGCGTCGCGCCGCACCGCTTCGACGCGCGTGCGCGTCGACGGCGCGTGGCCCTGCAGCGCGTGTCGCGTCGCGAAGAACAGATCCTCGAGCAGTTTTCCCTTCCACGCGTTCCACACCTTCGGGCTGGTGCCGCGGATGTCGGCAACGGTGAGCAGGTACAGCGCGACCAGTCGCCGCTCGCTGCCCACGAGCGCGGCGAAGCGCGCCACCACGCCGGGGTCGCCGGGGTCCTGCTTCTGGGCAACCGACGACAGCGTCAGGTGGTGCAGCACGAGAAATTCGACGAGCGCGGTGTCCTCGTCCGACAGCGCGTGGTCGCGGCAGAACCGTCGCGCGTCGATGCGTCCGAGTGCGGAATGGTCGCCGCCGCGGCCCTTCGCGATGTCGTGGAAGAGCGCTGCGACGTAGAGCAGCCAGGGCTGCGCGAAACCGGCCATCAGCTCGCTGCACAACGGGTACTCGTGCGCGTGCTCGGGCATCGCGAAGCGGCGCAGGTTGCGCACGACCATCAGGATGTGCTGGTCGACCGTGTAGACGTGGAACAGGTCGTGCTGCATGCGCCCGATGATCCGCCGGAACGGCGGCAGGTAGTGGCCGAGGATCGACCACTGGTTCATGCGCCGCAACTCGTGCGTGATGCCGCGCGGCGCCTGCACGATCTGCAGGAACAGCGCGCGGTTCGCCGGGTCGCGGCGGAACTCCGAATCGATCTGCGTGCGCGCGTTCCACAGCGCGCGCAGCGTCGGCGTGGCGATTCCGCCGAGCTCCGGATGCATCTGCATCGCGCGGAAAGCACGCAGGATCGACGATGGTTCGCGCTCGAAGCATTGTGGGTCGATCGCGTCGAGCAGTCCGTGCACGTTGCGAAACAGCTCGTCGATCGGCTCGCCCTGCGCGTCGCGCTGCGGAAACAGCACCGAGCGCAGGTTCTGCAGCACGATCGTGTTCAGCTGCACGACCGCCTTGGCCGCCCAGTAATAGCGCTGCATCAGCTCCTCGGAGGCGCGCCGAGCGTCTTCGCCGCCGATCCCGAGCGCGTTGGCCACCTGCGCCTGCAGGTCGAACACGAGCCGGTCCTCGTGCCGGTCGGCGACGATGTGCAGCATCGCGCGAATGCGCTTCAGGCGGCGCTCGTTGCGGCGCAACTGCGCCGCTTCGCGCTCGGTGATGATCCCGCCTGCGGCGAGCTCGCGCCATCGACGCCCGCAGCCGGCCGCCTGCGCGATCCAGACGAGCATCTGCAGATCGCGCAAGCCGCCCGGACTCTCCTTCGTGTTCGGCTCGAGGCTGTAGGGAGTGTCGTCGTACTTCGCGTGCCGCTGGCGCATCTCGACGAGCTTGGCGGAGAAGAATGCCGCGGGTTCGAGGATCGCGCGCAGCCGCGCGAGCGCATCCGCGCAGCGCTGGCGGCTGCCGGCGAGCCAGCGCAACTCGAGCAGGCTGGTCTGGACGGTGACGTCGGCGAGCGCTTCCGCGACGCACTCCTCGACGCTGCGGACGCTGTGGGCGATCGGCAGCCCGCAATCCCAGCATGCACCGATGAAGGCCTCGACGCGCGCGACCTCCGAGGCCTCGAGCGCCCCGGCGGTGAGCACCATCAGGTCGACGTCCGAATGCGGGTACTGTTCGCGCCGACCGAAGCCGCCGACCGCGACGAGCGACGCCCCGCCCAGCGGCGCGTGCAGGCGCCAGAGGGCGCGCAGCGCGTGGTCTGTGGCGGCGGTGAGCGCGCGCGTGAGCGCGTCCGGATCGAGGTGCGCGCGAAAGCGCGCGATCGCCGCCTCGCGAGCGCTGCGGTAGTCGTCGCGGACGGCTTCGGGCGCGCGCAGCACCGGCGATGCGCCCGCGGCGAGGGTCATGCCGGCGCGGGCAAGGGTTCCGGGCGGGGCGGGGCGCCGGCCGACATCGTGAGGACCTCGTGGCCCGTTTCGGTGACGAGCACCGTGTGTTCCCACTGCGCCGACAGGCTGTGGTCTTTCGTGACGATGGTCCAGCCGTCGGCCAGTTCGCGCACCTCGCGCCGACCGGCGTTGATCATCGGCTCGATCGTGAAGATCATGCCCGGGCGCAGCGTCTCGCCGGTGCCGGGGCGGCCGTAGTGGAGCACCTGCGGATCCTCGTGAAAGCGTTCGCCGATGCCGTGCCCGCAGAACTCGCGCACGACCGAATAGCCGCTCGCCTCGGCGTGCCGCTGGATCGCGTAGCCGATGTCGCCCAGCGTGGCCCCCGGGCGCACCTGGTCGATGCCGATCCACAGGCATTCGTAGGTGACGCGGCACAGCCGGCGCGCGGCCACCGACGGCTCGCCGACCAGGAACATCCGGCTCGTGTCGCCGTGGTAGCCGTCCTTGATCACCGTGACGTCGATGTTCAGGATGTCGCCGCTCTTGAGCACGCGCTCGCCGGGAATCCCGTGGCAGACCTGGTGATTCACCGACGTGCAGATCGATCGCGGGTAGGGCGAGTAGCCGGGCGGCGCGTAGTTCAGCGGCGCAGGCACCGTGCCCTGCACGTCGGTCATGTACCGATGGCAAAGCCGGTCGAGTTCGTCGGTGGTGACGCCGGTCCTGACGTAAGGCGTGATGTAGTCGAGGACTTCGCCGGCGAGCCGGCACGCGGTGCGCATCGCCTCGACCTGCGGGGCAGACTTGAGAATCACTGGCATGCTAGGATTATAGGCTTCGCCCGGTTCGCGTCCGGCTCAGGCCGCGGTTCCCGCCGGGTCCCGTTTCGGGGCGAAGCAACGGCGTCGGCGCTGGCATGTCGGGCACCGACGCAGCGTCGCGGGTGCGGTTTCCGCGGCGCAGGAAGGTGCCGCGGAAACCAGCCCGCGGCGCAGGAAGGTGCCGCGGGAACCAGCCCGCGGCGGAGGAAGGCGCCGCGGGACGAGCCCGCGGCAAATACGCGCGCATCGTCGATCGAGGGTGCCGTCGCGGCGGGCCGGATCGCTCGCCCGGCGGTCAGCGTCGATGCGTAAGACCCAACCCGATCGGAGTTTGTCATGCCCGTTTCCATGCGGCAAATGCTCGAGGCCGGAGTGCACTTCGGCCACCAGACGCGGTTCTGGAATCCCCGGATGGCTCCCTATCTCTACGGCCATCGCAATCGCATCCACATCTTCAACCTCGAGAAGTCGCTCGCGCAGTACGACGACGCGATGAAGTACCTGCGCCAGCTCGCGGCGAATCGCGGCACCGTGCTGTTCGTCGGCACCAAGCGCCAGGCGCGCGAGATCGTCGCCGAAGAGGCGCAGCGGGCCGGCATGCCCTACGTCGACCAGCGCTGGCTCGGCGGCATGCTCACCAACTTCAAGACCGTCAAGACGTCGATCAAGCGCCTGAAGGACATGGAAAGCACGGTTTCCGAAGGCGGCATGGAACGCATGTCGAAGAAGGAATCGCTGCTGTTCGAGCGCGAGCTCGAGAAGCTGCAGAAGAGTCTCGGCGGCATCAAGGAAATGGCCGCGCTGCCCGATGCGATGTTCGTCATCGACGTCGGCTTCCACCGCATCGCCGTCACCGAAGCGCAGAAGCTGGGCATCCCGATCGTCGCGGTCGTCGACAGCAACCACTCGCCGGTCGGCATCGACCACGTCATCCCGGGCAACGACGACTCCGGCAAGGCGATCCGCCTGTACGCCCGTGGCGCCGCCGACGCGATCCTCGAGGGCCGCGCCGCCGCGCTGCAGGAGATCGCCAAGAGCGCCGCCGACGAGGAAGAATTCGTCGAGCTTGAAGGCGAAGAGTGAAAGACTCGAGCGCAGCCGTGAACGGAAGGCCGAAGCTCGGAAGGCTGAAGCGGGAAGCGAAGCAAGGAGTGCAACGATGACGGCGATCACCGCCAGCATGGTCAAGGAACTGCGCGAGAAGACCGACGCGCCGATGATGGAATGCAAGAAGGCGCTGACCGAAGCCGGCGGCGACCTCGTCCGCGCCGAGGAAATCCTGCGCGTGAAGCTGGGCAGCAAGGCGAGCAAGGCGGCCGCGCGGGTGGCGGCCGAGGGCGTCGTCGCGCTGTGGATCGCGGACGACGGCAAGCTCGGTGCGCTCGTCGAGGTCAACAGCGAAACCGACTTCGTCGCCAGGAACGACGACTTTCTCGCATTCGCCCGCACGCTGGCCGAGCGCGTCGGCACGCAGGCGCCGGCCGACGTCGATGCACTGGCGCGACTGCCGATCGACGGCGGCACCGTCGAGCAGGTGCGCACGGCGCTGGTCGGTCGCATCGGCGAGAACATCACGGTGCGCCGCTTCGCGCGCCTGCAGGCGAAGGGGCAGCTCGCGTCGTACGTGCACGGCGGCTCGAAGATCGGCGTGCTCGTCGACCTGGTCGGCGGCGACGAAGCGCTGGCGCGCGACCTCGCGATGCACATCGCGGCGAGCAAGCCGAAGGCGCTGTCGCGCGACGGCGTGCCGGCGGCCGACGTCGAGCGCGAGCGCTCGATCGCGCAGCAGAAGGCCGACGAGGAGCAGGCGAAGGCGAAGGCCGAAGGCAAGCCGGGCAAGCCGCCGGAAATCGTGCAGAGGATGGTCGATGGCGCCGTGCAGAAGTACCTGAAGGAAGTCACGCTGCTCGGCCAGCCGTTCGTCAAGGACGACAAGCAGACCGTCGAACAGCTGCTCGCGTCGCGCGGCGCGCAGGTCGCGCAGTTCGTCCTGTTCGTGGTCGGCGAAGGCATCGAGCGCAGGCAGTCCGACTTCGCCGCCGAGGTTGCCGCGCAGGCGGCCGCCGCCGGTCGGTGAACGCAGCCGGTTCGGGCGTGTTGCGCGCGTCGTCGCGCGCCGGACGTGTGTTGCGCGCGTCGTCGCGCGCAAGGCCGGCACGCCGGAAAAGCCCCATAATCGCGGGCGGCAGCCGTCCGCGCGCCGCAAGGCGACGGTCGGCGAAGGAGGTTTCGTGAGCTCGAACGACAGCCCGGCCGCTTCCGCCATGGCCAGCGCCGCCACCCGCGCCACCGTCGCCGGCGGCGTTGCACCGCTGCAGCCTCGTTATCGTCGGGTGCTGCTGAAGCTCTCGGGCGAGGCGCTGATGGGCGACGACGCCTACGGCATCAACGCCGACACGCTGCAGCGGATGGTGCGCGAGATCGCCTCGGTGGCGGCGATGGGCGTCGAACTGGCCATCGTGATCGGCGGCGGCAACATCTTTCGCGGCGTCGCGGGCGGTGCCGCCGGAATGGATCGCGCAACCGCCGACTACATGGGCATGCTCGCCACCGTGATGAACTCGCTGGCGCTGCAGGACGCGTTGCGCCAGCATGGCATCGTCGCGCGGGTGCAGTCGGCGCTGAAGATCGAACAGGTGGTCGAGTCGTACATCCGTCCGAAGGCGTTGCGCTATCTCGAGGAAGGCAAGGTCGTCATCTTCGCCGCCGGCACCGGCAACCCGTTCTTCACCACCGACACCGCCGCCGCGCTGCGCGGCGCCGAGATGGGCGTGGAGCTGGTGCTCAAGGCCACCAAGGTCGACGGCGTATACAGCGCCGACCCGATGCTCGAGCCGTCGGCGCAGCGCTTCGCGCGCATCAGCTTCGACGAGGTGATCGCGCGGCACCTGAAGGTGATGGACGCCACCGCTTTCGCGCTGTGCCGTGACCGCCGGCTGCCGATCAAGGTCTTCTCGATCCTCGGCGAGGGCGCGCTGCAGCGCGCGCTGTGCAGCGACGACGAAGGCACGCTGGTCCATGTGTGAGTCCACGCGCGCGCCGTGCCGCACCGACGTCGGTGCGGGCCGCGCGCACGGTCGTCCGGAGGAATCATGAGCATTGCGGAACTCAGGCAATCGGCCGAGCAGAAGATGCAGAAGTCGATCGAATCGCTGCGCACCAGTCTTGCGAAGGTTCGCACCGGGCGCGCGCACGCGGGGCTGCTCGATCACATCCACGTCGACTACTACGGCACGTCGGTGCCGATCGGGCAGGTCGCCAACGTCACCGTGCAGGACGCGCGCACGCTCGGCGTGCAGCCCTGGGAAAAGAAGATGGTCCAGGTCGTCGACAAGGCGATCCGCGAATCCGATCTCGGGCTGAATCCGTCGACCAGCGGCGACCTCATCCGCGTGCCGATGCCGCCCCTTTCCGAGGAACGTCGACGCGAGCTCACCAAGGTGGTCAAGCACGAGGGCGAGCAGGCGAAAGTGGCGGTGCGCAACCTGCGTCGCGATGCCAACGAGCATCTGAAGAGGCTCGTCAAGGACAAGGAGATCTCCGAGGACGACGAGCGGCGCGCCGTCGACGAGATCCAGAAGCTCACCGACCGCTTCGTCGTCGAGATCGACAGCATTCTCGAGGTCAAGGAGCGCGAGATCATGACGGTCTGAGCGCGTGCGCACCCGCTCCGTTCCCGTGTCCGCAACCGCCGCCCCGCAGGTCCCCGCTTCGATGATGCCCGTATCGAGCACGACGATCACCGTTCCGCGCCCGCGCGACGTGCCGCGGCACGTCGCGATCATCATGGACGGCAACGGGCGATGGGCGACGCAGCGACATCTGCCGCGCGTGGCCGGCCACGCCAGGGGCGTCGAAGCGGTGCGTGCCACGGTCGAGGCGTGCGCGCGTCGCGGCGTCGAGTTCCTCACGCTGTTCGCCTTCAGTTCCGAGAACTGGCGCCGACCGGCCGAGGAGGTTTCGCTGCTGATGCGGCTGTTCGTCACCGCACTCGAGCGCGAGGTCGCGCAGCTGCGCGCCAACGGCATCCGGCTGCGCGTCGTCGGCGACCTTTCGGCGCTGGAGCCGCGGCTGCGGCGGCTGATCGCGCAGGCCGAGGCGCGCACCGCGGCGAACCGGCGCCTCACCCTCACCGTCGCGGCGAACTACGGCGGGCGCTGGGACATCCTCCAGGCAATGCAGTCGATGCTGCGTGCGCAGCCCGAACTGGCCGACGATCCCGAGCGCATCGGCGAGCAGGCGCTGGCGCCGCACCTGGCGATGGCCTACGCGCCCGAGCCCGACCTGTTCGTGCGCACCGGCGGCGAGCAGCGCATCAGCAATTTCCTGCTGTGGCAGCTGGCGTACACCGAGCTGTACTTCACCGACACGTTCTGGCCCGACTTCGATGCGGCCGCGCTCGATCGGGCGATCGATTCGTTCCGTCGGCGCGAGCGGCGATTCGGCCGCACCAGCGCGCAGGTCTCGGCGGCCGAAGCCGGATGATGCGCCGCTTCGCGTCCGCGACGCCCCCGCCGCGCTGAGCCCGGCCGCATCGATGCTCGGCAAGCGAGTCGCCACCGCGCTGGTGCTGCTGGCGATCCTGCTGCCGCCGATCTTCCTTTTCGATCCCTGGCTCTGGGGCGCCGTCACGCTCGTCTTTCTCGCGGCGGCCGCAGGCGAGTGGGCGCGGCTGCTCGGCGGCACGCGTGCCGGCGCCGGCGCCGGCGCAGCCGTGGCTGCGGTGGGCATCGCGCTGCTCGCCTGGCGCGAGATCGCCGGCTGGCCGCCGTCCTTCGTCGTGGTGGTCTGTGCCGCCGCGACGCTCGGCTGGTTGCTGCTCGGCCCGTTGCATCTGCGCGCGCACGATGCGCGCGGCGGCGGCCTCGGACTCGCCGCCGCATGGCTGCTCGCCTGCTGGGTCGCGCTGGTCGCGCTGCGCGCGATCGGTCCGCTTGCGCTGCTGGGCGCGATGGCGATCGTCTGGATCGCCGACATCGCCGCGTATTTCGTCGGTCGCGCATTCGGCCGTCGCAAGCTCGCGCCGTCGATCAGCCCCGGCAAGAGCCGCGAAGGCGCACTCGGCGGCTTCGTCGCGGTGGCCGTGCTCGGGCTCGCCGCGGCGGCGCTTCCCGCGCTGTCGTCGACGCTGCCGGCGCGCCTCGTCGACCAGTGGGGCGCTCCCGCCGCGGTCGTCGCGCTCGTGGCGCTCGCCGCGCTGTCGATCGTCGGCGACCTGCACGAATCGCTGCTCAAGCGCCAGGCGGGCGTGAAGGACAGCGGCACCGTGCTGCCCGGCCACGGCGGGGTGCTCGATCGGATCGACGCGCTCGTTCCGGTGATGCCGGCGGCCATGCTGCTGCACCAGCTGCTGGGATAATCGCGCGATGCAGTCGCTCACGATCCTCGGCGCCACCGGCTCGATCGGCCGCAGCACGCTCGAAGTCGTCGCGCGGCACCCCGATCGATACCGCGTGTTCGCGCTCGCCGCGCAGCGGCGTGCCGACGAGCTGTACGAGCAGTGCCTGCGCTTCGCGCCGCGCTACGCAGCGCTCGCCGATGCAGAGGCCGCCGGCGCGCTGGCGCGACGAATCGGCGCCGCCGGCCTCGACACCGAAGTGCTGGCCGGCCCGGCCGCACTGGCCGAACTCGCCGCGCACGAGGAGGTCGATGCGGTAATGGCGGCGATCGTCGGCGCCGCCGGCCTCGCCCCGACGATCGCGGCGGCGCGTGCCGGCAAGCGCATCCTGCTCGCGAACAAGGAAGCGCTGGTGATGGCCGGCGACGTGTTCCTTCGCGCCTGTCGCGATGGCGGCGCCGCGGTGCTGCCGATCGACAGCGAGCACAACGCGGTCTTCCAGTGCCTGCCGCCGGCAGGCGCCGGCGCGCGCTGCGCGGCCGGCGTTCGCCGCATCGTGCTCACCGCCTCGGGCGGGCCCTTCCGCGGCGCGACGCTGTCGCAGATGCACGCCGCCACGCCCGAGCAGGCCTGTGCGCACCCGAACTGGTCGATGGGCCGCAAGATCTCGGTCGACTCGGCAACGATGATGAACAAGGGACTCGAGCTGATCGAGGCCTTCCATCTGTTCGGCGTTCCCGGCTCGCGCCTGGAGGTGCTGGTGCACCCGCAGAGCATCGTGCATTCGCTGGTCGAGTACGACGACGGATCGGTGCTCGCGCAGCTGGGCAATCCCGACATGCGCACGCCGATCGCGCAGGCGCTGGCGCATCCCGAGCGCATCGACAGCGGCGTCGCGCCGCTCGACCTGGTGGCGATCGGACGCCTGGAGTTCGAGGCGCCCGACGTGCAGCGCTTCCCGTGCCTGCGACTGGCGCACGAGGCGCTGGCCGCCGGCGGCGCCGCGCCGTGCGCGCTGAACGCCGCGAACGAGGTCGCGGTGGCCGCCTTCCTCGGGGGCGCGATCCGTTTCACCGACATCGCCGCGGTCACCGAAGCCGTGCTGCGCTCGATCGGCGATCGCCCCGCGGGTTCGGCGATCGACGAAGTCTTCGCCCTCGACGAAGAGGCGCGCGCACTCGCGCGCGAACGCCTCGGGAGATGCCCGGCATGAACACGCTCCAGACGATCTTCGCCTTCCTCGCGGCGCTCACGCTGCTCATCTTCGTGCACGAGCTGGGCCACTATCTCGTCGCCCGCTGGTGCGACGTGAAGGTGCTGCGCTTCTCGATCGGCTTCGGCCGGCCGCTGCTGAGCTGGCGCTCGGGCGCCGATCGCACCGAATGGACGATCGCCTCGATCCCGCTCGGCGGCTACGTGCGCATGCTCGACGAACGCGATCCCGAGTGCGGGCCGATCGCCGCGCACGACCTGTCGCGCGCGTTCACGCGCAAGTCGCTGCTGCAGCGTTCGGCGATCGTCGTCGCCGGGCCGCTCGCGAACTTCCTGCTCGCGATCGCGTTGTACGCGGCGACGGGCTGGATCGGCATGCAGGAACCGGCGGCGCTGATCGACGCGCCGGCGCCGGCGACGGCCGCGGCGGCCGCGCATCTCGAATCCGGTGACCGCGTGCTGCAGGCCGACGGCAACGTCGTGCGATCGTGGAACGACCTGCGGCTGGCGCTGCTCGAACCGGTGATCGAGCACCGCGTCACGACGCTCGTCGTCGAACGGGCCGGCGAGCGCCGCTCGGTGCAGCTCGACGCGAGCGGCCTGGCTGCCGACGACGTCGAGCGCGACTTCCTCGCCACGCTGGGCATCCGCATCGCCCCGGGCGAAGTGGCGATCGGCAACCTGGTCGCCGGCGGCGCCGCCGAGCGCGACGGGCTGCGCGCAGGCGATCTCATCGTCGCGATCGATGCAGAGCCGATCGCGCGCGCCGGGCAGGTGATCGAACGCGTGCAGGCCAGCGCGAACGAGCCGCTGCGCTTTCGCGTGCTGCGCGACGGCGCCGAAGTGTCGCTGTCGGTGACGCCCGGGCTGCAGGACGGCGTCGGAAGAATCGGCGCCGGTCTGCAGGATCGGATCGCGCTGCAGACCGTTCGATATGGTCCGCTCGAGTCGATCGGACACGGCGTGCGGCAAACGTGGGAGATGTCGGCGTTCTCGCTGCGCATGCTCGGCAAGATGGTCACCGGCGAGCTGTCGCTGCGCAACCTGAGCGGACCGGTGACGATCGCCGACCTTGCCGGGCAGACGGTGCGCGTGGGGTGGATCGCCTACCTGAGCTTCCTCGCGCTGATCAGCATCAGCCTCGGCGTGCTGAATCTGCTGCCGATTCCCGTTCTCGACGGAGGGCATTTGGTATATTACGCGCTCGAAGCGCTCAAGGGCAGGCCCCTTTCCGAGCGCTTCATGATCGTCACGCAGAAGGCCGGCCTCGCGATCATCATGATGATGATGGCGGTCGCGCTGTTCAACGATTTCACGCGGTTGATCGGTTCCTGAACGAATGCGATTCGCTCGACGCCGACCGGGGCGCAAGCCGGGTGCGGCGCGACGGGCGCTGGCCGCATGGATCCTCGTGGTGCTGCCGGTCATCGCCGGCGCCTTCGAGCCGTTCACCATCCGCGACATCCGTGTCGAAGGCGTGCAGCGCACCGAGCCCGGAACCGTCTTCAGCTACCTGCCGGTCCGGGTCGGCGACACGATGACCGACGAGAAGGCGAGCGAAGCGGTCAAGGCGCTGTTCGCCACCGGTTTCTTCCGCGACGTGCGGCTCGAGGCCGAAGGCGGCGTGCTCGTCGTGCACGTCGAGGAACGCCCGGCGATCGCCTCGGTCGACATCACCGGCGCGAAGGAATTCGACAAGGACACGTTGCGCAAGATGCTGCGCGACCAGGGGCTGGCCGAGTCGCGCATCTTCGACCGCGCCGTGCTCGAGCGCGCCGAGCAGGAACTGAAGCGCCAGTACCTTGCGCGCGGCAAGTACGGCGTGCAGATCACCCCGACGATCACGCCGCTGGAGCGCAATCGCGTCGGCATCACGCTGGCGATCGACGAAGGGCGCAATGCGCGCATCACCGCGATCCGCTTCGTCGGCAACAAGGCGTTCACCGACAAGCAGCTGCTCGACGAGATGCGGCTCACCACGCCCGGCTGGTTCACCTGGTATTCGAAGAACGACCAGTACGCGCGCGAGAAGCTCGCCGGCGACCTGGAAGCGCTGCGCTCGTTCTACCTCGATCGCGGCTATCTGGAGTTCGCCATCGAGTCGACGCAGGTGTCGATTTCGCCCGACAAGGAAAGCGTCGAGATCGCGATCGACGTCCACGAAGGCCAGCAGTTCCGTGTCTCCGAAGTCCGTTTCGGCGGCGAGCTGCTCGGGCGCGAGGACGAATTCGCCCGGCTCGTCGAGCTGAAGCCGGGCGACGTGTTCTCCGGCAGCAAGCTCAGCGACTCGACCCGGCGCATCTCCGAGCGGCTCGGCGCACTCGGCTACGCCTTCGCCAACGTGAATGCGGTGCCCGACATCGACCGCGAGAAGCAGCAGGTCGCCTTCGACATCCTGGTCGATCCCGGGCGACGCGTGTACGTTCGCCGCATCGACATCGCCGGCAACCTGCGCACGCGCGACGAGGTCATCCGCCGCGAGCTGCGCCAGTTCGAGGATGCCTGGTACGACGCGGAGAAGATCCGCCTGTCGCGCGAACGCATCGATCGTCTCGGCTACTTCACCGAGGTGCGCATCGAGTCGCATCCGGTGGCCGGTGCGCCCGACCAGGTCGACCTCGAAGTCATCGTCACCGAGCGGCCCACGGGCAACATCACGCTGGGCATCGGCTTTTCGAGCACCGACAAGATCATCCTGTCGGGATCGATCGTGCAGCACAACTTCCTGGGCACCGGCAAGTCGCTCGCGCTCGACCTGAACACGAGCCGGCTTTCGCGCACGATCGTGCTGTCGTACACCGATCCGTACTTCACGGCCGACGGCATCAGCCGCTCTTTCGACCTGTACACGCGCAGCTTCAACGCCGACGAGCTGGGCCTGGGCGACTATCGCACGCGCGCGAGCGGCGTCGGCCTGCGCTTCGGGGTCCCGTACACCGAGTTCGACCGCATCAGCCTGGGCACCACCTTCGAGCGCAACGACGTGCGCCTGGGCGCGCTTCCGCCCTTGCGCTACCAGCAGTTCGTCGACGATTTCGGCAACTCGAGCACGGCCTGGCTGGCCAATGTCGGCTGGGTGCGCGACAGCCGCGACAGCGCGATCGTCCCCACGCGCGGTCGCGTGCAGACGGCGAACTTCGAGATCACGATGTCGGTGGCCGAGCTGCGCTACTGGCGCGCGACCTACCTGCACCAGTGGTATTACCCGCTCGGGCGCGACTACACCTTCGCGCTCAACGGCGACCTCGGCGTCGGGCGCGGCTTCGGCGGCGAGCCGTATCCGATCTTCAAGAACTTCTACGCCGGCGGCATCGGCTCGGTGCGCGGCTACTACCCCAGCTCGCTGGGGCCGAAGGAAGTGGAGGTCACGACCAGCGGCGGCACGCGGCTCGTGCCGCTGGGCGGGCAGACGCGCGTCGTCGGCAGCGCGGAATTCATCTTCCCGCTGCCCGGCACCGGCCATGACCGCACGATCCGCTCGTTCGTCTTCGTCGACGCCGGCACCGTGTTCCCCGAGGGCGAGACGCTCAGCCTGAGCGATCTGCGCTACTCCACCGGCATCGGGCTGACCTGGCTGTCGCCCATCGGCCCGTTGAAGCTGAGCATCGCGGCGCCGCTGCGCAAGCGCGAAGGCGATCGCACGCAGCGGCTGCAGTTCCAGATCGGTACCGGGTTCTGACCTCTATGCGACAATTCGTGCCACTCATCGAGACAGGAAGCGCCGAATGAAGTTCTTCGGTTGGCTTGCCGCGTGCGCGCTTGCCGCCGCATGCGTCCCGGCCGTCGCGCAGGAAGCGGCAAAGATCGGCTTCGTGAGCACCGAGCGCATCCTGCGCGATGCGGGCCCGGCGAAGTCCGCGCAGCAGAAGCTCGAGCAGGAGTTCAGCAAGCGCGACAAGGAGTTGCAGGACATGGGCGCGCGGCTCAAGGCGCTGGGCGAGCGACTCGAGCGCGACTCCTCGGTGATGAGCGACGCCGACCGGCTGCGTCGCCAGCGCGAGTTTTCCGACCTCGAGAAAGACTTCCAGCGGCGTCAGCGCGAGTTCCGCGAAGACCTGAACCAGCGCCGCAACGAGGAGCTCGCCCAGGTCATCGACAAGGCCAATCGCGTGATCAAGCAGATCGCCGAGCAGGAGAAGTACGACATCATCCTGCAGGAGGCGGTCTTCGCGAGCCCCCGGGTCGACATCACCGACAAGGTGCTGCGCGCGCTCGCCGACGGCAAGCCGTAGTACCGACGTGCGTCGCCTCGATCCGCCGTTGAGCCTCGGCGAGCTCGCGAGGCTCGGCGGCGCAAGGCTCGTGCGCGGCGACCCATCGCGCTGCGTGCATTCGCTGGCCAGCCTCGGCGCGGCAGGCCCCGACGATCTCTCCTTCCTCGCATCGCCGCGGCTGGCACGGGCCGCGCAAGACACGCGCGCCGGCGGCGTCGTCGTCTCGCCGGCACTGGCCGACCGGCTCCCGTCGCAGGTTGCGCTGCTCGAGAGCGACGATGCACAGCGCGCCTTCGCGGCGATCGCGCGCCACGTCGCCTCCCGGCTGATTCCGCGGCCGGCGGCCGGCATTCATCCGCAGGCGGCGCTGGGCGCATCGGTGCGCCTGGGCCGTGGCGTGCACGTGGGCGCCTTCGTCACCATCGACGACGGCGCGACGATCGACGACGGCGCGGTGATCGAAGCAGGCGCGCACGTGGGCGCGGGCAGCCGCATCGGCGCCGGAACGCGACTGCATCCGCACGTCACCGTGGCGCACGACTGCGTGCTCGGGCGCGACTGCGAGGTGTTCGCCGGCACGGCCATCGGCGCCGACGGCTTCGGCTTCGTCGACAGCGGTACCGGCTGGGAGAAGATTCCGCAACTCGGTCGCGTCGTCATCGGCGACGCCGTCGAGATCGGCGCGAACTGCGCGGTCGATCGCGGCACGCTCGAGGACACGGTCATCGAAAGCGGCTGCAAGCTCGACAACCTGATCCAGGTCGCGCACAACGTGCGCATCGGCGCGCATACCGCGATCGCCGGCTGCGTCGGCATCGCCGGCAGCGCGCTCGTCGGCAGGCGCTGCCGCATCGGCGGCGGTGCCGGCATCCTCGGCCACCTCGAGATCTGCGACGACGTCACGATCTCGGCGATGAGCCTCGTCACGCGATCGATCCGCCTGCCCGGCTTCTACTCCGGCGTTTTCCCGCTGATGGACAATGCCGACTGGGAGAAGGCCGCCGCGATGGTGCGCCGCCTTCCGCAGGCGCGGGCGCGTCGGCGGGCGACGACGAAAACCCACAGGACCGACGAATGACCGTGCTCGACATCCACGCGATCCTCGAACACCTGCCGCATCGCTACCCGCTGCTGCTGGTCGATCGCGTCGTCGAGCTCGAGCTCGGCAAGCGCATCGTCGCGATCAAGAACGTCACCATCAACGAACCGCACTTCCTCGGCCACTTCCCGCACTACCCGGTGATGCCCGGCGTGCTGCAGATCGAGGCCCTCGCGCAGGCGGCCGGCATCCTCTCGTTCCAGACGATGGGTCGCACGTCGGACGCGCGCTCGGTCTACTACTTCGTCGGTATCGACAGCGCGCGCTTCAAGCGCCCGGTGGTGCCGGGCGACCAGCTGCGCCTCGAAGTCGAGATCGTGCGCATCGCGCGCTCGATCTGGAAGTACGCCGGCAAGGCCACGGTCGACGGGCAGGTCGCCGCCGAGGCCGAGCTGATGTGCACGTTGCGGGAGATCGCGCCGGCCGAGGCGGCGCAGCCGGCGCAATGACGCGCGTGCATCCCAGCGCGCTCGTCGACGCGGGTGCGCAGTTGGCCGAAGGCGTCGAGATCGGACCCTACGCCGTGATCGGCCCGCAGGTGCGCGTCGGCGCGCGAACCCGCATCGGCGCGCACGTCGTCGTCCACTGCAACACGACGATCGGAGCCGACAACAGCATCTTCCCCTTTGCGTCGATCGGCGCCGATCCGCAGGACAAGAAGTACGCCGGCGAGCAGACGTGGCTCGAGATCGGCGACGGCAACACGATCCGCGAATGCGTCACGCTGAACCGCGGCACGGTGCAGGATCGTACGGTCACCCGCATCGGCGACGACAACTGGATCATGGCCTACGTGCACATTGCACACGACTGCAGCATCGGCAGCCACACGATCTTCGCCAACAGCACGAACCTGGGCGGCCACGTCGAGGTCGGCGACTGGGCGTTCCTCGGCGGCGCCTCCCAGGTCCACCAGTTCTGCAAGATCGGCGCGCACGCGATGACCGCCACCGGCACGATCGTGCTGCACGACGTGCCGCCGTACGTGACCGTGTCGGGCAACACGGCGTCGGCGCACGGCATCAACGTCGAAGGGCTTCGACGGCGCGGCTTCAGCGCCGCGCGCATCGAGACCATCCGTCGGGCATACCGCACGCTGTACCGCAGCGGACTCACGCTGCAGCAGGCGATCGACGCGTTGCGCGGCAGCCAGGCCGAGCTGGCGGGCGAGGCCTGCGCCGGCGAGGCGGCGCTCGACCTCGCCCTGCTCGCCGACTTCCTCGAACGCGTCGGCCGCGGCATCGTGCGCTGATGCACACGCCGCCCGCGCGCCGCGAATCGCTCGCGCTCGGGATGGTCGCGGGCGAAGCCTCGGGCGACGTGCTCGCGGCTGCGCTGCTGGCAGGAATCGGCGCGCGCGTCGGGCGCGTGCACGCCGCCGGCATCGGGGGCCCGGCGATGCGCGCACAGGGCTTCGATGGCTGGTGGACGATCGACGCACTTTCGGTCAACGGCTATCTCGAGGTGCTGCGCGAGTACCCGCGCCTGCGCCGCATGCGCAACGCCTTGCGCGAACGCCTGCAGCAGTGGCGCCCCGACGTGTTCGTCGGTGTCGACGCGCCCGACTTCAATCTCGATCTCGAGCGCGCGCTGCGGGGCCGTGGCATCCGCGTCGTCCACTTCATCGGTCCCTCGATCTGGGCATGGCGGCGCGAGCGCATCCGCAAGATCGCCGCCAGCGTCGACCGGATCCTGTTGCTGTTCCCGTTCGAGCAGGCGCTGTACCGTGACGCCGGCGTCGATGCGGTCTACGTCGGCCATCCGCTCGCCGACGCGATTCCCTTCGACGTCGATGCGGTCGCGGCGCGACGCGCGCTCGGCCTGGCGGGCGACGATTGCGTCGTCGCGCTGCTGCCGGGCAGTCGTGCCGCCGAGATCCAGCACCTGGCCGCGCCGTTCCTCGCGACCGCCGCCTGGCTGCACGCGCGACGCAGCGACCTTCGCTTCGTGATGCCCGCCGCCACCGACCTGGCCTTCGAGCGGCTGAAGGCGATCGCCGCGCAGGCGCGGCTGCCGTCGACGATGTCGTTGACCATCGTGCGCGGACGCGCGCACGACGCGCTGGCGGCCGCCGAAGCGGTGCTCGTGGCCAGCGGAACGGCCACGCTCGAAGCGGCGCTCTTTCGCCGGCCGATGGTGATCGCCTACCGGATGAGCGCGATCAGCTACCGGATCATGCGTCCGATGGCGCTGCTGCCGTGGGTCGGGCTGCCGAACGTGCTCGCCGGGCGCTTCGTCGTGCCGGAATTCCTGCAGGCCGACGTGCGGCCCGACGCGATGGGACAAGCGCTGCTGCGCCAGCTCGAGGACGCGCCGTACCGGGCGTCGATCGTCGAGACCTTCGCGCAGATGCACGAATCGCTGCGTTGCGGGTGCGCGGCGCGCGCCGCGCAGGCAGTGCTGGAAACGGCCGGGGGGCAAGGGCGATGAACGCGCGTGCGCGCCGTCATGCGCAGGCCGGGCTCGCGCTCGGGGCGCCGCGCATCGACGGTCCGGTGTGCGGCGTCGACGAGGCCGGCCGCGGGCCGCTCGCCGGCCCGGTGTACGCGGCGGCGGTCGTGCTCGACCCCGGTCGGGCGATCCGCGGGTTGCGCGACTCCAAGCAGCTCGACGCGCACCGGCGCGAGACGCTGTCGCTGCGCATCCGCGAACGCGCTCGCGCGTGGGCGATCGCCAGCGCCAGCGTCGAGGAGATCGACGCGCTGAACATCCTGCAGGCGTCGCTGCTGGCGATGCAGCGCGCGGTGGCGGCGCTGGGCTTGGCTCCGGCGCTGGCCCGCGTCGACGGCGACCGCGCGCCCCGGCTCGCGTGCGCGGTGCAGACGATCGTCGGCGGCGACGCGAGCGATCGCGCGATCTCCGCGGCGTCGATTCTCGCCAAGGTTGCGCGCGACGAGGCGATGCAGGCGCTGCACGAGCACTACCCGAACTACGCATTCGACCGGAACAAGGGCTACGGCACGCCCGAGCATCTGCGGCTGCTGCAGCGAAACGGGCCGTGCGTCGCGCACCGTCGCAGCTTCGCGCCGGTGCGCGCGCTGATCGCGCCGGCCGCGCTTGCGCAGCCGCCCGGCGAGCCGGCTGAATTGCGCCTCTTCGACGTCGAGCTCGAAGTCGCACGCGATCGTGACTGAAGCAGTACCGCGTGTCGTCGCGTCGGCATCGAACGCGCGCTTTCGGCGGCTGCTCGCGCTGGCCGGATCGGCGCGCGAGCGCGCGCAGGCAGGCGTCGTCGTGCTCGAGGGCGTGCACCTGCTGCAGGCGTGGGTCGAGCGCCACGCGCACGGTGCCGAGCCGATCGAGCTGTTCGCCGCCCGTCGCGCGATGGCCGATCCGCAGGTGCACGCGTGGATGATGCGCTGGCGCACGCGTGCGATCGTGCTCGAGGACCGCTTGTTCGATCGTGCGAGCGGCGTGGAACGCGGGACCGGTCCGCTGGCCATCGTCGCGATGCCGCAGGCACGGCTCCCCGCGCGGCTCGACGAGGACGCCGTCTATCTCGACCGCGTGCAGGACCCGGGCAACGTCGGCACCGTGCTGCGCAACTGCGCCGCGGTCGGCGTACGGCGCGTGCTGTGCGCGCCCGGAACGGCTGCGTGCTGGTCGCCGAAGGTGCTGCGCGCGGCGATGGGCGCGCACTTCGCGCTCGACATCCACGAGGGGGTCGAAGGTGCCGAACTGCGGGCGCGCTGTCGCATGCCGGCGATCGCCACCGACGCGGCCGCGCCGCGCTCGCTCTACGACGCCGATCTGCGCGCGCCCACGCTCTGGCTGCTCGGCAACGAAGGCCAGGGGCTCGACCCGGCGCTGAAGGCGTGGCCGGCGGCCGGTGCCGTGTCGATTCCGCAGACCGACGCGGTCGAGTCGTTGAACGTCGGCGTCGCTGCGGCGCTGTGCCTGTACGAGCAATGGCGACAGCGCGGTTTTCCCGGGGGCCGGCGCGCGGCAGCCGGCTCGTTCGGCCCACCGGCATCGCCGCCTGCCGGAGCGCCGCCCGCGGAAGCGCCGGGCCGGTGAACGGGCCTCAGGCCAGATCGAGCTCGTGCAGCACGGTCGCCGCAATCTCCTCGATCGACTTCGTCGTCGACGACAGCCAGCGGATTCCTTCGCGGCGCATCAGCGCCTCGCCCCGGCTGACCTCGTAGCGGCAGTTCTGCAGCGACGCGTAGTGGCTGCCGGGGCGCCGTTCGTTGCGGATCTCGGCCAGTCGCTCGGGCGCGATCGACAGTCCGAACAGCTTCGGCTTGTAGCGGTACAAAACGTCGGGCAGTCGGCCGCGCTCGAAGTCTTCCGGAACCAGCGGGTAGTTCGCGGCGCGGATGCCGTGCTGCATCGCCAGGAACAGGCTGGTGGGCGTCTTTCCGCTGCGCGATACGCCGACCAGGATCACCTCGGCGTGGCCGAGCTCGACGTGGCTTTGCCCGTCGTCGTGCGCGAGCGTGTAGTTGATCGCCGAGATCCGGCGCTGGTAGGCCTCGGAGTTCGTTGCCGTGTGCGAGCGCCCCACCGTGTGCGTCGAGCGCACGCCGAACTCGCTCTCGAGTGGTTCGACGAAGGTCGCGAACAGGTCGAGGTAGCGGCAATTGGCCATGCGCACGATGTCGTTGATCGCCGGGTCGATCAGGGTGCTGAAGACCACCGGCCGGTTGCCGTCGACCAGGGCCTGGCGGTCGATGCGCTCGACCGCCTGGTGTGCCTTCTCGACCGAATCGACGAAGGGCAGGCGCACCTGGCGCAGCTTCATCGGCTCGAACTGGGTGAGCAGCGAATGACCGAAGGTCTCGGCGGTGATTCCGGTGCCGTCGGAGACGAAGTAGATCGTGCGCTCGTGGCGCGGCGCTGCAGGCACGGCCGCCGGCACAGGCACCGGACCGGGTGCGGGCGAAGCCGCAGGCGCCGGATGATCGGGTGCCGCGCCCTCGGCGCCTTCTCGCGGCTGCTCGGTCATCGCGCGCGCGTCCCTGCGCGGGGCTTGCCGTCGAGCGGGCCGCAGCGCGCAGTAGAATCGGCCGATGATCCGACCGGCCCCCGAGGCGCCGGTCCGCCACGCACGCCCGAGCGCGCGACAGACGAATTTCCAACCATGTCAGGACCCATCCATGACTTCGAACGACGAAAGATACGTCGTCGCCTTCGAGGCGTTGCGCATGACCGACGTCGAGTCGGTCGGCGGCAAGAACGCCTCGTTGGGCGAGATGATCGGCGAGCTGGCCGCCTCGGGCGTTCGCGTGCCGGGCGGCTTCGCGACCACGGCATTCGCCTTTCGTGACTTCCTCGACGAGAACCGGCTCACCGAACGCATCGCCGCGCGCCTGCGCGAGTTGAACACGGAGGACGTCAAGGCGCTGGCCGAATGCGGCGCCGAGATCCGCCGATGGATCGTCGATGCGCCGCTGCCGGCGCCGCTCGAACAGGCCATCCGCGAGCATTATCGCCTGCTGGCCGAGGAGGCGGGCGGGCAGCTGGCGGTGGCCGTGCGGTCTTCGGCGACGGCCGAAGACCTGCCCGACGCGTCGTTCGCCGGACAGCAGGAGAGCTACCTGAACGTCGTCGGCATCGATGCGGTGCTCGACCGCATCCGGCACGTGTTCGCGTCGCTCTACAACGATCGGGCGATCTCGTACCGCGTGCACAAGGGCTTCGAGCACGGCGAAGTCGCGCTGTCCGCAGGCGTGCAGCGGATGGTTCGCAGCGACCTCGCCAGCTCCGGCGTGATGTTCACGATGGACACCGAGTCGGGCTTCCCCGACGTCGTCTTCATCACCAGCGCTTACGGGCTGGGCGAAACGGTGGTGCAGGGCGCCGTGAACCCGGACGAGTTCTACGTGCACAAGCCGATGCTCGAAGCCGGGAAGTTCCCGATCATCCGGCGCGAGCTCGGCTCCAAGCTGATCCGGATGGTCTTCGCTCCCGAAGCCGACGGCGCCGACGCGGCACGGCGCGTTCGCACGCTCGACACCGCGCTCGAAGCGCGCAACCGTTTTTCGCTGTCGGACGACGACGTGATCGAGCTCGCCCGCTACGCGGTGATCATCGAGCGGCACTACGGCCGACCGATGGACATCGAATGGGGAAAGGACGGCGCCGACGGCAAGCTCTACATCCTGCAGGCGCGCCCCGAGACGGTGAAATCGCGCGCCGGCGAGACGCGCCAGCAGCGCTACAGGCTCAAGTCGAGCTCCGAGGTGCTGGCCTCGGGCCGCGCGATCGGGCAGAAGGTGGGCGCAGGCCCGGTGCGCGTCGTCGCCGAGTCGGGTGCGATGGATCGCGTCCAGCCGGGCGACGTGCTGGTCACCGACATGACCGATCCGAACTGGGAACCGGTGATGAAGCGCGCATCGGCGATCGTCACCAACCGCGGAGGACGCACCTGCCATGCGGCGATCATCGCTCGCGAACTCGGCATACCGGCCGTCGTCGGCTGCGGCGACGCCACCGAGCGGCTGCACGACGGCGCGCTCGTCACCGTGTCGTGCGCCGAGGGCGACACCGGCTACATCTACGACGGACTGCTCGAAACGGAGGTCACCGAGATCGACTCCGGCACGATGCCGCCGCTGCCGGTGAAACTGATGCTCAACGTCGGCAACCCGCAGCTCGCCTTCGAATTCGCGCTGATGCCCAGCGAAGGCGTGGGCCTTGCGCGCCTGGAGTTCATCATCAACAACAACATCGGCATCCACCCGAAGGCGATCCTCGATTACCCGAACGTCGACGCCGAACTGAAGAAGGCGGTCGAGAGCGTCGCGCGCGGGTACGCCACGCCGCGCGCGTTCTACGTCGAGCGCCTTGCCGAGGGCATCGCGACGATCGCCGGAGCGTTCTGGCCGCGATCCGTGATCGTGCGCCTGTCCGACTTCAAGTCCAACGAGTATCGCAAGCTCATCGGCGGCTCGCGCTACGAGCCGGAAGAAGAGAACCCGATGCTCGGCTTTCGCGGCGCGTCGCGCTACGTCGCCGAGAGTTTCCGCGACTGCTTCGAACTCGAGTGCGAGGCGATGCGTCGCGTGCGGGGAAAGATGGGGTTCACCAACGTCGAGCTGATGGTCCCGTTCGTGCGCACGACGAAGGAGGCCGCCTCGGTGGTCGAGCTGCTGTCGCGCTACGGACTGCGTCGCGGCGAGGACGGCCTGCGCCTGATCATGATGTGCGAGCTGCCTTCGAACGCACTGCTCGCCGAGCAGTTCCTCGAGCACTTCGACGGCTTCTCGATCGGCTCGAACGACCTGACGCAGCTCACGCTCGGCATCGATCGCGACTCGGGGCTGGTGGCCGAGAGCTTCGACGAGCGCGACCCCGCCGTGCGCGTGCTGCTCGAACGCGCCATCCGTGCGTGCCGCGACGCCGGCAAGTACGTCGGCATCTGCGGCCAGGGACCCTCGGACCATCCCGACCTCGCCCGTTGGCTGATGGACCAGGGGATCGAGTCGATCTCGTTGAATCCGGACACGCTGCTCTCGACCTGGCAGCAGCTCGCGGCGGACGACAACGGGGGCGGGGGTACCGCGCAGGGCCTGCAATAGCGCCGGCGAGGCGGGCTACGAAGCCGGGGCCTTGCCCCGCGGCGCCGGCGTCGTCCCCCTTGCGGCCTTGAGCACCCGCTGGCGCTCCCTCTGCCACTCGCGTTCGCGTTCGGTGGCGCGCTTGTCGTACTGGCGCTTGCCCTTGGCCAGGCCGATGGTCGCCTTCACGCGTCCGCGGGTGTAGTGCAGGTCGAGCGGCACCAGCGTGTAGCCGGCACGCTCGACCTTGCCGATGAGCTTGGCGATCTCGCCGGCGTGCATCAGCAGCTTGCGCGAGCGCAGCGGGTCGGGCTTCACGTGCGTGGACGCCTCGGGCAGCGCCGTGATGTGCGCGCCGATCAGGTACAACTCGGCGTCGCGGACGATCACGTAGCCTTCCTTCAGCTGCACGCGTCCGGCACGGATCGCCTTGACTTCCCATCCTTCGAGCGCGAGCCCTGCCTCGAAGCGCTCCTCGATGAAGTAGTCGTGCGTGGCCTTTTTGTTCTGCACGATCGTCATGACTAGAATCCTAACCCGTGCACGCCGTCCGCAAGTCCGTCCTGCTGCCGTACAGCGACCGGAAGATGTACGCGCTCGTCGAGCGCGTCGAGGATTACCCGCAGTTCCTGCCGTGGTGCGGGGGCTCCGAGGTGAGCCGCGAGAGCGACGAGCGCGTCGTCGCCACCGTGCTCATCGACTACCGCGGGCTGAAGCAACGCTTCACCACCACCAACCTGCAGCGTCCGCCCGAGGCGATCTCGATGCGCCTGCGCGACGGCCCGTTCTCGCGCCTGGACGGCGAATGGCGATTCCGCGCGCTGCGGGCCGACGCGTGCAAGGTCGAGTTCTCGCTCGAATACGCGTTCGCCGCCGGGCTGCTCGGCCGCGCGCTGGCACCGGTCTTCGATCACATCGCGCGCTCGTTCATCGACGCCTTCGTGCGCCGCGCGGACCAGGTGTACGGGGGGGCGGCTTGAGCAAGCTGCACGTCGAGCTCGTCTGGGTCGGCGCCGGCGCCCGGGTCGAGCGGCGCTCGCTCGTGTTGCCCGAGGGCGCGACGATCGACGATGCGCTCGATGCGCTCGGCGAGCCGCTCGCCGGCACTTTGCGGGCGCGCATCGACAGGGATGCGGACCCCGATGCGGACGGCGATGCGCTGGCGGTTGCCGTCTATGGAAGGCCGCGCACGCGCGCAACCCGGCTGCGCGCCGGCGATCGCATCGAGCTCGTGGCCCCGCTGGTGATCGACCCGAAGACGGCGCGGCGACTGCGCGTGCAGCAGCGACGCTGCGACGGCGAAGACACGCGCTGGAAACGCCGCTGAGACGGGCTCAGCGCGACGCCCGGTCGTCGGCGCACAGGCGCGCGCGGTCGGCACGCGCCGTTGCCAGTCGTTGCGCACGTTGCGCGTCGTCGAGGGTCTCCGCCTCGCCGCGCGCATTCACCGAGACGACGCGCAGGCCGCTCTCGAGCGTCCGGATCTCGCGCTGCGTATCTTCGCAGGCGCGCTTCGACGCGGCCGCCTGCTCGCCGTCCTCGCGCGCCTTGGCGGCCTGCGCGTCGCGCTCGGCCTGGCGCTGGCGGAATTCCCGCTCGCGTTCGACCCAGGTCTTCGGCGCCGCCGCGCCGACCGAGGTGGCCTTCGCCTTCGCTTCGCCGTCGCTCGCTTCCTTCGTCGTCGACGCCGCCGCGCCAGACGAGGCGCCCGAGGACGGCGACGCGTCTGCGCCGCGGGCTGCCGTCGACGGCGCGCGCACGATCTGCGAAGGGCGAACGTCGCCGGGCGGCGGACGGTCCGAGTAGACCATCCGGCCGTGCGCGTCGCGCCACTGCCAGGTGCTCGCCCCACTCGGGGTCGAGACGAGGATCAGCGCCACGACGGCCAGGCCGCAGGGGACGATTCGGGTGTGTTTCATGTCGCTCGCTACGGTGCCTGTCGCCCGCCGATTCTCGGGGTGCTCGCCCCGGCCCGGCGCCGCAGGCCGATGGATGGCACCGTGTGTACGACGAAAGCCGCGCGGGGCGGGTCGGTATAATCCGCTTTTGTGCGCGAGGGCCCCATGCGACTGGCCAAGAAGGCGCTGACGTTCGACGACGTCCTGCTCGTTCCCGCCTATTCCGAAATTCTTCCCCGCGACACCTCGCTGCGAACCCGGCTCACGCGGCGCATCGGCCTGAACATCCCGCTGGTGTCGGCGGCGATGGACACCGTCACCGAAGGGCGCCTGGCGATCGCCATCGCGCAGGAAGGCGGCCTGGGCATCGTTCACAAGAATCTCCCGCCGCAGCAGCAGGCCGCCGAGGTGGCGCGCGTCAAGCGCCACGAAGCCGGCGTCGTCGTCGACCCGATCACGATCGAACCCGACATGAAGGTCTTCGACGTGATCCAGCTGACGCAGCAGCACCGCATCTCCGGGCTGCCCGTGGTGCAGGGTCGCAAGGTGGTCGGTATCGTCACCAACCGCGACCTTCGGTTCGAGACGCGCCTCGATGAACCGGTGAGCCGCATCATGACGCCGCGCGAACGGCTCGTCACCGTGCACGAAGGCGCGTCGCTCGACGAGGCGCAGGCGCTGATGCACCGTCACCGGCTCGAGCGCGTGCTCGTCGTCGACGACGAGTTCGAGCTCAAGGGACTGATCACCGTCAAGGACATCCTGAAGGCCACCGCGCACCCCGACGCCTGCAAGGATCCGCAGGGAAAGCTGCGCGTCGGCGCGGCGGTGGGCGTCGGCGACGGCGGCGAAGCCGAGGAACGCATCGAACGGCTCGTGCGCGCCGGCGTCGACGTGCTCGTGGTCGACACCGCGCACGGCCACACGCGGGGCGTCGTCGAACGGGTGCGTGCGATTCGCCGCGCGCATGCCGACGTCGACATCGTCGCCGGCAACATCGCGACCGCGGAGGCGGCGCGCGCGCTGATGGAGGCGGGCGCCGATGCCGTGAAGGTCGGCATCGGTCCGGGCTCGATCTGTACGACGCGCGTCGTCGCGGGCGTGGGCGTGCCGCAGATCACCGCCATCGCCGACGTCGCCTCGGCGCTGGCCGGAACCGACGTGCCGCTCGTCGCCGACGGCGGCATCCGCTACTCCGGCGACGTTGCCAAGGCGATCGCCGCCGGCGCCGATTCGGTGATGCTCGGCTCGATGTTCGCCGGCACCGAGGAGGCGCCCGGCGAGGTCATCCTCTACCAGGGCCGCTCGTACAAGACCTACCGCGGCATGGGATCGCTCGGAGCGATGCAGCAGGGCGCGGCCGACCGTTATTTCCAGGACCCCACCGGGAGCGTCGACAAGCTCGTTCCCGAAGGCATCGAAGGACGCGTGCCGTACAAGGGATCGGTCGTGACGATCATCTACCAGCTGTGCGGCGGCCTGCGCGCGAGCATGGGCTATTGCGGCTGTCCGACGATCGACGCGATGCGCACCCAGCCGCAGTTCGTCGAGATCACCGCCGCCGGCATGCGCGAATCGCATGTCCACGACGTGCAGATGACGAAGGAAGCGCCGAACTACCGGGCCGACTGAGCGGCCGACGGGATCGAACCGACTCGACACACGATGCACGACCGGATCCTCATTCTCGACTTCGGCTCGCAGGTCACGCAGCTGATCGCGCGGCGCATCCGCGAGGCGAACGTCTACTGCGAAATCCACCCAAGCGACGTCGACGATGCCTTCGTGCGCGAGTTCGCGCCCAAGGGCATCGTGCTGTCCGGCAGCCACCTGTCGGCGCACGAGGCGTCGAACGACCGCGCGCCGGCGGCGGTGTTCACGCTCGGCGTGCCGGTGCTCGGCATCTGCTACGGCATGCAGACGATGGCGCAGCAACTCGGCGGACGAGTCGAGAGCGGCTCGCCGCGCGAGTACGGCTACGCGCAGGTGCGCGCGCACGGGCACACGAAGCTGCTCGACGGCGTGGAGGATTCGCGCAACGCCGAAGGCCACGGCCTGCTCGAGGTCTGGATGAGCCACGGCGACAAGGTGGTCGAACTGCCGCCGGGCTTTCGACGGATGGGCTCCACCGCCTCGTGCCCGATCGCCGCGATGGCCGACGAGGAACGCCGCTTCTACGGCGTGCAGTTCCACCCCGAGGTCACGCACACGAAGCAGGGCACGAAGATCCTTCGCCGCTTCGTGCTCGAGATCTGCGGCTGCAGCGGCGACTGGGTCATGGCCCGGCACATCGACGAGGCGGTCGAATCGATCCGTCGCGCAGTCGGCGAAGAAGAAGTCATCCTCGGGCTGTCCGGCGGCGTCGACTCGAGCGTTGCGGCGGCGCTCATCCATCGCGCGATCGGCGAGCGGCTGCACTGCGTCTTCGTCGACACCGGACTGCTGCGCATGGGCGAGGCCGAGCAGGTCGTCGAGACTTTCGGCCGGCACATGGGCGTGCACCTCGTGCACGTCGAGGCCGCGGGGCGTTTTCTCGAACGGCTCGCCGGCGTCGACGACCCGGAAGCCAAGCGCAAGGCGATCGGACGCGAATTCGTCGAAGTGTTCCAGGCGCAGGCCGGATCGATTCCGAACGCGAAGTGGCTCGCGCAGGGCACGATCTACCCCGACGTCATCGAGTCGGCGGGTGCGGGCTCGAAGAAGGCTGCGGTCATCAAGTCGCACCACAACGTCGGCGGCCTGCCCGAGACGCTGCACCTGAAGCTGCTCGAGCCGCTGCGCGACCTCTTCAAGGACGAGGTGCGCGAACTGGGACTGGCGCTCGGGCTGCCGCGCGAGATGGTCTACCGCCATCCATTCCCGGGGCCGGGCCTGGGCGTGCGCGTGCTCGGCGAAGTGCGCCCCGAATACCTCGGGATGCTGCGCCAGGCCGATGCGATCTTCATCGACGAGTTGCGCAACACGCACGACGCGGACGGTTTGAACTGGTACGAGAAAACCTCGCAGGCCTTCGTCGTGTTCCTGCCGGTGAAGTCGGTCGGCGTGATGGGCGACGCGCGCACCTACGAATACGTCGTCGCGCTGCGCGCGGTTCAGACGCAGGACTTCATGACCGCGCAATGGGCAGCGCTGCCGCACGAGCTGCTCGCACGGGTGTCGAACCGCATCATCAACGAGGTGCGCGGGATCAATCGGGTGGTGTACGACGTGTCGGGCAAGCCGCCGGCGACGATCGAGTGGGAGTAGGTTGCGAGATCGACCTCGCCGCTTCCCGGATAGATAGGTCTCGTCCCGAAACGCTGCGAAACGCTGCATCTTCGATCGAGCAACCGACTGCTGGGCACAAAACGCAGCTTTTCGCGGCATTTCGAGGCCGCCGCGCCGGGCGCAGCGCCGGAAGGCCGGCAGATGGCGCGGCTGGCGTGCCGCAGGCGTTCCATGCGCGCGGACGCTTCCTCGAACACGGGGCCCGCGGCCGCCAGTAGCGCCCTCGGGCCTCCCGGGTGGCTGTTCGCGTGGGCTCGCAGCCCGAGTGTCCAGGGCTCGAAGTGACTCTCGTTCACGGGCAGCGCCATCGCCGCCGCGATGCCGCCGACGGTCAGCGCCGCGCCCGCACGCCACACGCCCCAGAATGCCTCGATCAGACGTGCGTAGTCGAACGGCAATACCACTGGCGCCACGACGTGGCCCAGGTCCTCGCACAGCTTGACCGTCTCGGCCATCGCATCCGCCACCGCCGGATCGAGCGCGACGCCGTTGCCGACGTCGAGCAACACGCCGATCTTCAGCTTGCGCCCGCTGGGTCCTGCCACGAAACCCAGCATCGGCAGCGACGTGTTGCGGTCTTCGCCAATGCTGAGGAAGCGTGCGTTGTCGCGCACGCTACGGCTGAGCACTCCCTCCTGGCCGATGTCGTAGGGAAGATTCGCGGTGTGTGCAGGCAGGTGGCGTCCACGCGAAACCTTCAGCGTAAACAGCCCACAGGCCGAGGCCGGGCAGCGCACTGACCCACCGCCATCGTTGCCGTGGGCCATCGGCACGATACCCGCTGCTACCGCGGCGGCCGGGCCCGAACTGGAGCCGGCCGCGCCGTACGCCACACCCCACGGGTTGTGCGTGGCGCCGTACAGCAGATTCCCGCTGTTGTCGCTCAGGCCGAACTCCGGTACGTTGGTGATCCGGACGATGTTCAGCCCCGCGGCCTCCGCAGCCGACACGAAGGGCACATCCACCTGCGAGACGATTCCGCGCAGTGCGCGAGACCCCATCGTCATGGGCAGCCCCTTACACTCGCTGATGTCTTTCAACAGCCAGGGCACGCCGGTGAAGGCTCCTTCGGTCTCGCTGCCCGCGGAACCCATCGCCCCGGCGCGACCGCGGGCGCGCTCGTATGTTTTCGCGATTACCGCGTTGAGCTTCGGATGCCGATGCGAAGTCGTCATCTGCAGGCGGTGGCCACGCGCCGCGCGCGACAAGTTCCGGTGTGCCCCGATCGAATCGGTGCGCGATGATCGCGACATCAACGCCCCCTTCGTTCGACGCGGTCGAGCTGCTCGGCGAGCGATTGCTCAGACTGGGGCGCCTGGCGCGTGAAGTGCCGACAGCCGAGTTCCTGGCGAGGGCGGTTCACCTGCTGCGGGAGACGCTCGCGATCCGGAGCGCCTTCGCCGATCGTTACGGCTTTCGCTACGACGGCATCGTGCGCGCCGCCTGGGCTCGCCCCGATGGCCACCTGGTGTACGCCGGACCGGCGCTGTGCGAGCTGCTGTATGCACGGTGGCCGGCCTGGGACGGGCTCGAACTGCCGGCCGAGTTGGTGCAGCGCTTCGCCGGCTTGCCTTGCACGGTGCGCCTGCCGGATGGCGTGCTGGAAATCAGCCGCCAGGACGAGCACGTGCGGTTACAGCGCCTGCCGGCAGGCGCCGTCGTGCCGCTGCTGTCACCGCGGGAGCAGCGCGTGGCGCACCTGTTCGCGGCTGGCTTGTCGTACAAGGAAATCTCCCGCCGTCTCGGCTTGCAGCCGGCAACGGTGCGTACCTATCTGCGCAACGCTTACGTGCGCCTGGGCGTGAGCAACAAGGTGCAGTTGGGCAACGCGCTCGGCAGCAAGAGCGTGCGTTGATCGACAAGCGCCGCGCCAAGGCTCGTAGCTCGGACGGCAGGCCTGCCCGCTCAGTGCAGCGCCTGCACCTCGGCATCGAACACGTATCCGGCGCCGCGCTCGGTGCGGATGTACGTCGGATGCGCCGGGTCCGGCTCGATCTTGCGGCGCAGCCGCAGGATCTGCACGTCGATGGCGCGGTCGTACACTTCGGCGTTGTGCAGGCGCGATAGCTCGAGCAACTGGTCGCGCGTGAGGATGCGCTTCGGTGCAGACAGCATCGCAGCGAGCAGGCTGAACTCGCCGTTGGTGAGGTCGACGAGGCGCCCGTCCGGCGCGCGCAGCTTGCGCAGCCCCACCTTCAGCTCCCAGTCACCGAAGCGCCAGGCGCGTACCTCGGCGACGCGCTCGGAGACGCTCGCCCGCGTCTTCGCGCGCCGCAGCAGCGCGCGGATGCGCGCGAGCAGCTCGCGCGGGCTGAACGGCTTCGTGAGGTAGTCGTCGGCGCCGAGTTCCAGGCCCATCACGCGATCTGCCTCCTCGGCCACGCCGGTGAGCAGGAGGATCGGAATCGACGAGTGCTGCCGGATGCGGTGCATGATCTGCATGCCGTTCTCGCCGGGCAGCCGCAGGTCGAGCACGACCAGGTCGATCGCCTCGCGCGACAGCGTTTCGTCCAGGCCGCTTCCGTCGGCGAGCGCCGTCACGCGCATCTCGTTCTGTGCGAGGTACGTGGCGAGAAGGTCGCGGATCGACGGATCGTCGTCCAGTGCCAGCACGTGCGGCTTCATCTGCGCTCGACCTCGGTTACAACCGAACAAGACTACAACGAATACCGCGCGCCCTGCAGTCGCTCGCCCCGACGGTTTCAGACGTAATCTGGCGCAACTGATGCGCAATGCGGCCGCAAGACGGCCGATGCCCAATGGGACCGTCGGAATCGAAGCGGATCGAGAAATGAATCTTCGAGCGAGCGAACGACCTCGCGTGTTGATCGTCGGCGCAGACCCGGTCCTGTTCGCCCTCCTTGCCGAGTGGCTTTCGGCCGCCGGCATGGAAGCGCGCGACGACGTGCACGCGAGCTGCGACCTCGTCCTGGTCGATGTCGCTTTCCCGCGCGAGGGCGGCTGCGAGCGAATGCAGTCGCTGATGGCAGTGCACGACGGTCGGCCGGTGGTGGCGCTGTCTTCGGCGTTCTTCGCCAATGTCGATCGCGACGGTGGCTGCGCACGGCAACTGGGCGTCGCGGCGGTGCTGCCGAAGCCGGTTGCGCGCGAAGTGTTGCTCGACACGTTGCGCCCGCTGCTGGGCCTCGCCTCATGAACGCCGGCGAGCCGCTGCACGCCTTCGCCCCCAAGCGATGGCTGCGGCGGGCGATCGGCGTGCTCGGTGTGCTGTTTCTCGCGTCGATGGTGTGGAGTGCGATGGGCCCGGCCGAGATTCGTCGCAGCGCGGCGCTGGCCGCCTTCGCCGGACTGCTGCTGTGGCTGCTGCTGCACCAGCTGCTGCAGCTCGGTGCCGCACGCGACGCGCTCGAGGCGTCGCGCCGGCGCTTCGAGCTCGCCGTCGCCGGTTCCGACGACGGGATCTGGGATTGGGACTTCGCCACGCAGCAGATCTATCTGTCGGCACGCGCCCGCGAGCTGCTCGGTGCGGCCGACAGCGGCGAAGTGCAGTCGAAGGAAGAGGTGTTCTGCCGGGTGCACCTGCATCCCGACGATGCGCTCGGCCGCGACGAGGCGCTCGAAGCGCATCTCGCGGGCCGCACGCCGGCCTTCGAAGGCGAGTACCGGGTCGTGCATCCCGACGGCGAGATGCGATGGATCCACGTGCGCGGGCTGTGCATACGCGACGACGGCGGTCGGCCGCTGCGCATTGCCGGCTCGATCAGCGACATCGATGCGCGCAAGCGCGCCGAGCAGGCTTTGCGCCAGTCGGAGGAGCGCTATGCGATCGCGATGATCGGGATGAACGTCGCGCACTGGGTCTGGGACGTCGCCAGCGACGAGGTGTTCGCTTCGAAGAACCTCGCGTCGATGATCGGGCTCCCGCCCGAGAGCCTGCCGACGAAGGGTCGCGAATGGCTCAGCGCCGTTCCGCTGCACCCCGACGACCGGCGGCTGCTCGTCGACGCGGTCGACGCGCACCTGGCGGGCCGCACGCCGCGCATCGACGTCGAGTATCGCGTGTTCGATCGCAGTACGCGGGCATACCGCTGGGTGCAGACGCGCGGGCAGTGCTTCCGCGACGGACAGGGCCGCGCGCAGCGGGTTGCCGGCGCCACGGTCGACATCTCGGAGCGCAAGCGCACGCAGGAAGCGCTGCGCCAGAGCGAGCAGGCGCTGCGCGAGTCGGAGGAGCGCTACCAGCTCGCCGTCGACGGCGCCAACGAGGGACTGTGGGACTGGGACCTGCCGTCGGACATGCTGTACCTGTCGCCGCGGGCGCAGCAGGTGCTCTCCCTGGGGTCGGGCGGCGAGCCGCGCCGGCCGCGGCGGGAGTGGAAAGCGCTCGCCACCTACCATCCCGACGACCTGGAGCGCACGCGCGCGGCGCTGGCCGCGCACCTGCAGGGAGACACGCCGAACTTCGACATCGAGTACCGGATACGGCACGCCGACGGCCACTGGCACTGGTACCGCCAGCACGGCATCGCGCTGCGCGATGCGGGCGGGCGCGCGTACCGGATGGCGGGCTCGATGGAGGACGTCACCGATCGCAAGAACGCCGAGGCCGATCGCGACCGTCTCGAGCAGCAGTTGCGCCAGGCGCAGAAGCTCGAGGCGATGGGAACGCTCGCCGGCGGCATCGCGCACGACTTCAACAACATCCTCGCCGCGATCCTCGGCTACGGAGAGATGGCGCAGAAGGAAGCGGCCGAGGGCACCGAGCTGCGTCGGCACATCGACGCGACGATCAGCGCAGGCATGCGCGCGAAGTCGCTCGTCGCTCGCATCCTCGCCTTCAGTCGCAGCGGGATGGGCGAGCGCAAGCCGGTGCCCGTGCAGGCGGTCGTCGCCGAGGTGCTCGAGCAGATCGCCGCCTCGCTGCCCGGCGGCATACGGCTCGAGCGCCATCTCGATGCAGGCGACGCTGCCGTGCTGGGCGACACCACGCAGATCCACCAGGTGGTGATGAACCTGTGCGCGAACGCGGTGCAGGCGATCGGCACGCAGGGCGCGCTGTCGATGCGCCTCGACACGATCGAGCTCGACGGGCCCCGGTGCGTGACGACGAGCGAGCTCGCCGCCGGCGCCTACGTACGTCTGGTCGTCGCCGACACCGGCGTCGGCATCCCGTCGAGACTGCTCGAGCGCATCTTCGATCCGTTCTTCACCACGCGCGACATCGGCGTCGGTACGGGTCTCGGACTGTCGCTCGTGCACGGGATCGTCACCGACCTGGGCGGCGGAATCGCCGTGGCGAGCCGACCGGGCGAGGGCACGACGATGACGGTCTACCTGCCGCGCGTGGCGTCGGCCATGTTGCCCGTCGCGGTCGAAGAGGAGCCGGCAGCGCTCGGCAGGGGCCAGACCGTTCTTCTCGTCGACGACGAGACGGCGCTCGTGCGCCTGGGCGAGGAGCTGCTGGCACGGCTCGGCTACGAGCCCGTGGGATTCGAGTCGAGCGCGCAGGCGCTCGAGTGCTTCCGTGCCGAGCCGCAGCGCTTCGACCTCGTGCTCTCCGACGAAGCGATGCCGGTGATGACCGGCTCGGAGCTGGCGCAGCAGATCCGGGCGATCCGGCCGCAGATCCCGATCGTGCTGATGAGCGGATACGTCAGTCCCGAACTTGCGGCGCGTGCGAAGGATCTCGACGTGGTCGAAATCCTCGCCAAACCGCTCGCGGCACGCGACATCGCACGCAGCCTGTCGGTCGCGCTGCACGCACCGGCGTAGGCGCGTCGCGCGTTTTGCAATCGTGCCGAGCCGGAGTTGTTTCACGCGAAATCTTCCCCGCACGCCGTGAAGCGAACGTGCAACCGTCGTACGGAACGATGACGACTCGTCCAAGTCATCCCAGGAGTCGTCGGTCATGTACCCGAACGAAATCACCCAGGCGGCCCGAACTCTGTCGAAGGACGCGCTGATGCGTATCCGCAAGGGGCGCGGGCAGGTCGTGACGGTCCTCGAGGGTTTGGTCTGGATTACCCAGGACGCGCAGCCGCGGGACACCTTTCTCACGGACGGAGAGTCGCTGCAGCTCGACGGCTCGCACCTGACCGTCGTGCAGGCGTTGCAGGACAGCCGGCTGATCGTGCTGGCGCCGCCGCCCGAAGTCGTCGTGCCGCATGCGCAGGCCGTGCGGCTCGGTGAATGCGCGGAAATGGCGCATTCATGGACGTCGCCGGCGACGACTTCAATCGAAACGAGCGACGGGTCGAACTGAAATCTGCCTGTACGACGCCACGCGCATTGTTGCTGCACGCCGTTCGACAACGGTGCAACCAAAGGGAAACATCATGAGATCGATCGCCAGTTTCGCCATCCCGACCGCCTTCGCCTTCGCCGCTTTCGGCGTGCAGGCGCAGACCCTCGAAACCGACTACCCGGCCGTGAACGGCAACGTCGGCGTTCCCACGATCGCGCTGCAGATGAGTGCGCAGGCCCCGCGGGTCTCCGATGCAGGGTCCGGCCTGCTCCTCGTGCAGTCGAACAACGAGGGACCGGTCGAAAAGCCGATTCCCGGCCGCGCGACCGCCGCGATGCCCGCGCCGATGCCCCCGGTCGGCGTCACGGTCCTCGGTGCGCCCGGCTTCAACGCCTGAGCGGGCAGGGCGTTCGCACCCGGTCATCCGGGTGCGAACGGCCACGCCGACGACGAACGCTGGCCTTGCGGCCCGAAGCAAGGCGCTCGCAGAATCCGACGTCGTTTACGAGACTGGATCGCACTGTCGCGGTCGAAGGCCTACCATTGGCCTGCAGGCGCCCCGGCCAAGCCGTGCACGATGGCCGGAACGGGACCCGCCGCACAGGAGCGACGTGAACATCGAAGAACTGCTCGACGAGGCCGGATTCGACGACATCGGATCGTGCGGACGGTGTGCGAGCCGGTGGCACTGGATGTCGCGGCGCTGATGGACCTCCGCACGCCGCACGCCGTGGGGGAGGTTGCCGCAGTGCGCGGCAACGTCGTCGACGTGCACGCGTCGCCGCTTCCGCCGCGTTTTCGCGACCTGCGCGCCGGGCCGGACCGTCGAATCGTGCTCGAGGTGCAGACGCACGTCGATGTGCGTACGGCCCGATGCATCGCGCTTACCGGAACGCGCGGTCTGGCGCGCGGCGCACCGGTGTTCGATTCCGGCGACGTGCTGCGGGTTCCGGTGGGCGAGGCGCTGCTCGGGCGAATGCTCGACCTGTTCGGCGAACCGATCGATCGCGCGGGCCCGGTTCGAGCCGCCGCCCGCTGGCCGGTGCAGCGCGCGCCGCTCGCGCTCGCCGACCGCGTCGCCAGCGGCGAAGTCCTGACGACCGGAATCAAGGCGATCGACCTGCTCACGCCGCTCGAGCGCGGCGGCAAGAGCGGGCTGTTCGGCGGCGCCGGCGTCGGCAAGACGGTCGTCATCACCGAACTCATCCACAACATGGTGGGCCGCTATTCCGGCGTGAGCATGTTCTGCGGGATCGGTGAAAGAAGCCGCGAGGCCGAGGAACTGTTCCGCGAGATGCGCGATGCCGGCGTGCTCGGACGCACGGTGCTGATGTTCGCGCAGATGAACGAGCCGCCCGGCGCGCGCTTTCGCGTCGGTCACGCGGCGCTCAGCGTCGCCGAGTACTTTCGCGACGAGGAACGGCGCGACGTGCTGCTGCTGATCGACAACATCTTCCGCTTCGTGCAGGCCGGCTCCGAAGTGTCCGGGCTGATGGGGCGCATTCCGTCGCGCGTGGGTTATCAACCGACCCTCGCGACCGAACTCGCCGAGCTCGAGGAGCGGATCGCCAGTTCGGCCAACGCGTCGATCACCTCGGTGCAGGCGGTCTACGTGCCCGCCGACGACCTGACCGACCCGTCGGCCACGCATACCTTCGCGCATCTGTCGGCGTCGATCGTCCTGTCGCGCACGCGCGCCGCGCAGGGCCTGTATCCGGCGGTCGATCCGCTGAGCTCCGACTCGAAGATGCTCACCCCGACGGTGGTCGGCGAGCGGCATTACCGCGTCGCGCAGGCGGTGCGCCAGGTACTGGCCGAATACGAGGAGCTCAAGGACATCATCTCGATGCTCGGCATCGAGGAGCTGTCGCGCGCGAACCAGCACGCGGTGCAGCGCGCGCGCCGGCTCGAGCGCTTCCTGACGCAGCCGTTCTTCACGACCGAACAGTTCACCGGCGCCGCGGGCGTGTCGGTCGAACTGGACGACACGATCGCGGGCTGCGAACGGATCCTGTCGGGCGAGTTCGACGACGTCCCCGAAAGTGACTTCTTCATGGTCGGCAGCATCGACGCGATCGAAGCGAAGCGGAAGGCGCAATGACCAGCGCATCGATGCGACTTCGCGTGCTGCTTCCGGCCAGGGTGCTGGTCGACGATGCCGCTCGCAGGATCGTCGCACGCGCCATCGACGGTTCGTTCTGCCTGCTGCCGCGCCACGCCGACTTCGTCACGGCGCTGGTGCCCGGCATTCTCGTCTTCACGACCGTCGACGAGCGCGAACGCTTCGTCGCCTGCGACGAGGCGATTCTCGTCAAGGCCGGCAACGACGTACTGATCTCGGCGCAGAACGGGATGGCCGGCGACGATCTCGCGACCCTGCAGCGCGTGGTGCACGACCGACGCCGCGCACTCGACGAAGAGACGCAGCGCGCGCACTCCGCGCTGGCGCGGCTCGAAGCGAGCACGATCCGGCGCTTCGTCGAGATGGAGCGCCAGGGACGTGTCTGAGCGCGACGCCGAGGTGCAGCGCGCGAAGGACGACACCGCGTCCGGACGCCGTCGCGCAGTTGCGCCCGATGCGTCCGACGCGTCCGACGCCGCAGCCGACGCCGCCACGCGCCTGCAGCGCGACGTCGCGCAACAGGCGCGGCGAATGCAGCGGGCACGTCTGCGCGGCGAGCGCACCGTATGGTTCTCGCTCGGCATGATGGGAATGGTCGGATGGTCGATCGCGTTGCCCACCGTCGGCGGCGCGGCGCTCGGCGTGTGGCTCGATCGCGTCTGGCCGCTGCGCTTCTCGTGGACGCTGACGCTGCTGTTCGTCGGGGCCGCGATCGGATCGCTGAACGCGTGGCGCTGGGTACGCCAGGAGAGCGACGATGAGCGCGATTGACGCGACCGCGCTGCCGCTTGGCGTCGCCTCGCTGGTCGGCCTGGCAGCCGGCTTCGCAGCCGGCCTTGCGTTCTTCGCGGGGCTGCGGAGGACCGTCGACCGGCTGGCCTCGACACGTCGCCCCGGTACGCTGTTTCTCACGAGCCTCGTCGTGCGCATGGCGCTTGCGGTCGGCGTCCTGTTCGCGCTGGCGCGCTGGACCGACTGGCCGGGCATGCTCGCCGGCGCGATCGGAATGATCGCGGCACGCAGCATGCTGCTGCGACGCACGGCACCGGACGTCGAACCGAACCCGGAGACGCGGCGATGATCCAGATGAGCCCGGACGAATGGGTGCTGTGGCGCCTGGGCGCGTTCGAACTCAACGCGACGATCGTCTTCACGTGGGTGCTGATGCTGATCCTGGTCGTCGGCTCGGCGGCGATCACGCGGGGCCTTTCGGCCGAGCCGCGCCTGTCGCGCGGGCAGAACCTGCTCGAAGTCCTCGTCGTCGGCATCCGCGACCAGATCCATTCGGTGACGCAACAGGATCCGGGCATCTACCTGCCTTTCATCGGAACGCTGTTCCTATTCATCGCCGGCGCCAACCTGCTCGCGATCGTTCCCGGCTGGCAGCCGCCGACCGGATCGCTGTCGACGACGACCGCGCTCGCGGTGTGCGTGGCACTCGCCGTACCGCTGTTCGGCATCACGCGCGAAGGCCTGGGCACCTACCTGCGGCACTACGTGCGGCCGAACGTGTTCATGCTGCCGTTCAACGTCATCGGCGAATTCTCTCGCACGCTCGCGCTGGCGGTGCGCCTGTACGGCAACATCATGAGCGGGACGGTGCTGGTCGCGATCCTGCTGTCGCTCACGCCGTTCTTCTTTCCGGTCGTGATGCAGGTGCTGGGACTGCTCACCGGACTGATCCAGGCCTACATCTTCGCGGTGCTCGCGATGGTCTACATCGCATCGGCCGCGAGCGCCAGCGGGACACGCATCGTCGCTTCGAAGGAGGATCCATCCCGTGGATAGTCTCGCGTTGATCGGCATGGTATCGATCGTCACCGCCGGCCTGACGATCGCGATCGGCTCGATCGGGCCGGCGCTCGGCGAGGCACGCGCCGTGGCGCAGGCGCTCGCCGCGATCGCGCAGCAACCCGACGAGAGCGCGACGATCACGCGCACGCTGTTCGTCGGGCTGGCGATGATCGAATCGACCGCGATCTACTGCTTCGTGGTGTCGATGATCCTCGTGTTCGCCAACCCGTTCTGGAATCACGTCGTCGCGGCGGCCGGAGGCTAGCTTGCAGGTCGACTGGATCACGGTCGTCGCGCAGGCGATCAACTTCCTCGTACTGGTCTGGCTGCTCCGGCGCTTCCTGTACCGGCCGATCCTCGACGCGATGGCGACGCGCGAGCGCCGCATCGCCGATCGCCTCGCGCAGGCCAACGAGCGCGAGCAGGCGGCGGCCGCGCGCGAGGCCGAATACGCCGAACGACTCGCCCGCTTCGAGCGCGAGAGCGACGAACGCCGCGCCGAGGTCGAGCGCGAGGCCGCAGAGGAGAAGGCGCAACTGCTCGACGCGGCGCGCCGCGCCGCCGCCGACGCCGAAAGCGGCTGGCGCGAAGGCCTTGCGCGCGAGAAGCGCGAGTTCGCCGCGACGCTGCGCGAATCGCTCGGCGCGGCGATCGGCCTGGCGGCGTCGCGCTGCGTGGCCGAGCTCGCCGACGCGAACCTGCAATCGCGCGCGATCGAGCGCTTCGTCGCACGCCTGGCGTCGCTCGACGAGCCGCTGCGCCGCGCACTCGCCGGCGCCGACCGGCTGGTGCTCGTCACCGCGTCTGCGCTCGACGACGAAGCGCGCGCCGGACTCGAGCGCTCGGTGCGCGAAGCGCTCGCTGCCGACCCCGTGCTTCGTTTCGAGCACGACCCGCAACTCGTGCTCGGTGTCGAGCTGCGCTCGGCCGACACGCGCGTCGCCTGGAGCGCTGCCGACTACCTGGACGAAGCCGAGCGCCAGATCGACCAGCGCATCGAAGCGGCACAGGCCGGCTGAGCCCGATGCTGCGCACGCTCGCCGCCCTGAGCCTGCCGATCACGCGCGAAGCGCTCGATGCGATCGGCGATCCGCTGCGCGCCGGCGAGATCGGCACCGTCGTGCAGGTGGGCGGCGGTCTGGCCGAAGTGCGCGGCCTGCGCGGACTGATGTCGGAGGAGCTGGTGCGCTTCGACGGCGACCTGCTCGGCATCGCGTCGAACCTCGAACCCGACCTCGTCGGCGTCGCGCTGCTCGGCGACTCGTCGCGCCTGGCGGCAGGCAGCGTCGCGTATCGCACCGGCCGCATCGCCGACACCGCCGTCGGCGAGGCGCTGCTCGGCCGCGTCGTCGACACCCTGGGCCGGCCGCTGGATCGCGCGGGACCCCTGCAAGCGACCACGCGCAGCGCCATCGAGATCGACGCGGCGCCGATCATGGATCGCGCGCCGGTCGAGATCCCGCTGCAGACCGGCATCAAGGTGGTCGATGCGCTGGTGCCGATCGGACGCGGCCAGCGCGAGCTCATCCTCGGCGACCGCCAGACCGGCAAGACCGCGATCGCCGTCGACACCATCCTGAACCAGCGCGACCAGGGCATCGTCTGCGTGTATTGCGCGATCGGCCAGCGCGGCACCGCGGTGGCGCGCGTGATCGAGCGGTTGCGCGAAGCCGGTGCGCTCTCCTACACGACGGTGATGGTCGCGGCCGGCGAGGACGCGCCCGGACTGCAATACCTGGCGCCCTACGCAGCGACCGCGGTGGCCGAGTATTTCATGCGCCAGGGGCGCGACACGCTCGTCGTCTACGACGACCTGACGCGTCACGCGCGCGCGTATCGCGAACTGTCGCTGCTGATGCGACGCCCGCCGGGGCGCGAAGCCTATCCGGGCGACATCTTCTATCTGCATGCGCGGCTGCTCGAACGCGCGACCCGCCTGCGTGCCGAGGCCGGAGGCGGATCGATGAGCGCGCTGCCGATCATCGAGACACAGGCGCAGGATCTCTCCGCCTACATCCCGACGAACCTGATCTCGATCACCGACGGGCAGGTCTACCTGTCGCCGACGCTGTTCAACCGCGGCATGCTCCCCGCCGTCGACGTGGGGCGCTCGGTCTCGCGCACCGGCGGCAAGACGCAGCGCCCGGCATTGCGACAGCTGTCCGGCCCGCTGCGCCTGTCGTATGCGCAGTTCGAGGAACTCGAATCGTTCTCGCGCTTTGCCACGCGCCTGGACGACGACACGCGTCGTACGATCGAGCGCGGCCGGCGCGTGCGGGAAGCGCTGCGCCAGGGCGAAGCGCAACCGCTGGCGCCGGCCGAACAGGTGGCCGTGCTGCATGCCGCGACGCAGGGCGTCTTCGACGCACTCGCGGTCGACGCCGTGCGCGCGGCGGCGCATCGCGTGGCGCGGCGCATGCGCGAAACGCTCGGCGAACTCGCCGAACGGATCGACGCCGGCGCGAAACCGTCCGACGAAGACTGGAACGCCCTGCTGCACGATGCGCGCGCCGCGGTCGGCGAACCGGACGCGGAACGATGAGCGAAGGCGTCGAGCGACTGCGTCGCCAGCTCGACAGCGTCGAGGATCTCGGCACGCTGGTGCACACGATGAAGGCGCTCGCGCAGGTGAGCATCCACCAGAGCGAGCGGGCGGTGCGCGCCGTGCACCTGTATCTGCGAACGGTGCGTCTGGCCGCGTTCGCACTGCTGCGCGACAGCGCGATTCCTGCGCCGCCGGGCCTGCGCGCCCACACGCCGCGCGGCCTGATCGTTCTCGGCTCCGACCACGGCATGTGCGGGCGATTCAACGACGACGCCGCCGAGCAGGCGGCCGCATCGATCGAGTCGGCGCGTCGCGATGGCGCCGCGCTTCGACTTGCGGTGGTGGGCGCGCGCGTCGCCGCGCATCTGGAAGCGCACGACGCGCACCCTGAAATACGCATTCCGGCCCCCGGCTCGGCGGCGGGAGTCACCGCGACCGTGCAGCGCCTGCTCGGCGTCGTCGACACGTGGCGCGACGCCGGCATCGAGCACGTGGCGCTCGTTCACAACCGCTCCGTGGGCGCGATGCGCTACGAACCGGTCGTCGAGCCGGTGACGCCGGTCGACCTGCGCCGAGTCGCCGACATCGGCGGACCGTGGCCGTCACGGCGCCTGCCGATCCACAAGCTGGCGCGCGACGCGCTGCTGGCGGCAATCGTGCGTCAGTACGTTTTCGCGGCGCTGTTCGAAGCGTGCGCCGAATCGCTCGTTGCCGAACACGGCGCGCGTCTCGCGGCGATGCAGGCGGCGGGTAAGTCGCTCGACGAGCGCCGCGACGAGCTCGACACGAAATACCGGCGCCGACGCCAGGAGGCCATCACCGCCGAACTGCTCGACGTCGTCGGCGGCTTCGCGGTACTGACACAGGACGCGAACGGTGCGCGGCACGACACCGGCCGCCTGTAGCGGCGGCGGCCGGCACGAGCGGGCAGGACGGATTCGCTGCGTCTTCTCAGCCGCCTTTTGCGGCGCGTGCGTCCTTCGCGTCGGCCGCCTGATCGGTGAATCGTTTCGGCGCTCGCGCCGGTCGCGTCGACTCGCAATGCACGCGCCCGGAACATCATCGTGAAGACCCCCTCGCAACCGGATGGCGCGCCCGCAGAGGGCGCGGATCGCTGGCGCATCCTGGTGGTGCTGCTCGGCGTCATCTTCATGTCGCTGATCGGCGTGAGCATCGTCAACGTCGCCCTGCCGTCGATCCAGCAGGGCCTGCAGGCGGACCAGTCCGATCTCCAATGGGTCTTGTCCGGTTATGCGCTGACCTTCGGAATCATCCTGGTGGCTGCGGGGCGCGCCGGCGACATCCTGGGGCGCGGCGGCATCTTTCTCGTGGGCGTGGGCATCTTCACCGCGTCGTCCGTCGCCGCCGGACTGGCCCCCGACCCGATGTGGCTCAATGCGGCGCGCTTCGTCCAGGGCATCGGATCGGGGCTGCTCAATCCGCAAGGCATCGGGATGATCCAGCATCATTTCCGGGGTGACGAGCGCGGCCGGGCCTTCGGCTATCTCGGAACCGCCGTCGGCTTCTCGGTCGCCATCGGTCCCGTGCTGGGCGGGCTGCTGATCGAGACCGGCGGCCCCGAACTGGGCTGGCGTCTGACCTTCCTGGTCAACGTTCCGATCGGAATCCTCGCAATCGTCCTCGGGTGGATGTGGTTTCCGAAACCCCTGTTCCAACGTCCCGCGAATCACGCGCCCGACGGTTCGGTGTCGGCTGCAGGCTGGTGGCGTTCGCTGGATCCGATCGGCTCGGTGCTGCTGGGACTCGCGGTACTGGCCGCTCTCTATCCGTTCATGGAGTCCCGCGGTTCGACGCTCTCATGGGCGCTGCTGCCGGTGAGCCTGATCCTGGTCCGGCTGTGGGTTCGATGGGAGCGGCGTTCCGTGCGCCTCGGTCACAGCCCGATGGTGGACCTGGACATCTTTCGCACCAGCAGCTTCACCAACGGCACGCTCATCATGACGCTCTATTTCATGGGCATCACCAGCGTCTGGGTGCTGGTGGCGTTGTACCTGCAGGAAGGCCAGGGCAAGACGGCGTTCGAATCGGGGCTCTTCGCGATTCCGGCGGCTCTGTTGTCGGCCTATGCCGCGCATTGGGCGGGCAGCCGGGTAAGCCGGTACGGCCGCAAGATCGTGATCGGCGGACTGATCCTGGCCCTTCTGGGCCTCGTGGCGAGCATCGCCGTCGTCCTGTTGCATGAGCGCTTCGATCTGAGCGTGTGGTGGCTGCTGCTGTCGCTGTCGTTCATCGGGCTGGCGCAAGGCTCCGTGATCAGTCCGAACCAGACGCTGACGCTGGCGGAGGTGCCGCTCGAATACGCGGGGAGCTCGGGGGCGATCATGCAGACCGGGCAACGCATCGGGACGTCGGTGGGCATTGCGATGATCACGGCGGCAGTCTTCGCGTCGCTTGCGATCTGGTCCTGGTCGATCGCCGCGGTCATCGGCTTCGGTCTGATCGCCGTGGTGGTGCTCGCCGCGCTCGGCGTGGCCTTCAAGGACCAGCGCGATCGCCGAAGGGAAGGCCGAAGAATCGGCTGATGCCCGACCGGGGCAACGTCTTCCGCTCGAAACCGACCTGTTCCCGCCTCGTCGCATGCCCCGCGCACCCGCACGGGAAAGCCCGGTCGGGAGACGACGCGTCCCGTAAGCTGGTTCTCGGCGCAGCCGTCGCACCGACGGCCGCACCCCATCCCCAGCGCAGGAGCAGCAGATGACCGAAGGAAGCCCGAACCCCGGCACCCGTTCGACCACCGGAAGCGGTGCGCCGGCGGTCAGCGATCGCAATTCGCTCACGATCGGCGCGGACGGCCCGATGCTGCTGCACGACGTGCACTTTCTCGAGCAGATGGCGCACTTCAACCGCGAGAAGGTACCCGAGCGCCAGCCGCACGCGAAGGGCAGCGGCGCATTCGGCGTCTTCGAGACGACGGCCGACGTATCCGGTTGGACGATGGCGTCGCTCTTTCGCAAGGGCGCGAAAACCGAGATGCTCGCGCGCTTCTCGACGGTGGCGGGCGAAGCGGGCAGCCCCGACACCTGGCGCGACGTGCGCGGTTTTTCGCTGAAGTTCTACACCGACGAAGGCAACTACGACCTGGTCGGCAACAACACGCCGATCTTCTTCGTACGCGACGCGATGAAGTTCCCGCACTTCATCCGCAGCCAGAAGCGGCTGCCCGACTCCGGCCTGCGCGACAACCACATGCAGTGGGACTTCTGGACCGCCAATCCGGAAAGCGCGCACCAGGTGACGTACCTGATGGGCGTGCGCGGCCTGCCGCGTACGTGGCGCCAGATGAACGGCTACGGATCGCACACCTACCTGTGGGTGAACGCATCGGGCGAGAAGTTCTGGGTGAAGTACCACTTCCACAGCAACCAGGGAATGGCGTTCTTCACCAATGCCGAAGCCGCGGCGATGGCGGGCCAGGATGCGGACTTCCATCGCCGCGACCTGTTCGAGGCGATCGCGCGCGGCGAGCATCCGAGCTGGAAGCTGTCGGTGCAGGTGATGCCGTACGCCGATGCGAAGACGTATCGGCTCAATCCCTTCGACCTGACCAAGATCTGGCCGCACGCCGACTATCCGTTGCACGAGGTCGGCACCATGACATTGAACCGCAACCCGGAGAATTTCTTCGCGCAGATCGAGCAGGCGGCATTCTCTCCGGGCAACACCGTGCCGGGCATCGGGCTGTCGCCCGACAAGATGCTGCTCGGTCGCGCGTTCGCATACAACGACGCGCAGCGCAACCGGATCGGCACCAACTTCCATCAGTTGCCGGTGAATCGTCCGAAGGTACCGGTGAACACCTACCTGTTCGACGGCCAGATGGCTTTCGAGCACAGCGGCAACGCGCCGGTCTACGCACCGAACAGCGGCGGGCGTTCGTGGTCCGACCGGACCGGCACGATGGACGACAGCTGGGAAGCCGACGGAGAGATGGTGCGCAGCGCCTACACGCTGCGCCCCGACGACGACGACTTCACGCAGCCCGGCGTCCTGGTGCGCGACGTCTTCGACGACGCGCAGCGCGAGCAGCTGGTCGACCAGGTGGCGGGCAGCCTGCTCGGCGGCGTGCGATCGCCGGTGCTCGAGCGGGCCTTCGAGTACTGGAAGCGCATCGATGCGGACACCGGGCGGCGCATCGAGGAGAAGGTGCGCACCGGTCGCGCGCCTGAACCGGCCGAGGGGATGGGGGAAAGCTGAGGCGGTGCGCGCCTGGCCTGCAGACGACGTCGGGCGAGGCCTGCTGCACCCGGGCGCATCCGCGAAACCCCTTCGGGCATTCACCCTGGACCGACGCCGGCGGCGGCACGCGATCCGGGCAACGTGGCCGCGAACCTCTCGGCCGGCGCGGGGTAACGATGGGGACCTTCGCGAACGGGCAGGGCTAGGGAGGCGACCGGTTGCTTCCTCTCGCG